>Ga0326760_1001175_pt1 | contig 11907 bp, 10 predicted proteins | sample GCREP_S_FD_207668 | JGI IMG/M metagenome (GOLD analysis project Ga0326760, IMG submission 207668) | Hot spring sediment microbial communities from Geyser Creek Basin, Yellowstone National Park, WY, United States - GCR.EP_S | ecosystem: Environmental > Aquatic > Thermal springs > Near-boiling...
ACACCGCAGTCAAAATAGCAGTATCCACCAAGCACTAGTACCAACAAATTTCGAAGCATTTTTACAGTCTATCTTAATAGTGACCTGAAAATGCCGCAATTAAGCACGCCTCTGGATTCTTTGGATTATTAATTTCAAAAATACTCATAGACGCTGATTTAGTATTAATGTATAGTCAACTGGACAAGCACCGAGCATTATTGTTTATTCATTAATATTAATGCATAATCAACTAAGTCTACGTCTTCTCCTTAATGCTGATTTTGACTCGACCATAGCCTACACTAGTTTTTGCCCCCACTCCATCCTCTAGTGCCCTTGAGATGTAGTCTACCAGCTTCATGACTAGTGCTGGAGTGAGTACTCTTTTATCGCCGTAACTATATTTAAATGCAACTATAAATCTCATTATCGTCCCTGGAGCTATTGTGGGGAATACTATGGGCGTTGGAGTGGCCTCGGGCTCTGTAATCTTTAATTCAACGCTCCTATAGTGTGGTGTAATCACGTCCGGCTCTATTAATTTAGATAAACATGAGACTGGGTATGCGTCTGTGAAGACTACAAGGCTTGCATGCTTCTCTTCCCCCGGAGCTCCGGGTTCAGATCCAAATATTGAGTCCAAGCTCACTCCATCAATGCTACTGCCAACATACAGTTTTATCCAAGACCTTGAAGCACCCTTAATACTACTGGATGGTATATAGGGTAGGTTTAAAACAGGATCCCACGCTAGTGAAACCTCTAGTGGAAGAAATGGATTACTAGTGTTGATTATTAATCTAGAGGTAAGTCTTGCATCCAGCATGTATACAGCTTCAAACGCGCCACTATTGATAATTTCTTTGTATAGATTTTGAATGTAGTTATTTGCATTCTCCAATAAACCCCTTATATTTTCACAATTGAAATCCCTGTAAAGGGCTTCGGCGACATATCTACTGAATAGAGGGATATAGCTGATCTTTTCATCAGTATATTGCTCGTAGCACTCTATGAAAGCCTTAACTAGAGCGCTGGGAACATTCTTCACGTGTAGATCCCTTAGTCTCCCACTTAGACACTCCACTACAGACACTCCACTCTCACCTAGGCCAAATAGTTTGCATTGATGCATTAAGTTTAGCGAGGTAGTTTGACAGTTCATTAAAAGCAACTCTGTAGGCGTCAATTAAATTATCTACATTGATTTCTATTGGCCTCCTACCAGCTCCAATCCATGTAAGCCTAGTAGGCCAGTCACCCGATACTAGTATTGTAACATATGCGCCTTCACCAAAGACATTCTCTAGTTCATGATATGTTACAATCACTGGAGAAGCTCTTCGCGTTATGTTTTTAGACTCCAGAACATACCCTGTTTTCCTAGTCTTACCGAGTTCTCTGGGGAGGCCGAGTACCCATGCATAATGGCTTTCTCTCAATTGATCTCTACATATCGAGGAACCGGTTAATACTCTACACCGCTCAGTCCTCACGAAGAAATTATGGATCTGCTTGAATTCAAGGCCCTTAACTAATAGAATTCTTGAAATAGGGATTCCTCTAATGATCTTTTTAGATATACATGGTAGTGGAGGAGGATTATCTTCCTTTGATGATTTCGCAGAGTCAAGAGATAGCTTTGGAAGCTCCCTATAGTGTCCATCACGGAATTTTTCAACTATTTCCAAACAATTACTGTAAATCTTCTCAATGAAGCCACCTAGATCCTTTTCCCTGATAATATTTTGTGACGTTATATCTAGCGATCCCAGACCTCTTCTGCCACCTTTACCAATACCTGTCAAGAGGAGAGAGACCAGAAGTATATTCAACGCTGTATCTTCTTCAAACTTATATTTAGACACTCTCTTAGATACCACCAGGCGAAAAGAGAGTCTAGGAGCGAAACCCTCAATCCTGCGTCCTCCGAGACTCAATAATTTAATTCTTTGATAGTCATCTCTGTATGTTTTCGGATATATTGGCTTCATAGGTTCAACACTAATTGTAAATCGCGATGCCTCAGATTCCCCTTCTCCAGCGAATCCAAGGCCCATTATTTTACCAGTTATGAAGTTTATAATCTTGGTCTCCCTAGAGCTCGGCTTCAGCAGTATATCCCTTGATGATTCCCCCTTCAATAACCCTAGATCATACATTGCTCCAGCTATAAAAGCCCTAGCCCACCAATTCCACAGACCCTTGATCTCGGTGGGTCTTATGCCTAGATAATCTGCCTTTACCGGGTCATACCACCCAATGAGTAAGGGAGTAGTATTGCGGACGTGTATTACGTAGTGCCCCCTACTAGTGGTCGCCAATTACTCTGCACCATGCTCGCTTATGAAGTAGGCCTCGGATAATCTCTTAAACCACTCGAATATGAGTTTACTCTTCGCCTCTATAGTAGGGTCTTGGAGCATTTCCTTTACTAAATCGCTGAAACTCCTTGATTTTATCAACCCCTCTCTCTTCATGATGTATAATACCAATGCACCATATAGTCCATAACTAGCCTTCTTTTCATCCTCCTCCAAGGACAATACCCGCTCAACAACATCACGGCATGTCCCAGCATCTTGTAATAGACCACTCTCCAATAAACTCTTACTACTTCTCGCGGCTAGCAGTGTTATCGCGTATGGCAGTCCATGAGTATATATATAAGTCGGGGTTTCACGCGACCTAGACCTAAACCCACCGGCAATGGCCTTTTTTCCCTTGGCTTTGTAGTCATCAATGGCCTTTATACACTCGAGGATTTCCATTACCAATGAACTACTTGACAAATACATCACCAGTATAGAACTTGACTAGGCCGCGGCCAATTGTCTCTCTTCCACCTAGGTACAAGCTTTTATTATTAAATTCGTTTTTAAACTCCCCGCACAGTTCACTCCCTGACTTCTCACGGAATTTCCTACACAACACTAAACTCACAAATAAAGTCTCCATTGGTAAATACTCTTCGCTCCAAGGTCCCTCATCAACTGTCTTCTCTTGGGTCTTCAGTCTAACTCTATACTGAACTATCATGCTCCTATTTATGACACCTAAGCCTCTGTTCCACACTTCGGGCAGTATTAGGAGGCCTTTGTCCTCAATGTTCTTGACGACCTCTTGTGGTAAAGCATTCCTCAAGCCCGTCTTATCTAAGAAATCTTGTTGAAGTTTTTCTGTCTCGATCTCTACTTCATTCACTAATATCTCTCCCCCTTTTGAGGAGAGGGCCTTATTTAACTGCTTGAATTCTGATAAGTTAAGACTTAGCTTACTAGACTTATTCACCTCATTATAGACCTCAACGTATCTCTCGAGGTATGTAAGTAAGTGAGTCGTAGTTACGTATGTCCAAACAGAGTCGAGCACTCTCCCCGGCATTAGTAATAATCTAGCATCGAGCACTGAGATAGATGAAGGACGAGTAGGGACAACCCCGGGCTCGGAGCCAAGAGATTCTTTTAAAATACTACTTGGTTTACTCGATGAAATATTTGCCTTAATAGCACCCTTCAAGCTACTAGCCCATATAACAGGGTAGTCGAATTCATCGCGTTGAACAGAGAGGTCAACATAGTGTCCCTCCATTCTCCCAATACCAACATGTATAGGAGTTAATGCACGGATAAATAGTAATACAGCACTCTCATATAACACAAAATACCACCGGTTACAACTTATTTTACCAAAGTATTTATAACATCTTGCGGATATATATATTTGAACTCAATAAAACGAGGATGGGTTGACATGACATTGTCTTTATCCTTTTCTAAGTTAGGACCAATAAAACTCGATAAAAGAGTCGAGATGAGGATTGGCAAGACTATTCTATATGGAGGAAACGGTCAGGGCAAATCTACAATCATTAGGGCCATCATTAGGTTGGTTCTAAAAGAAAAAGATGATTCTATACTCAACCATGTAACGCAGGAGATGAATGATCCATACTACTGGGTCTGGATTAAAAACTCTAGTGATGCATCACTACATGACTTATTGAACAATAGACAAGCAGACTTTGAACACCCTGGGCTGATAGATAATCCAAGAATAGCTAGGATTATTGGGGATACACTATACATATACACCAAGGATAGACGGGGAGAGGCAAGACCTAACGAATTTGATGCCACAAATCCAGAACACCTATCCGCAATTCTATCGGAGCCCGAAATCGCTGAGAAAGCAGAGGAGTTCTTCGCCTGGCTTGATGTACCCATCACCGACTTCTACCACGGATACTACAGGGAGAAAGGACTCGATTGGCTAGATATCTATAATCTACCATATGGCTATAGACGTGCATTAATGATGATCTATGCTCTCGAGAAAAGCGACTACTTATTCATAGAGGGATTTGAAAACGGACTACACATAGACTTGATGCTAATACTACTGGATCTATTCAGTAAAATGGAGGGTAAAGTAATAATCATAGAGACGCATAACAGTTTTCCAATAGTTTATGGTTTAAAGAAAAAGTGGAGAGTCTATTACATAAAGCGAAGTGATATCGTCGAGATCTCCAATTACGACCAGCTACGTGAGAAGGCAGATCTTTTTCTAAGAGAACTAATGGTGTTGAAGAGTGAAATGTGAATTCATAAATATAAATGAAATATCTAATGATAATATTGAGACTTATGAGAAGTGCAATAAAAATGAAGCGAGAGACATTGCAAAATTCGTGAATCTACTTTCAAAGTGCTGTAGAGATGTTAAAATTTGTATATGCGATGTTCAAATTACAGAAGAGTGTTGTTTAGCTTGTGTTGACGAGTATAAACAAGGTGCTTTTGATTTATTAATAATGGATTCTAAAAGACGCTATCACAAAGTCGAATTGAAGTTGGGCATTAAACAAAGAAGGTTAATTCAGAGATTTGATAGTATAATAGGAGAGATTATTCAAAAGTTCCTGAAATGTTGCGAAGACGAGTCTGGAAGCGAGAAGAAATATGTAGTGTTCAGCTTTAATAATAGAGATGCACTTTTAACTAGAGGTTTAATTAATCGTTTAAATAGAGAAAAAATTCAATTACTCTTAATAAGCGATCTCTACGGTCGAGAATGCCCATTCAGGTGATATGCACTTGATTCTACTCATTACAAGTATGACTTGCAGTGAATTATTGAGAGCTATACCGCAGGAAATTGATTGTTGGGAGAATAAATCGATCGAGGGCTTTAATATATTAAGTTTAATGGATGTCGAATGCTGTAGAGAATATGTTGAGGACAGAGGAGATGGAAAGTGTCGAGAGTATGATATTCCATGCTTACTAAACCTCATTGTGAAGTCTAAGCATAGAGAACTCTTGAACAAACTGCCTTGGGTTAATATTGCTCTCGCGGTTATAACACCCTTTCCTGTAATAGAACCGCATGGAGTTCACCAATTAAATGATTTCCCAGAGTGCTTACTCGAGATATGGGTTAACCTTGATTATCTAGGGGTAATAGAGAAGATCTTATACTCTAAATCCCTTGATCTACTTGGGATTTACTTAAAACTGCTTAGTAAAGATACGTTAATCGTGCCAACCCCGCTCTTGTATGCTCTCGGAGAGAAGTTGAAAGATGAAAATATAAACCGTTTGGGGCTACTTGAAGGTGAGAGGCAGGTATTAAATGGTGTTGAATTACTGTTGTTTAACTATTCTCAGAAAATAGATGAGTGTGTAGATCGGGTTAGTGGTTTATGCGAGGAGAGCGATCAGGAGTGTTGGAGTATAATAAATGAAGTGAGAAATAAATTGAGCTTACGAGGAATTGAGAGGTTAGCTAGTTAGTGGATATAAGGTAGCGTACCCGATTGAATATAGAGTTTTGAGTAGTTCTACCGTATCGGCTTTTTGCATTATTTCCTTGTTTTCAACACTCAATATTGTCCCTGGAGGTAGTGCTAATATCTGGGGTCTTCGTATTCTAGCTACTTCATAGTATCCCAATCCCAATCTTTCGACAACTATTTTTGGTAACCCGCTCTTTCCGTGAGGTATACCTATTACGCTCTTAAACCCCCCGAGTAGCTCTAGACCAAGGACTTTGTCTAGGCTTAGTGTTTTATCATCAATTGGTAAGAGTGGTATATGGTTCACCGAGATGTATACCCCGGGTGTAATAGTATCTAGCGGTGTCTTCAATAAATCAACTCCTTTGGCCAATTCTCTATCTGATGCGTAAATCTCTGCTAATCCACCCTCACCTCCGAGCCTAACTACCGTCTTTTCTACATTTTCCACACAGTTTAGAGAGTACACGAATATTGGTCTCGCAGTATACTCCTCTTTCTCACTAATATACGTGTAGATTCCCAGTGGATATCTATACATGAAGCCGGGTTTAACAGTTTTCTCACCCGTAGAGTCCCTCCTACCTAATGAAACACCTGTATTAATAAATGTACTATAGCCAATCCTCTCTCTACACTCCTCGGATTCGCTTTCAAGGTAGTACTCTTCACCATCTCTCTTAATACACTCTGGCTTTACAAATTCATAGTTGTACAATGGTATTGTAGGGCCAATAATTCTCCCCTCTACCTCGAAGTAGGCTAGTGGGCCCTTAATTATTGACTCACCGCATCTCAGATACTTTCTTATTTTCGATACTAGCTCCGAGATCCCCCCGAGGGGGTCTATGGATTCAAGCTCTATTCCCAATGCAGCGCCTAGAGCACCAATAATGGTAGTTGGTTGTGGAAGTGAAAATGCTCTAATGCGTGAAATTACTGTAATCCCTGTTATTGGAGTAGCAGATAGAGATAGTGGTTTCAGTGGCTCAACGATAAGGGTCTTCATAGTTGTCGCCTCATAATCCCGATGGACTCAATCAGCTGAGATATGAGGTTTGATCTATGGTCTCCAATACTCAATCTAATCCCCGATGCTCTACTAGTAAATACTCCCAGTGCATCAATGAGGCTGCGACGCAGAGACTCGTCTTTGACTACGATGTTTCTCGATATTATGTATTGAACTAGTCTTTCTATGCCATCTAATGAATCCTTGAATATATCTGAAGGTATGTTCCTCTCATAGTCTTCGGGTATATTCGTGGATAGTGCACCAATTGAGACTAGGAAATCTATGAGAAGCGAGCCCACGGTATATGAGCGTAGATCTCTGTGTAGCGGCAGTACAGCGTGCTTCATGCTTCTACTATCAGATACTACAAGCGTATCCTTCCCAAGTCTTCCATCCATCCAACTAGTTTTCTTAGCAAAATCCTCGAGTAGTTTCAATGCTTCCTCGAACTCGGTGTTCATGTGATCCTTTAACTCTACAAACCTCAGACTAAAACTACGGCCAGTAGTAGGCATAGATGTTGCCTCAACTCCACTTCCAGGCCGTATAAAGCCATCGTCACTAAATGTTTCCCTCAACTCCAATGTCGCTTTGAAAGCTGTTTCAGGTGGAAATAGTGCAAGTACATCATCCCCACCACTAAATACGAGTATTCCACTGTTTCTAGCTACCTTCACATAGTCTACTATAGACGCGAGTATTAGAGATAGAGAGAGTGACTGCGTCCACGCTGGTGTGACTGGAATCCCCTTAAGGTCGAGTGCACTCAGTGCTTTCTTAAGTGTATCGAGAGAATCATTAATACTTACCAAGATTCTATCTTTTACTTCACTACTATATTGACTCTGCATAACTGCATCCTTAACGATCTTCATGATCTTATCAATGTACTCGCTTGGATTGGAAACTACTTCACCCTTGTAGAATTTTCCAATATTGTCTCCATCACCCCTCACAATTGCGTAACGCGTCTTGACTCTAAGTGCTCTACACAATCTATCTACGCTGAGGGAATCCTTGGATTCAATTAATTTATCAATGAAATCTACTATATCGCTCAACAAACCCTCATCGACGCCTCCAATAACGTCTTCTTTAAAAGCCTGTATGAGTTTCATTCTTTCATCCCAACTTAGTTCTTTACAGGTATCTCGTAGTGCATCATTGAAGTCGTTAATGATGGATTCGTATGTTGATCCTATAGATGATGCCGCCAATTCTATGTCTTTAAACCATAAGTCCCCGAGTTCTCCTGCTACTTGGACTCCTTTATGTGCATGCTTCTTGCCCAGTACTGGTGTAAACAACCAATCTATTATACCCATGTATGACTTGACAACCTCGGGTGGTGCTTTTTGCTCTACTTTCCTATTTGCTTTTTCTCTAAATAATTCCAGTGCCTTTGGATCAGCTGTGGATAAGAGGTGTGAAATCTCCTCTAGTGACAGAACATCTGTTGTCACTATTGGTAGCTCGCCCAATTTGGATAAGTATACTAATCGTTTTAATAGACAGTATGCTCCGAGCGCCTCCCCTGGTTTAATAATTCTTTTAAGTTGACTCAGAGCACTCTCAGCTTCATCCCCCATAATTCTCTTGACGCGCTCTATGAATTCCTCACTGTATTCATCAGGTGCCTCTACTTTCTTTTCTGCTTTCAATATGGCTGGTTCTAAGCCACATAGGGTACAGTGAATCCAGTCGCCACCGTGCTCCACGATGCTTTGAGTTATTGGCTCTATCTTATTTCCTCTATATATAAAGAATGCTTTTGGTACAGGGTGTTTAACTATACCATGAGTCTTAGATAATCTTACAGCATTTGTCACGAGTAAATGCCATAGCAATATTGACACTAATTCACTTCTAACGTCTTGGGGTAGACTATGTAGTTTACCTAATTCTTGTGTGTTTATAGGTAGTAAGTTACATTCATCTCTAATCTCTTCTACTAGGCAGTGGTAAAGAGAATTATAGAGTTTCTCTATATCTACGACGTGTATTCGCACACCTTGCGGAGGCGTCTCAACTATGTTTTCCACATCCTCCAGCACTTTGAGTATAAACTTGTAGGCATATGAAGCTGTGAGTGGATGCCTTTCTCTTACTTCACTCAATATATTACTCCAAGCCTCCATATATGCTTTCTCCACTTGCTCGACTATGCTATATATATTTCCATAGTAGGCTTGTGGCAGTAGTAGTGAGGTCGTGGCTGGAACTATTGGTTGATCCATTAGTGACTTAACTACTTCTACTTCAACACCGAGAGCCCTAGAATATGTGTTTAGTATTCTATCTAATTCCACATCACTTACTTTTCCCCTGATTTTATCCATAATGGTTTTCAATGTATACGGGTTCATCCTTGGAGTGGGAGAAACCAATGTGTCAAATCCATATTTTAAAGTGAAGTGAGTACTTGTTCTCCACATTAAATTCGATAGTAGCCAGCTTCCAGCCCAAAAGTCTCCTGCTTTTCTACTTGAGCCAATAAAGCTCTGTATTCCAGGGAAGTCGATGAGTACATAGTATCCTCTTAGGCTAAGCTTAGATATATCCCCCAGTATATTCGCCATTGTTGCAGATGCGTATAAGTGGTCGAAAATCGTGTGTGTTGGTATGCGCGTATCTGCTAGACCGGGTGGTAGTCCCTCTGCATACCACGTGGGCTCTAGCAATGCGTACAACAAGTTATACTGAGTCACCTCGTCTACAACTCCGTCTATGTTCTTAAGTAGTTGATTTATCTTTGACCCCACACTCTGAACTCTTTTCACTAACTCCCCGATGGTTAATCTACTTCTAGATAAGAGATCTATTGATTTATCTGGGTTGAATATATTGTGTAATCTACTATATTCAAGGTATATACCTCTAGGCCATTTACCAAGAATACTCCCCCGTAAAAATCGTCTCTCAATACTCGAAGCTAGTCTATCACAAAAACCCACTTTACCTAGAGCCCCTTCAGTTAAAGTCAAGAGTTTAGTATCGGATAAGACAATCATCTTAAAAGACTCAGCTTCTTTAGAGTGCATTTCTCCAAATCTTTCACGGAAATACCCTATAAGGAATGATTTATGAGGTGGATCGTGAAGTAATGCAGCGGCTTTTAATCCTATTAGCTCCTTGAGATCCGCTGGGGTATTAGACAATGTGTACACCTTGAAAAAGTACAATAGCTCCCAATTATTTTTAAGGCGATTCAAATATAAATACTCATCGCGGTGGTGATATTTAAATAGATATTCACGAGATAATGTGTTCTTCTAAAATTATTATAAGTTATCTCCGGGGTTTGAGGAGCTTCCTTATCAATACTTCCTCCTTGATCTCACCAACGTATTCTTCAATAGGTTTAACCACTACTTCAGATAATTGCATACTATTAATTCTGCCACTGTTTTTAAATTCTTCTAGAATAATGCGCGGTATAACTAACTTAACTATATTGTATTCTAGGCCAGAGTGCGATATAAAGTTCCTCTCGAAATCCTCACTCTTGAAGTTTACTTGTTTACTTGAGTTCTTATCATAGATTTCCGCGAGAGGGGCTTCTATGTCTCTTGTTGAATCTAGATTTGAATAGTGACTTTTTAGCCATTTTTTAATTTGCTCTTTCATACGTCTATCGTCAAATTTCAGCCTGTTACTGAAGTATCTTAATATTGGAGAGTAATGTACTATTGGCTTCTCCGAGAATACCTTGTCGAGTGTTAAATCTCGTAGTGTTATATTTTGTGGATTAATATCCTTGTAACCCAGAACGGATAGAGCCTCCATTGCGAGGAAAGCCTTTACCAAGTCTAGTAGAACCATTGTTGGCTCTGCTGTGTGTATGATATATAATGTGTTGTTATACATTTTTGCTATTATGATCTCTTCTAAGACTTTCTTCCTTATAGTTTCCTCTAACTTACTCAATGGCATAGTGTCTTCAAGCTGGTTTAGCTGCGGTTTTAAGTAAAGGATCCAGAGCGGTAGGATGAATTGAATAGATGAAGCGAAAGCCAGTAGATTGGTAATGCATTCCATAGTGTCGACTCCACGTCCACACTGAAATACCTCACTTATCAATCTATTTTCTATTTCCCGTAATTTGTTTACTTGTTCTTCGAATTCCTCCCGTAAACCAATAGTTTCTAATATCCTTTCTCCATAACCAAGACTCCTGAATAAAACAAGCTCTTTTCTCTGCTCTAATCTCTTTTCATATAGATCGTAGAGATGCGGGAAGTATAAATGCTCGGGTATTAGTGGGTTTTGTACTTCCACCTCGTGGATTTTCTTTACTATAGTATGTGACTCGCTTTCTTTACTCTTCAAGGATTGGACCACTGGATCGCTGTTTAAAACAACTAGTTTTACATTTAGAAATATACCTATGGAGCTGAGTATGTGGTAGAGTGTGGCTCTAGCGAGAACCGGCATGTAGTTCACGCCGTGTGTAATGTCTAAGTATACTTCAATTCTCTTCTCTCTAGAATTCTGTAGTTGAACCATAAATTCCTCGAGTACTCTACTAAGAGATAGTGCAAAGGTAAGCATGTAGTTGTTTGTTGATCCGATTGCTCTTATCTCACGTATTTTCTCCTTGTCTAAAATGTAGTAGCCTATATTTGGCTGCACTAGTACCTCGACTCTATCCCCTACTTCTATATCTAGATCTCTTATAAATCCTCTAATATTCTCCTCGACTCTCCTTACGATTTCCCCGTATGACGTTGATTCTTCACTGACAATAGTGTCTGGGACAAAGACTAATACTTTGTCGGGGTTTAGATCATTTATTAGTCTTGGGAGTGTGGTTTTATGCTCTTCTTCGTCCTGTCCTATATACTTATACATTGTTTTATACCATCCACTTGGGTTTCCCCAGACTTCTACTAGTAGTCTTTTAGCCTCCATGTAGGATACCTAGTTGAGTATTATTTTTGCTATTTGCTGTAGCCATGCTGGTTCTTTTTCTCCTGGTCTTATTACTCTGTGTTTTCTTAGTGCTTGGTAGTCTAGTGGTGTTAGTTCTCCTTGTTTAGCTTTCTCGAGTATTGTCTTGAATGGCTCTTTTATCTCTACTGGTATTATTGGTATTTCAACGGTCTCCCCC
>Ga0326760_1001177_pt1 | contig 11898 bp, 12 predicted proteins | sample GCREP_S_FD_207668 | JGI IMG/M metagenome (GOLD analysis project Ga0326760, IMG submission 207668) | Hot spring sediment microbial communities from Geyser Creek Basin, Yellowstone National Park, WY, United States - GCR.EP_S | ecosystem: Environmental > Aquatic > Thermal springs > Near-boiling...
TAGAAGGTCCGCGATCTCGTCGCATAAATAAAGGCCCTGATGGACTTGCCATCTCATGTTTGAACCATCTAATTCTTTGCTGAGCTCTAACACATGTGCCCTCTATTTGGTCTCTGGGCTCGGCTCGAGCGCGCCTATGGGCCTGAACCTCTCCTCAAGCCCGTACTTCACTGACGACGGTGGCATCACCACATCGAACTTCACGTGCACAACCTGCCCGGGCATCTTGAAGCCCGCGGCTGACTTCACTATCGCCTCCCCTGGCGGCAGGGCCCCAAGAAGGCTGGCGAAGGTCTCTCCGAGGTCTTCTATGATCCTCCTTCTGTCCACGTCCTCGACGTTAAAGCATATGAAGTTTTGCTGGAGCTCTGTCGTCACCGCCTTGCTCACGAGGCTGAGCCTCCTGGCCACGAGCCACAGTGGACACCCGTTCCTCCCGCCCTCCGTCGCCAGCCTGATCCATACTGGGTCCATCTCCCCGCCATAGAACTTCTCGGGCGCTATCCTGTGAGCCTCGTCGGAGACCATTATACAACCGAAGTCCTTCTTCCGCACGGCCTCCTCCCAAACACACTTGGCCAAGGAAGCGCCTACCCTCTTCTTCACTTCTATGTCATCTGGCACGCTGGCGTCCTCAGTACGCGTGAAGTCTATGATGACGATGTTGTTCTCTTTTATGGCTTTCAATAGTTCTTCCTTACCATAGATTGTTTGAGGCTCTTGTTCAGGAATGCAACCAGCGTTGTCGATAATGTTACACGCTGTTTGGATTGTTTCTGGCATACGGCCACTCTTCTGTGCCCCAATCTTGCCTTTCACGCGCTCTTTCGTTGGGTAAAGCCTTTCCTTCTTACACAGTATTAGCGCCGCGAGGATGACCTCTCCTGGGGCTCTATCAGGCCGAGCCCTTGGGTCCTCCTCCCTTATCAGTTGCAACGTCAACTCCGGGTCCTCCATCTTAAGCCCTGTCACGAACCTATCCCAAGCGATCGAGCACACCTTGAATCCCTTATCGTTTAAGGAACATAAGGGCTGAAATTCGCCGGTCCAATCCAAGATCATGAAGCGCAGATTCCCGTAAGCCTCCAAAGACCTGGTTATGAGGGTGAGTAATGCCGTCGTTTTCCCGGTCCCTTGAGCCCCGCTTATTAGCAGCCCTTGCCTTATCAAGGGGCGCAAGTCGATAAACACTGGTTGCGAGGTCAGAGGATCAATCCCTATCCTGACCTTGTAGGGCGTGTCGGGCTCCGTGACTATCTTTATTAATTTTGGCGTGCAGAGGTAGACCTCGGCCAAGGGGGTCACCGGGTACCTCGGCGGCTCGATCTTTCCGTCTTCGTAGAGCTTGCCGACCAATATGCCCGTGCAGTCATACGTGTGGGACTCGTCCTTAGAGACCTTGCCGTGGGCTATGAGCCTCTTCTCGAAGTCATAGCCGAACCTGTAGTACTCCGGCGAGGCGACTTGGTACACTATCGGTAGGCCGTCCTCGTCTAGGACGAACACGTACGAGCCTAGGGGTAACTTCTTCTCCTTCCTCAAGGTTATGTAGATTTTGTCAATCCCGTAGGTGTAGCGGGAAAAGACGTTCCCCACCACTTCGGCTTGCTTTACTAGGTCCCTCACGCTCAGCTTTTCTCGAGGCTCGACCTCTTCACTCAAGCGAGAACCCCCATATCAAGCCCAAGAGCTTGGGGTCGATACCCTCGTCCAACAGCTTGGTTATCCCCCTCCTGTAGATCTCCTTCATCACGGCCTTCGTTATCTTGCAGTCCCTGTGCGCTAGGCAAATCACTTTTGGCAGGCCGTCAAACTCTGCCTCGTATGTGGTCAGCGACGTCGTCAGCACGTAGCTGGCGATCCAGTCCTCCCTCCCCTTTAGATATTCTGGGTACTCGACCCTGATAGGAGGGGTGAGCGGGTTCCTCGACGTCTTGATGTAGAACCCATATATCTCGTTGAACCTAGGGAAGGGCTCAGCTCCCTGCACCTCAATGGCCTTAGAGATTGAGATGGAGACGGTCCTCTGCCCGAATTTCAGCAATTGCTGGAAGACGAATTGGTCGGTGTAGGGCGATACCCCCTTAAGGTCGTACCAAGCCATGAAGTGCCTCGACGTGCAGCGTTTCACCACCGAGAAGACCGGGACGTCCAGCTCGTAGCACCTGCGTATAAGCTCGTCCCTCACCCTTATCAGCTGATGAGCCCTCTCCTGTACTTCGCGATACGCCTCTTGGCTGAAGCCCTTCGTTCGCGGCACCTTTATTAAGAGGCCCGAAGCGCTTAGCGGCCCGTCAACGATGACGCAGTCAGGCTTTCCGTATTCGTCTATGTGACGGATGCAAGCTACTGGTATCAGGGTCTCGGCCAGGACTTGATAGTGAAACTTGAACTCCCTGTTTCCCATGAGATCGCTCTTGACCTTCACCAAGTCCCTCAGTATTACTGGAGGCTTCCCCTCGCTTTGGGCTATAGCACCTATGAGGGCTGCCTTAGTCATACCCATGGGTATCGGGCAACTGGACGCGTCGGCTCCCAATGCCCTCAGCGACCACATGGCCTCGTCCTTCGCTACGTTAACTATCTCCAGGCCCTTCTCCTCCAGCTTCTCTCGAAGGGAGGAGATCTCTTGCTGTGCCTCCTTGGCCATTTGGGAGAGGGACTCCAAAGAGTCCTTCAGCAACCCCGCGTAGAGCTCCGGGTGGATCGTAGTGATCTTCCCAGCCTCTTCGAGCACAGACATCAAGGCCTCGTAGTCATCGAGCGTTATGAGGCCTTCGTCCACTCCCATCTTCAAGAACCTTGAAATCCTCTCTTGAAACGGGCTCATCTAGGGCCCAAAATAATACCCTGCAAGTGTGAATATATTTATTGCGTTAATAACGCGCTTAGATGGACGTGGCCATCTGCCTCGAAAAGCCGGAATTCTATGCAACGTCTACGTGGTTGTCGAAATGCGAGCTCGTGGATCTGTGCTTACCAGCGCTTGGAGAGGATACGTTTCACGACCCTTCTCCAATCGGCCTCTCTCTGCCACCTCGCATGATAGGGCTTCCTGACCCTCTTCTTATGTTCTCCCTTGCGCGGTATCTCAAAGGCCTCGCTGAAGCAACTCGCTCTCTTGAACCTCTCAACGAGCCACTTGTAAGGGGGCAGGACCCCTCCGTAGCCGTATATCCTTCGGAAGTCCTCCACGACCTCGAGTCCCTCCTTAGTCCATCTCGGACCCACGTACTTCCACCTCTCCAAGGCGTCCAGCGGCTCGAAGCGCATTGGATAGACTACAGCGCCCCAGGAGAGCACGTCGCGCACACGTCTGAAGAAGCTCTCGGGGTCATCGTCAAAGTTGTAGAGGACGTAGACGAAGATGCTACGCCTCCTGAACCCTCTCTGGCTCAGCATCTCTATCGCCCCCTCGACGTATGGCCCCATGTCCTCGCGGTCGTACGCGAGCCTTACGCAGAGGAGCCTCATCTTCGCGAGCCTCTCCACGACCTCGTCGGTGATGAGCCTTGCGTCCAGGCCTTGGTTGAAGTCGACCCTCATCCCCCTCACCTTGCAGAACCATATCAGCTCGTCGAAGACCTCCCTCCAGTAGGGGCTCTGGAGCACGTTGTTGTCCCATAGTATTATCCTCGTGTGAGCGGGGTAGACGAAGTCCTTAATGCTGCGCCTGCAGGAGTTGAGGCCTCCCTCTACGCGCCAAACGGCACAGTAGGGGCACTTGTTGTTGCATCCCCTTGAGGAGAAGACGATGCTACCGTCCCACTCCGGGACGAGGTCGTAGGCTGGCATGAGGTCCTCGGCCTCCTCGAAGACGCCCACGTGGACGTGATCGGCCCCCGACCTCTTCGCATGCTCGGGCATCAGGGAAGCGTATATGCCCCCGAGCCACAGCTCGGCCTTCGGGAACAAACTCTTGTAGAATCGCACGGCCTGCCAAACGGGTCTCCAAGCCCAGGTGTACAGGCTGGTCACGTAAATAAGGTCTGGAGCTCGGCTCGGCCTGACACATCCCCTGACGAGCTCGACTGAGTCCCCGAGAAGCCTGCGGTAAGACGCCAGCTTGAGCAACCCCAGAGGAGGGAAGCGCGTGTGGTAAGCCGGCTCGACGAGCAACACGTGCATGTAGATATGTAAATTAGCCCTCTAGCTCATAAATCTTAAAGACCTTCTATGTTTTTGTTTTTAGGCCTTAGCTCTTCGTCTTTTCTTCGGATATGAGTCTCGCCGAAGAAAATTGGAAGCATAACTGAGGTTGTTAATATAGAATGAGGTTGTTAATATAGAATTTTTCAAAATTTTCTATTGACCACTCATACACGTAGATCACACCTCTTTTACGCTACGAAGCCTCTCGTTTCTTTGTTGCTCTAGGGTTTATGTCGTTCTGGCAAGCTTCAACACACATCGGATTAGTTAAGGCTTCAGAGGTGCGGAAAGAAATGTTGTTGACTGCCAATTATGTTTATATACCAGTTTTTGTATACAACATTTTGGTGGGACCTCTGGTTTCAACCACAACTCACCACATAAGGATAAGAAAATGTGAGCGATGCAACAAATATAAGAGGGTCCTCTTCGTTGTAAACGATCAAAATATTTGTGAGGACTGTTTAAGGGGATTGGCCTTTTATGAGACGTTCAAAGAAGGCTTTAAAGATCTTAGCTTACGTGGTGATGTCATAGAAGTAGGCATAGATATCGGGAACATTACGTGGCTTAATCCTTTTGCCCAGTGCTGGTACTATCCATTACTCTACTGGATGTTCACCAAAGATACAGGAATAAAGTGCTATTACGAAGATTTAAAAAGATTATGGAAGTACAAGACTCCTCTTGACAAAGTTCTGAAAATTTACGAGGATGAGAGAATTTTTAAAATCATCAACGAAGATAATAAGAGGGTCATAGTTGAAGGGGATGCATTAGACGATATGTATAAGAAGTATGGCGATAGACAGGATGCTTATGACATTATTTGTGCTTGGGTAAGCGGCTTAATAATCTCTAGGTTGCATGAAGAAGCCGAAGCTCCTGATTTTAGGGCTGTCAATGGTATAATAAAGGCTCTAGCTGAGAAAACAGTTGACGCAGAGGGCAATATCAAGGTCAAGCCTTATGCCAAGACGGTAAGTTACAGGTGCAGATTATGCGGGGCTAGGTATTCAACAGCAGATGAGGTGAAAAGACATTGTATGAGCCACCATCTTATACCATCAGATGAAGTTATGGCATATGTAGAGGGAGAGTCGACTATTGTTGGTTATTTATTAGAACTAGAATATCTATTCGATGTTTTAGAAAAAGAAGGCGTATCACCGGAGAGGTTTAATGACAGAATGATGAAATTCGGCATTTTAGTACATAGAGATCCCGAAGTGCCATGGAAGATACACCAAGAATGCAAGTGGTACCTCATAGTAAGCCCAGCATGGATACGTGTAATCGCTAGGACTAAGACACGTGAGCGAGAGCTAATCAGAAGTTACGAGAGGGTGAGGTGATACTTTGTATTCTCCCAGACTTCGCAAATACCAATGTCATTACTGCAATAAGTACGTGTATGCCAGCGACGTCGCCTCTGAGGTAATGATTGATGGGATGAAGAGATACATATGCATAAAGTGCCATCTTTCACGCTCACTTTATGACGCCATAATCAATATGCTCACATACGGTGACGAGGAAGGCTTTAGACAAGTGGCCCGCGTTCTTCAAGGAGTAAGCGATTTGATAGAAGAGAATCCCCTTGCACAGGCGGTCGTATACGTAATTAATGAATGGTCCCAGAAATATCCCGGCCAGACATTGTATGTCAAGGAGTTAGAAAGTAAGTGGCGATATAACATCAGCCTACAACAAATTCTAGGCTATCTTTCTTCAACAGGCATTTTTATTATCGATGGTGGAGCCTTGTCCCCCGGCCATGTACTAAAAAAATTACTTCTACGATTTCCGTCTTCTAAGGACTTCTTTAAGGATGTCATCAAAATTGTAACAGGGCTAGCTGTTATAAGATATGCAAAAGATCCTTTATCAAAAAAGTTTAGGATGTTGTTTGCCACATTACAGGCAATAAATGCTTGCATAGATGATGAGTACACAGAACCATACTATGAGATAAAAGGTTATAAATGCAAGTTTTGCGGAGCAGAATTTGCATTAATGAGAGACGCGAAGAGACATGCTTTAGAAGACCACTCGCACTGCATTACTACTTATGACGCCGATGACGAGGAAAGCCTCTACAACTCTTTCGAAGTTCTTACAGGGAAACAGCTAGGTGTTCTATGCAGGTATGAGGTATTTATCGAAAAGGCAGGGGCCTACGGAGTTTCTAACATTGGCAAATTCATGAGATACTTACTAACAAAAGGCGTGATAGTGCCTCCAGAAAGCGACGACCTCATAGTTGTGAAAAAGGGGAAAAAGTACATAGTCGTAGATCTTGCATGGATTAGGGTAAGAGAGCGTATGCGAGATCTCGAAAGACAACTCAGACGGGGTATGTAATTATGAGTAGAACAAATGCACACTTCGACCCTAGAGTACCGAAGCGTATTGATATTTTCGTAGGAGAATGGTATAACAAGCTCATTAACCAAGTAGCAATAGTAGCAAAACATCAGTGGAAGAACCAGGTGAGAGATGGCATTAGAGGCTACATATTTTACGGTGAGCCGGGCACGGGAAAAACGTACACAGCATTCAAAGTGGCTGAGGTGCTTGGTCTTTTAGAGCTTTATGAAAAATATGGACTTGAAGCCGTGGTATTTAGGGACTGTGCTGACTTAGCGTCATGGAGATATGGCGAGACGGAGAAAGAGATTAGAAACGTCTTCAAGAAGGCCTACGAGAGTGCCGAGGAAATTAAGAAACGAAAACGTGATGCGGGAACTCTCGTGATATTCGACGATGCTGAGGGACTTTTCCTCACCAGAAGTTACGGTTCTAAGTTAGATACATGGTACATAGCACAACTCAATGTCTTCTTTCATGAGGTAGACGCCATGGACACTTCTAGGCTCTTCGTAATCTTAACGACTAACCGAATAGACCTGTTAGATACGGCACTTATAGATCGCTTCGTGACCGTGGAATTTCCTCCACCTTCAAAAGAAGTGCTCATGAGGGCAGCTGAGGAGAAGCTAAAAAGTCTCGGCGTAAATGATGACGATGAGGTGGAAAAAATCAAGTCCCTAATACTAAAAGAGGCCAAGACCTTTAGAGATGTAAACAAAATGGTAGTACAAAAGTACTTGGATTGGTTGATGAGGAAGTACTCCTCTTGAGTACTTTAGTGCTTTTAAAGACATTAGACATTCGATAAAGTAGTTAACGAATTACCTGTAAAAGAAATTGAAGGTCTTGGTGATACCATGCTCCTTGTGGAGGTAAGCATTCCAGCATACGTGTATAAAAAATTGCTTAGAAGCAGTAAAAAGGGAAGTCTCAAAGACGTTGTAGTGGACGTAACAAGGTCTAGAAGGTCCAATATCGTTAGAGTGATCATTAGGGACATCCCTAAAGGCTGGTGGGTGGCGCTAAGAATCCTTCGTGAGGGAACGGGCAAGCTTTATATGCTGAAGGAGGTTAGTTACCTAGACATACCCAGCAAAGTGCTGAAGTTATCAATGGATATTAAGTGGAAACAAGAATATGAAAAAGTCGTAGATGAGGAACTTAGGAGGTGGGGCTTAAGGCATGAGTAAGCACAAGCAAGATGTTATGGAAGCGTTAAGGGAGAAAGGCGTGGACTTGATTAAGCTGGAGAAAGAGTTAATATCTTTACTGAGGAGGGGGGGATCTGCTCTCGACGTGGAGTCGTATATCAAGAGGCTTATTGAGGTGGAAAAAGGTGAACGAAGTTAAGCTGATATTAGAGAACATAGGAGTTTTCAAGGGCAAGAGAGAATTTAAGCTAAGCAAAGGTTTAAACGTGATTTATGCTCCTAATGCCAGCGGTAAGACGAGTTTGATAGCTGGTCTAAAAGCTATTGCCGTCCCCACCTTAACTCTAGAAGAGCTGAAAAGGACTCTTAATGACTATGAGGATAAAGGCAGGGTTATGTTGCTAATTAATGGGAGCGATTATGTGGTGGAACTAAGTAGAAGGCCAGGTGGCTCAATCGAAGCGCGAGGTAAAAGACTAAGCGAAGATGGAGTTATCAAAAAAGTGGCTTTCGTGGATCTAGAAAATGAACTCGTAAACGCTGTATATGGTGGTGACGAAGAACGTGTAAAACAGGTTCTAAGAGATGTAACGGGGATAAGTCATTTAGAGACGATAGTGAACGTCTTGGAAGGAATGCTCAGAGAATACGAGTATACATATGAAAAGAAGAGAAAAGAGTACGAAAGCAGGAAGGAGGAAATCGAATTACAGATTAAGGAGGTCGAAGCTAGATTAGATACTGTACGAAAGAGGATATTAGAAATACTTCGAGATCCAAGCATAGAGCCCGTCAGGGAAGAGATAGAACAAATAGAAAAGGATCGCGAAAAGCTTGAGAACGAATTAAGCAGACTGAGAAGTGAAGAAATAGGATTTGAAAATAAGAAAGCATTTAGAGAGCGTGACCATAGGGAAATAATAGCACAGCTTGAGGTACTGGTAAAGGAACGAGAAGATTTGGCAGAGAAAATTAAAGAGATAGAAGAGAAGATTCACGAATATAAGGAAGAGATAGAGCATCGACAAGAGGTAGTTAAAAAACTCGAATCGAAAAAGAGAGGATTAGAAGATGAACTTCGCGAGATAATTCGTGCCATTGAACGTAGAAAAGGGGTAAGGGATTATGCCATGTGTCCATACTGTGGAGCGTCTATAGATAAAAATAGGTTAGAAAGAGAAATTCAGGAGCTAGAGGAAAGGAGAAGTCAAATAAGAGAGAGAATATTAGGGCTTGACGAGGAAATTAGTAGGGAATTGGCGTACATTAACGAGTTAAAGCAAATTTGCGAGGAGAAGTACGAATCGTCTAGGAAGAGGCTTAACGAAGTTAATGAAAAGATAAGTACCTTAGAACGCGATAAGCGCAAAGTAGAAGAGGAGCTTAAGTACTACGAGAAGGAGCTTACAAAAATAAAGGTTGCCACAGAGGACATCGAAAAGAGAAGGCAAATTCTCGACAAAAGGCTAGAGCTTTTGAGAAAGGAGAAGCCTGTGGCCTTGCTCGTCGACGAATTAAGAAGGCTTCAGAGCGAAGAGAGCTATCTCCGTGAAAGCCATGATAGGCTTTATGGCAGACGTATGCAAATAGATCAAATGCATAAGGATGTGATCTTGCTCGAGGACAAAGTGAAGACTTTAAGACTCCTTCTGGAGTACTTCAAAGTAAGGCTCGACGAAGTTCAAAGGCTTGCTATTGACGAGATAAACGCAACCATCTTAAAGTACTTCAAACTACTGAAGTTTGCTGAACTCGAGTATCCCATACTTGCTGAGGACTTTGCCCTCACTTTAACAAGAGCGGGCGGAACGCCTACAACTCTAGCAGAGCTCTCGGATGCTGAGAAGGCCATATTAGCCATAGTGATGTTGTTGGCTTTAAATGAGCGAGTTGCAAGCGACTTCCCCTTATATTGTATTGACACGCTCATAGAATTCGTAGACGATACGAGGGCAAAGGATGTCCTTAAGTACTTAATGGAAATGGCTAGAAAAGCAGATAAAATCATAGTAGTCACAAAGACTAAACCTTACACTGGAGAACCCGCACCTTTGACTCAAGAAGACATTTTAATGAATGAAATCCCAATATAAGGCTGAAGTATGTTATGTACTATGTCTCTCCTTGACAGCTTGCTAAGAGGCTGATGCACTTGCTTTCGAACGAGCAAAAAGAAACATTTACGAAAATGTGGCGCAAGGGCTTCAGGGCAGAGGAAATAGCTAAGGCTCTAGGGATGACTGTAAATGAAGTCTATGTCTACGCTAGAGTTCTGGGCCTTTCTTTAGGCGGAAAAGGTCCTGCGAATAGGAAGATCGAGTACGAAGATCTAGGCCTCATTAAGGAAATGTGGCTTAGTGGCGCGACTTTAGACGAGATAGCAGATTACTTTGGCGTAAGCAGACGAACCATCGGAGACTACTTAAGCGCTATGGGGCTAAAGAGAAAGAAGAAAGAACGTCCAATGATAGGAAGAGAAGAACTAGAAAAGCTTTGCGAAAGAGGTTTGACTGACGAAGAGATAGCTCGCATTTGCGGAACGTCTAGATCTCACATATCCTCACTTCGCCGGAGGTACGGGATCAATAAGAGGCTTATCAAACTTGAGGAGTCAAAAAGAAAAATCGAGAAAGTAATAGACGCACTTCGTGCAAAGGGCTATGTAACAAGTAAGGAGCTTCTAAATGAAGGGATAAAGCTGAGCTCGAAGCTACTTGAGAAATTAGAGGAGGCCATAGAGGATATTCGATGGTTCAAGCTATCACATACATCTACATCTAAATACTCGATCTTACCCGCGAAGTTCAGTCAGCTTATTATAGTCTATTTAAAAGGACGTGAAAAAGCCGTTTTGGAATTCTTGTTCAATAACTTCGTAAGCAAGCAAGTTCCTCTTACATCAATAAAAGTTCTATTAAAGGCTAATGGAGCTCCACAAGAGCTCGTAAAGTCGCTGAACTCATTCTGGAGAAGAGCTTTAAGAAACATCGCTGGATCGAGATGCTGATTTCTTGCGACGCTAAAGGACTAGGTACGTGTTATAATGTAGGTCCACTTAAAGTTAAAAGGTTAATTGAGTTTTTTATGATACTTAGGTCTCCCCGTCATAATTTCTCATATACTCCCTTTTACTAACGCAACCTCTAGAATGGAAAGAAGAACCAACGCTTATTGGCACATTATTAATGCATTACTTTGACGTCGTGCACGTAAAGTTCTCTTAGTATAGTGAAGACTTCGTGAAGAGGTTTATGCGACCCAATATAAAAGGAGTGGTCTAGTACTTTCAATTAGGTGAGTTGCTTTCCAAACGGCATTGTAGAACTCTTTGTCACGCGATCCACCGATATCGTCTGCTTCATGTACAGTACTAAATTCCCAGTCTCCTCTCTGAAGAGGAAGAAGGCTATCACCGCTGAAGCGTCAACCACTATCACGGTCCTCCCTCACACATTTAACTGAAAAGCCTCTCGGGGCGCTCCAGTTCACCCTCTTCAACTCCTCGAGAACCCTTTCGAAGTTCTCCTCGGCCTCCAGCCCTCTTATCCTCAGCTCTATGAACCTCCGGACCTCCTCAGGCCAGTCAACCCTGTCCCCGTACCTCTCCATCTTCTCCTTCAGCTCCCTCCTCACCCTCACGCTAAAAATGCTCATCAGTCACCGTAGCAAATAAAGTCCACCATCTAATAAACTCTAGGTCCATCTGCATTGCACGACGAGTAAGTGTAAGTATTGATAACGATGCGAAGGACTCAGATCATGGCCTAGCACTTTGAGCCCTACCTCTTAGGGCCACTGCTTGGCTCGAGTGGATCGCTGGAGCCCTACCTACGCCCTTCGAGCGCTCTCCTGACGGCCTCTCTATGCAGAGGGCTCTGCCAAGCAACTTCCTCCCCGATCCCGAGCTCCAAGTCCCTCTCGGGCGGGGGCTCGTCTATCCAGAGGGCGGGCCTCCTGTAGAACATGCCGTACACCACGAAGTTCTTGGAGATCAGCTCGTTCCTCAGCTCCTCGGGGAAGTCCCTCTCGCAGAGGTTGTCGGGGTCCTCGACGACCTCCTTCAAGTACGGCCTCCACCTCTCGACGAAGCCCCTGGTCAGCTCCTTCATTTCGATGAGCCTCGCCACGACGTCGTCCACGCTCCACTTGGCCTCGTAGAGCTGGGCGAGCATGTGCGGGTTGCCTCCCGCGAGCCTCCAGACTTCTTCAAACGACGGCTTCG
>Ga0326760_1001179_pt1 | contig 11885 bp, 12 predicted proteins | sample GCREP_S_FD_207668 | JGI IMG/M metagenome (GOLD analysis project Ga0326760, IMG submission 207668) | Hot spring sediment microbial communities from Geyser Creek Basin, Yellowstone National Park, WY, United States - GCR.EP_S | ecosystem: Environmental > Aquatic > Thermal springs > Near-boiling...
CTCGGCAAGCGCCTTCACGTAGAGACTTGGGACGTTAGTTAAAAATATTTGTGACGCCGTGCGTGAGGGCGTCCAAGTCTAGACGTCGGTTATGCGCCTCTAAAAGAGGACTTCCAAATCACACAAGAGCTGACTTACTCTGCCGCCTCGGCATATCTGCCGTGAACCTCAAGCCCAAGACTCCTCCGTCTTTCAGCCTGTGGCCGCGTGCCCATATCACCACAAAAGAGCAGGCGCAAGGTCTTCGATTTTTTGGTTCATCGTTTTCAATATTCGGTTCTCATTATCAATATTTTCTACAGCGTGTCGGTTCAACGTTCTTCGACGTCGGAGCCTTTGTAGTTAATTTTAGCATTGACCGCCGCGGCTGAGCACGATGAACCGTCCTTACAGGTACTGCCTCACAGGTCTACAAAGACCTGTGAGGAAACTCCTGCAGGTACGGTTCATCTATTCTCCACGCCGCGTTTCGGAAAAGCCGAACCAGACTCGTAGGCACGATCGTGTCAGTGTATGTGAATAGGTGTCTGTGGCGGATTCGTCATTTTCCTCCTCCCCCTCTTCTTTATGCATGAGCTCGTGAAGGCGGTGCTGGCGCTTGCGTTGTCTACAGCGGCGGCTGTGTGGTTGCTGGGCGTGGCGCTTCATCTGAGGCCTAGCACAGACCAACTGGCCTACGGCAACCCCTGCCGTACCTCAAGGTGTGCATAGACTCAGGCACCGCGAAGTTTTGGGGGGAGGACTTCAGCGGCTTGCCCTACGAGCGGGTTTGGCTGTACGTCAACGGCTAGCTTAAAGTCTCCGGAGGCCCTGGCACAGACACCACGGCGGAGTGCGGCGACGAGGTAGCCGCCGTGGTTAAATACCACAGCGGCATCAAGAAGATAGAGGGACGCATACTATGCACCAAACCCATAAAGACGCCGGGCGGCGGCCAGCAAATCGTCAACTTGCACTTTGAAGTCAGAACGGCGTTGGCGGCCCAAGACGCGGCCGGCAACGCAGACGTGGCGGGCCTGCCGGTAGACGTCGTGGAGTCGTGCGAAGTTCGGCCCAGAGACGACTACTACAACTCTGTCGTATACATAATTCCGCGCACTCCAGACGTCTTGATATGTGACACCTCAGGCTACTCGCCCAGCAAGTCGTATGGCTGACGCGCCGAGCCAGCTATGGAGCCGACATGCGGATGTCGGTCTAGACTAGACAGAAGCCGGAATGATTCGGTGGATGCGGGGGGTGGGATTTTTAGGTGGGCGCATCCCTGAACCCACGCAGGCCTACGCCACAGGGACCTCAACCCTGCCCCTTTGACCTGGCTCGGGCACCCCCGCTCCGTAAGGAGCAATGCGTTAGTTTAAATATTTTTCAGAGGACGGGGCTGCTTTGTATCAACGCGGCTACTGTGAACAGTAGTCTCTACGGCTGTCTGCTGGTTAAAAACGCAACATAACCGCCGTGTTTGTTGTTTAAGGTGATCTACAAGCCGCCGTATACGCGCCGCGGCCGCTTGTCGTTTACTGCGCAACGAATTAGCTCTTTCCCCGCCGCATATGCTACAGAAGATTATTATACGTAACGCTCCAGGCCTGTAGAGCCTCTACAAAAGGAGGCCAGAAGAGGATGCACCTCGGCAATTCGACTCCACGGCGATAGACAGAGGCGTAGCCCCAGCCCTGAAGCGCATCTACTTAGCCGGGAGTCTTTGGAGGTGGTAAGAGAATTCAAAGCCATGAGTCTTGTGGAGGGCGTCCACTTCGCTGTAAGGTGGAGTGGGGAGAGGGGCTTTGTTTCTCCTCTGGCTGAGGGCGTGAGGCGCCTCGCGTGGCTCTAGACACACGGCGGAGAAGAACAGGTGCGGAAGGCGGCTGAATTCCTCAAATTACTCTAGGCGGGGGCGGTGAAGCTGGTTGAGGTTTTGAGGGGGCCGCGTCTACAAGATGCTCGACGGCAGGTCGATGATTAACGGCGCCAACAGACGCGTAGACGCCTTGACTTACAAAGAGCTGAGAAAGAAGATAAAGAGGTGGAGCCGCTGACGCCTCTGGGCTTTAGGGTTGAGGTCTCTGTGGCGTAGGCCTGCGTGGGTTCAAAGGCGGGTTGGCGGGGATGAATCCAACCCCCGCACTAGTTATTCTTATAAAGGGGGCTTGTGATGTGGTTGATGTCTAGAGAGCTTATTGTGAGCAAGATTGAAAACGGCACTGTTATTGACCACATACCGGCGGGGAGGGCCCTCGCCGTGCTTAGGGTCTTGGGGATAACTGGGAAGGAGGGGATGAGGGTGGCGCTTGTCATGAACGTCGAGTCTGGCAAGCTGGGGAGGAAGGACATCATCAAGATCGAGGGGCGCGAGCTGACGCCGGAGGAGGTGAACATAATCTCCGCAGTGGCGCCTACCGCTACGATAAACATCATCAGGAATTTCGAGGTGGTGAAGAAGTTCAAGGTGTCGCCGCCTGAGGTGATCAAGGGGAGGTTTAGGTGCAAAAATCCTACCTGCATTACCAACGCCCCCAGGGAGTCTGTGGAGCCTACCTTCTATCTAGTGAGGAGGGAGCCGCCGTTGTTTGTCTGCGCCTACTGCGGCAGATACCACGAGCTTAGCGATCTTCTATGATTGAGGAGTTTGTAAAACAGGGGATTTTGAAATTTGGCGATTTTCAGCTCTCCAGCGGTTTGAGGAGTCCGTTTTACGTGGACCTCCGAGGCGTGTTGGGGATGCCAGACTTATTTGGGTTTGTGGTGGAGAGGTACCTTGGAGTTGTGTCTAGGCTGAATTTCGACGTGGTTTTGGGCGTGGCGACTGGGGGGATTCCTTATGCCTCGGTTTTGGGCTACTTGTTGAGAAAGCCCATCGGTTATGTGCGTCCTGAGGCTAAGGGACACGGCACAGGACGGCAGGTGGAGGGTGCAGACGTATCCGGGCGGAGGGTCTTAATCATAGACGACGTGTTGACCACGGGGAAGAGCGTCGTGGGCGCCGTCAACGCTGTGCGGGCCGCAGGCGGCGTGGTGGTCGGCGTGGTGGTGTTTTTAGATAGGGAGCAGTGCGGCTCTCAGCACGTCAAGTCTGCCACCGGGGTCGAGGTGCACAGCGTCTATAAAATGCGGGAGCTTTTGCAGGCCGTGAGGCCGTATATAGACGAGGAGCTGTACAAGTCCGTGGTTGACTATTTGTCTCAATGGCGCTGTTGAGGCTAGTCGGGCGGGTTCTCCACGGCGTACATCCCGAAATAAGCCATCGACTCGGCTCTCTTCTCTTCTCCATCCCCCTGCCTCCTTGCCGCTGTGAGCGGCGTTGGGAGGTGGGAGACGTCAAGACGTGCGGACCCGTGGGCGTCGCCGCTGGGCTGGACAAGACGGGGGCCTACGCCCGCTTTCTCTCCTTTTTCTGCCCCGGCTTTCTCGTCGTCGGCTCCACTTTGCCGTATAGACGTCGTGGAAATAGGCCGCCTCGCGTTGCTAGATTAAGCCCCTACTCGTTGGTGAACGCCATGGGGCTGAACAGCCCCGGCATCGACAGAGTTGTGTCTAGACTGGCGGGTTTGGACTACCCCGTCTTCATCAGTCTGGCAGGCTTCAACGCTGGGGATTTCCTCGTCCAACTGCTTTACCTCCGGCGGCACTACAGGCCGGCTGCCGTCGAGGTCAACATCTCCAGCCCCACCTACAGAGGGTTTTGGCGGAGCTTGCCTGAGCTCGTCAACGTGGATATCCCGCTTTTCGTCAAGGTGGGGCCCTCCACTGACATCTCCTCTGTGGCTAGGGCTGTCAAGAGGGCTGGGTGGGGTCTGGTGGTGACTAACACCTTCCCAGTGGAAGACAGGCGCATAAGCGTGGGGAGGGGCGGCCTCAGCGGGCTTCTGCTCTATAGATATGGCATCAGACTTTTGGAGAGGGTCAGGACGTACGTGGGGCGCGACGTACCTATCATCTACTCAGGCGGCTTGTTTGCTTGTAGCCAACTTAGAGAGGCGCTGAGGCTAGCCGACGCCGCCGAGGTGCTCACTGCGGTTTTATACTTCACACCTTACATCATCACCCTGCTCAACCAATGTCTAGACAGTCTACGGTAGTCTTCTCCGCCTCTTCTACCAACCTCCTCAGCCCCCTCCAGTGGGACCCCACCCAGTAGAAACGTCCGCAGGATACGCAACGCCAACACCGCTGACTGTGTATTTCATGTCCCACAGCCTTCTCGGCCTCTTCACAGGAGACCTCGGCCAACGCGCCGCCGCAGACGGGACACACAGACTTTGTAAACGGCCTCAGGCCCATTTTGAGAAACGCCGCGACCCACTTCACGTGGTCGTCTGTGGCTATGAGGAGCGTGGGGCCTCTTCTACGTCTAAAGAGGTCTTTGTCGCGAGTTACCACGAAACATTCCGTCTCGGCCAACTCGACGTCTTTCAACTCGGCGTTGTAGACGACAGAGACGCCGAACAGAATACGTAGCATACGGGCGAGCCATCCCAACATGGAGTCTACATATATACAGTCTAGACGGGGGTCGCCCTTGAGGAGGCAGTCTACCACAGGGCGAAGATCTGTTCAATCTCCTCCCAAGCCGTCGGCGAGCCGCTACCTTGCTCTGAAATGTGCGAGGGGCCGGGGAGCGCGGCCACCACGTCGTCTACCGGACAGCCGGTCTGCCTAGCCACCTCCTTGGCCAGTTTGCCCTTTTCTAAATTGCCTGGAGTCACGACGAAGTAGCGCTCTGCCAGCAGAGGCGCCGACCTCGGCGGCGCCGCCACAACTCTATACACGTCGCCGTCTTTTCTACAGCCCACGGCCAGCTCCAGACGGACGTTTCTCACGTACTCCCTCTTACCGTAGATCATGAAAGAGCCCTTGGCCAGATACTGCCCAGAGGGCGGTTGTTTAGACACCTGCTCGCCGCGGACGTAGTAGACGTCTATGGCGTGTACGCCTATCTTCCACGCCCTGCTGTAGGCTGCGGCGAACTGCGCCACTTGGTACACCTCAAGCAAGTCGTCCATAGGCGGGGCCACGACGGCCGAGGCGCCGGGAATGTCTGCGTGGAAAAAGAGGTAGTGGTCCTTTAGATACCTCCTGACGACCGTCTCGTTCTGCGACGCGTCTCTCCCCCCTATCACCGGTTTCCTGCCGGTGGTGAGGGTCCAGTGGAATCTCTCAAACCAGCTTCTCCTCGCCACGGCCTTAACCGACGTCTTCACCTCCTCCTCGGACCTGCGCTGTTTCTCCTCCACCTCGGCAAGCTCCTTCTTGAGCCTCTCCAACACTTGAACCGCCTTAGATGCCTTCTCCTCGAGCTCCTTCGCCTCGTCGAAAAGCTTCGTGATGTAGCGGCCCAGCGACGTGTCTCTAGACACCTCCATTACTTCACCCTCCGGAAGTTCTATCTTCACCTTAGATCTGTCTACGTGTAGTATACGTATACTGCTTTCACCACCTCTCAACGCCTCCTCTATTTCGTTTTTATACATGAGGAGCTTGTGAGCGAGACTTTTGAGTCTCGTAGCCTCTTCTCTATATTCAGGAATCTTCTTCTCCAGCTCAGCCACCGTGGCCTCAAGCTTCTTACGCCTTGCCGCCAGCTCTTGAGTCTTTTGGACAGCCATCGCCGCCAGCTCCATGGGCGTGAAGTAGTAGTCTAACGCAGCCCAGAAGCTGTTGAACAGCTTAACCTCGTCGCATTGCATAGACACAGGCCTAATAGGCATGACTGTAACGGAGGCGCCTCCCTTGATGCATACGGCAGGTTCTAACCTACCCGCGCGGATTTGATCGATCAACGTTTTCAACATCTCGGCCAATGCCCTCGGGGAGGCGCCGACTCGGGCGATGAGCTCGTCCGCCAGCTCAGGCCCCGTGCCCAGCCGCCTGATTAAGCTTCTCCTCACGTCGCTTGGGTCTATGGCCTTCTCTATCGCGTCGACATCGGCGGTTAACACGTCTATAAAAACCGCAGGCGGGTACGCGTAGGGCAGGCCAGACCTAACTTCGCGGTCTTTGCCTCTGTAGCTGTGTAGAAGCCACACCACCTTTCCCTCTCTCACGGCGATTACGTTGAAAGGCTCGAGTAGCTCCACCACAAGTCTGCCGGAGCTGAACGCCAGCTCTACTATCCGGTCAAAACGAGGCATGGAAACAGCTGTAAGTCTCTCGTCGCGGAAAAGCCCCCTCAAGGTCTCAGCCCCCTCGTGGCTCTTCTCAGGGATGACGCCTGTGAGGGAGACCCTATGCCGAGTCGCAACTAAATAGGCAGAGGAAAGCTTAAAGAGAAACCCGACTTCGGTCCTGTATATGTTTTCCACCTTGCTACCAACTACGCCGCCCATCTCCGCCACAGACGCGAGTAGGTCAAACGCCGTCATCACTCTCTTCACAACAGCCTCATCAAGCTAAATTTAAAAAATCCCTCCTCGGCAGATGCATGGTCAAGGTGGTGAAGAGATCTGGCGTTGAGGAGGAGTACCTCAGCGACAAGGCGTATAAGGCATTGCGCGACGCCGGCGCCTCCGAGGAGGCGGCTCGGGAGATAGTAAAAGAGCTAGACGAGTGGGTGAAGAAGAGTCACAAAATATCCACAGACCAAATCCGGCGGTTTGTCTTAACTAGGTTAAGAAGGCTAGAGCCTGAGGTGGCAGACGCCTGGCAGTTCTACGACAGGATGTTTAAAGGTAGGCTTACTTTCGACGATGGAAAGTTGCTGGTGGTGGAGAAGGGCCGCCTCTACCTTGGGAGGAAGGTCAAGGACATCGGCAACAGGGGGCTTACGTCTGCTGAAGAGGTTAGGGAGATACTTGAAGAGCTGAGGGAAGATATGGAGTATGGCGTATCGCCTAAGGTGATAAACGCGAGGCTCTACGCCCTCTTCATGGGCGTGTTGAAGAAGAAAGACATGCCGAGGGAGGAGAAGATCAAGGCGATAGAGCTGATAAACAAGTTCAGGGAGGAACTTGGGTGGAAGCCTTACGAGCTTAAGCAACCGCTTTAGGCGAGGAAGACGCCTTGCTCCTCAAGCATCTGCTTCATAAGAAGAGCATCTTTCTCTAAAAGCGGCGACTCGCATATCAACGTTATAGTAATATCACGTTTTGCAAGCTCCTTAGCCAGGGGCTCAAAGGGCGGCATCTCTCGCTCGATTGGCTCATGTTCATCTACAAACTTCCCGTTGCGGTAGCGCACTGAGGTGAAGTGGGTGTGCATGTGCCGGTCGCCGAACTCCCTCTGCCACAAGTCCAGCATTTCTCCATAGTTTATCACGCCTCCGTTCCGCGCGAACAAATGCCCCCAGTCCACAACAGGCGTGACGAAGGGAAGCTCCTTGGCCAGTTTAAACGTCTCTTCCACGCTCCCAAATTGGTTAGTCCGCGCAGTCACCTCCACTCCTATGTAAACCCCGGCCCCTACGCCGGACTCTCTATACGCCCTCTCTAACTCCTTCTTCACTTTCTCGTAGCACCTCTGGGGGCCTAACTTGCCGTAGTACGCCGCGTGGACGACCACCACCCACGCCTCCATGTAGTAAGCCCTGTCTAGAGAGTCCACAAGTCTCTGCCGCGACCTCTCCACCTTTTCTTCCTCTTCAGAACATAGGTTTATGAAATACGGGGCGTGTATCGACAGCTTGACGCCGTAATCTCGCGCGGCTTTGCCCACCTGCTTCGCCAAATCTCGCGACATGCGTACGCCTTGGACGAACTCCACCTCCATCGCGTTTAGACCAAGTTCGTGCACCACTTTAACCGCGTCTAAAGTAGACTTGGCCTTGACTACGTACTGCGGAATACCGGCCGGTCCCAGGTATACCCTAGCCACCGCCTATTCACGTTTCCATATTTTTAAGATGTTCTGATATCACCTCAGTGATTGAGGCGCCGTCTTTCGACAGAGAGCTTGGAATGCTTTATTATGTCACCGACACTTGTCCGGCTGGCGGCGTGATCAAGGCGAGTCCCGACGACTTCATTGTAGAGGAGGTGTTGAGAGACGGCACGGTGGTCGCCGTGGACGGAGTCTCGCTCCAGCCCAGAGTAGGCGGCTGGGTGTGGATCCACGTGGTTAAACGCAACGTAGACACCTTAAAACTCGTCATCAAGCTTTCTAAGACGCTGAGCCTAGGGCGTAGGGATATCTCCATCGGCGGGATTAAGGACACCAGGGCCGTCACGTCGCAGATCATCTCGATAAGAGGCGCCATCTCTAATCTGCCGAAGATTCCGAACGTCGAGTTCAAGGGGGCGTGGTCCATGGACAGGCCCATAGCGCCGTCTCTCATCTACGGCAACAGATTCACAATAGTTCTGAGGTCTGTAGACGTGAAGTGCGCAGAGGAGGCGCTGGAGGCGTTGCAAAAGACCGCCGTGCCTAACTACTACGGCTATCAACGCTTCGGCACCATTAGGCCGGTCAGCCACCTCCTGGGCAAGGCGCTTCTGCGGAAGGACCCAGAGGCGTTCTTCGACGTCATGTTTTGCAGAGTCTTCCCCTACGAGTCCAACGCGGCGAAGAAAGCCAGAGAGCTTGCATGTAGGGGCGAGTATCAAAAGGCGCTTGAGACGTTTCCCAAGTCGTTTATTGAGGAGCGGGCGGTGTTGAGGAAGCTGGCGGGCGGGACCGATTTGTGGAACGCCGTGATGGCTATACCGCTTCAGATACTTAGGCTCTACGTAGAGGCGGCGCAGTCCTATCTCTTCAACCGCCTTCTTTCTAAACGCATGGAGCTGGGCCCCTTGGACGAGCCGGTGGAGGGGGACTTGGTCGAGGTGAACGGACAGGTGGTCTACCACGTGGAGGGTCTTAGCGGCGAGGTGGTTCTGCCCGTGGTGGGCCCCGGCGCCAGAATGTCCCGGGGTAAGGTGGGGGAGGTGCTGCTCCGTGTGTTGAAGGAGGAGGGGCTTGAGGCGGAGCTTTTTTTAGAGATGCCCCGAGGGCTTAGGGTCTACGGCTCCTACAGAAGGGCGCGGCTTGAGGTGAGAGATTTCTCATGGCGTGTGGTAGGGAGCGACGTGGAGCTCCGGTTTACGTTGCCGAGGGGTAGCTATGCGACTGTACTCCTCAGGGAGGTGGTAAAGCCTGTGGAGCCCTACCGCCATGGGTTTTAATAATAAATATTTATTTCTAGACGGTATCCTCTACGTGGTTGAGGCGTATCCTGCAGATGCCGAGTTGCCGATTCCGAAGAGAGACGCATTGATAGTCTTGGCTGTACACAGCTATATTCCGTCTCAGGCGAACCCCCGCGTGGAGTTGGTGGAGGCCGTGTTGCAGAGCCTCCAGGGTAGAGACGTGGCTATAACCTTCTCCATGCCCAAATCGTATTTCGAGAAGGCGGTTAAGATAATGGGTTTGGAGAAGCTGGCCGGCAAGTACGGCGCCAGGATTCTGCCGCCGTATCAACACGCCGACTACAGGCTAGAGCTCGAGACGCCCAGGGGGGCTAAGATGTATGTCAAGGCGCTTAGGGCCGCCTTCGACGAGTCTCTGCTTAAGGTGGTCATATCTATACCGGTGAGCCACCCCCAGATGATCCTCTACCTAACGACGCCCACCGCAGCGCTTCAAGTCCTGGAGCCTAAAGAGGCGCAGAACCTCTACGAAGGCTTCAGAGCCTTGTATAAGTACATCGCCGACATATACAAGATGCAGAGAAACACCTACTGCGTCGCCGACGGCAAGTTTGTGATAGAGGGCGACGGCCCTATAAAAGGCTTCCAGCGGTACTGGGGCGTGTTGGTGACCGGCGAGAACTGTGCCGAAGTAGACTATGCCACGGCGCAAGCGCTCGGCGTGGACCCCAGCGACGTGGGCTATCTATATTTCTACTACGGCGGCGCCTGGCCTAACCTGAAGTTGCCGCCGCTTCTAGAAAAGAATAGACTACAGATAAAGTTGACAAGCAACGTGGGGATCCTCCTCAGCTGGAAAAAAGGATAATAGCCCCCTTGTCTAGAATTCTCGGTGATGAATGCGTTGGTGGAGGAGTGGTGATCTGCGACGGACGGGCTGAACAAATTTTTAAGTTCTAAATTTAGAACCGACATGGAGGTTGCTATTGGGAAAAGAATTGCGGAGCTCAGAGAAAAGAGGGGCCTCGCCTTGTCTCAACTAGCTAAGTTGGTGGGGATGTCTAAATCGGCATTGTGGGCTGTTGAGCAGGGGAGGGTAAGCCCCACTATTTCTACTCTGTGGAAAATCGCCAACGCCTTAGGTGTCACATTCGGCGAACTTGTGGAACCGAGTTTGTTAATTGCTGAAAACGGCGTCGAAGTTCGTTTAATAGAACGGAGAGACGGCAAGGAGGTATATATCATGCGGCTGGGGGCTGGGGCGGTGCGCTACGCGGAGCCTCATGAAAACTCGCCGCTTGAAGTTGTTCACGTAATCGAAGGCGCTATGATAGTGGGGCCTCTCGATGCGCCCAAATACGTCTGGGAGGGGGAGACGGCCAAATTCTACGGCGGGGAGCCCCACTTTTACATGACGGTGGGCGGCGGCGCTGTTGCTGTCGTGTCTATGTTTTACCGCTCGCAGATAAGACCTGTCAAGAGGTGGTACCTCAACGCAACGCCGCCAGCTCCGGATGGGGTTAGGGATTTGCTTGAGCCGGACGTGGACGACGAGGTTCTCGCCTACGCGATTTCTGTGGTAAACAAGAGGCAACCACCGGAGAGGTATTTAGATCTACTGCTTTTCGACGTCCTCTCTGCAGAATACAACACGTGGGCTGGCAGGCCGACGTTGCCTAAAGCCGTTGTGGAGGCAAAAAGCGCGAGCCCTCCGCACCTAAGAGCGACGTCGTTTGAGCAGAACTTCGACGTATATGAATACTTCATCTACGAACCCCTGCACCCTGGCTACGCCGAGCAGGCCGTATACGTCGCGTATGAGCTCTATAGGTGCGGAGTCACGGAGATAGTCAGCGTGGGGTGCGGCCCTGCCTATCACGAGAAAATGCTGGCCGAGCTTCTGCCTAGCGCGAAAATATCCTGTGTAGAATCGTCGCCGTTTTTCAGAAAGTTGAGTCCGTTCCCGGTGCTAGACGACGTGCCTGCCGGCGCCTCCGCCGTGGTTTCGTTTGGGGTCTCGCATCATATTGACAATTTCCTTGAATGGATGTCGTCGAGGATAAGAGCCGGCGGTCTGCTCATTGTCGCTGACGAATTTATAGCGGACTACAACAGCGAGCTGGAGAGAAGGAGAAACGTAGTAACGCATCATTTGCGCTATCTCCTAGACATCCCGCTGAATAGGTTTCGCGTGGAGCTTCTATCTGCATATCACGCCGCCAGGGAGGGGAGGGTAAAATTAGCCTTAGACATCCTGGCGAAGACGTACCACGACATATCTAAAGAGCTTGGCGGAGGCGGAGACGACGTGGAGAAGGCTTTTCTCCACTTCTACCGGCTTGAGCTGACGTCGCTTCTGCTTGGGACGGCTTACATAGAGGAGAGGAAGACGTCGGTGGAGAAGTTTGTAGGCGCGGCGTCTGCGTTTGGCTTGAAGCTAATGGCGCAGTATAGGGTGTATCCCACGGGAAGGGAGTCGGGCACCTACGTGTTGGTTTTTCGCAAGTTGTGATATGAGGAGTCAAGCCGCAGTCGGCATATTTGAAATGTTGACGGTGACGGCTATTTGGGGCAGCGTGCCTGTAATATTCAAGCTTTCTGGACTTCCCTCGCCTGTGTTTGTATTCTTCAGAGTGGCAATCACTGCCGTCTTGCTGGCCGCGGCTCTACGCCGCTTTACATGTAGCGGCTTAGCTGCAGTTTTGTCTGGCGTCTTCCTTGCGCTTAACTGGATCTTCCTCTTCTACGCCACAGCCCTTATGCCGGTGTCCACCGCCGTTATGATCTACTATGCAGGCCCTATAATGGCCAGCGTCTACATGCACT
>Ga0326760_1001182_pt1 | contig 11865 bp, 9 predicted proteins | sample GCREP_S_FD_207668 | JGI IMG/M metagenome (GOLD analysis project Ga0326760, IMG submission 207668) | Hot spring sediment microbial communities from Geyser Creek Basin, Yellowstone National Park, WY, United States - GCR.EP_S | ecosystem: Environmental > Aquatic > Thermal springs > Near-boiling...
TCTCAGCTCAGAGATGCTTTCTGAGAACTGTGGTAGCTATGGTGACTAAGAATGGTGTTGTTGAGGGGTGTAGTATAATGGTCAAAGACTGCTTAGGTGTTAGTGTACTTCAAGAGAGGTCTCTCAAGCTCAAGGTGAGGCTCACGCTGGGGGATGTTATGTGGTTTCAAAGTGTTTAAAATTATGTAAATAGCTATTGGGGGTTCAATAGCTTGGCAGATGCGTTAACAGTGCTAGCGCTAGCCCTTGTACTTACTCACTTCAGCTTTCCACTACTCTACTACCTGTACCTAAGGAGCAGGTGGCTGAATAGGGATTGGGGTGTTGTGAGAGGCGCTGGCTATGCGCCGAAGGTGTCAATAATTATTCCAACTTATAATGAGGCGAATTTGATAGAGTCTAAGCTTAGCAACATTGTTTCTCAGAGCTACCCAAAGGAGCTTATGGAGGTAATAGTTGTAGACTCTGCGAGTAGCGATGGCACGCAAAGCGCTGTTAGGAAGTGGGTTGAGAGCCACAGGGATGTTAAGGCTGTTCTTGTTGAAGAGCCTGTTAGAAGGGGCAAGGCACACGCTCTTAACAAAGCCTTGAGGCTTGCCACAGGAGAAGTAGTTGTTGTTACAGACGCTGACTCAACATGGCTATCCAGAGACACACTGGCAAACGCCTTGGCTTGGTTCAGCGACCCAGGAGTAGGCGCTGTAACATGTCTAAAGATACCTGCTGGAGAAGGCTTTGCAGGTATTGAGAAGGGTTATAGGGATTACTACAACGTTGTTAGGCTTGGGGAGAGCAAGAAGTTCTCAACACCCGTGTTCCACGGAGAACTAGCAGCCTTCAGAAAAAGCCTCCTCCAGGTGCTAGGAGGATTCCCAACAAATACAGGTGCAGACGACAGCCACACAGCAACACTCATAGCCCTAAAGGGCTACAGAGCAATAGCGGTTGACAACGCTCTCTACATAGAGCTAGTCCTCAGAAAAGGCTACCACATGTGAAGAGTTAAATCACCTAATACGACGCTTTATAAAACTGTTCAAAAAATGATGTGAAAAGGTGGACACCATGGTGTTTAATGTTATGTTTATTGAATTTGTTGCGTCTGTTAAGCTATAGCTAAGTCACAACTCTATGTATAATGTAAACCTTAAAAATAACAGAAAGTAACTTGTAGGCTAACAAGTAGCTAAGATGATAGTTTTCATAGGAGGTTTCCCTCCATCAATAGCACGATTGGCAGAGTATAACTACGAAGTTGTTAAAGCTATGGCAGAAAAGCTTGTAAAACATGGAGTCCAAATATATGTTCTTGCAAACAAAATTGATATGTTTGTTAATGAGAAATTTGATAATCCAAGTAATGTTAAGGTGATGCGAGTCTGGCAAAAGGATAATACCTTGTCACTTCTATTAAAGTTAATATTAATGCGGAAAAAGAGCAGTATGATAATAATCAGCTATTACCATGGCATTTTTGGATCCTCAGCTTTATTAAACTTTCTCTCAATAGCTATCATACTAATACTTGGAAAAATATTGCACTATAAGATACTTATAATACTACATACTCTTCCTGAGTTAAGAAAGGAATTCTTTACAACATTTCATAGTCGTTTTAGCTATATTTACTATTTGGGGTTACGAATTACCTCTTTGCTTATGTTTAAGATTGCTCAGAGGATAATTTTGTTAGTCAAAACATATTACAATGTTATGTGCACTACATTACCATTGTTATGCTCCAAAATGCGTTACATACCTCATGGAGTCCCTAACTATGTTTGCTATGGTATTAAAACGCCCTCTATTGATAAGAAGGTAAAAATAGCATTTATTGGACTGATTTCTTTTAGAAAAAACCTACTTGCACTTATAGAAGCATTGCGTGATATAAAGCTTTCACTAAACTCTGATATAGAGCTAATGCTCATAGGAGCACCCCACCCCTATGCATTTCGTATTCATGATCTATTTTTAGTGGTTAAACGAGCTATTGAAAGTGGTATTAGCCTCAAGTACCTTGGGTACATCCCAACAAGAGATCTTCAAGAATATGTATTTAAACATATAGATATTGTTGTTTTGCCATACAGTGTACCTACAGGAACTAGTGGAATGGCACATATTATTGCACCAGCAACAACACCTATTATAATGCCTTCCTTTATGGAATTCATTGAGTTATACATAGATGGACATGGATTAGCGTTTTTTGATGTACGCAAAGAAAACATTGCAACAGAGCTCAGTAAAGTAATATATGATGTGCTTACAAATAAGACAAAATACTGCGAACTTTCTAAGAGAATGTTAACTTATTCTAGGACACATGACGTAAATCTAACTTCCTTATTACTATTAAAAGAAGTGATAGCTCTGTACAGATGAGCTTGGAATGAACAAGACCTTGCTACTTCTACAAATATTAGGTCTTAGTCCTATTCACACTATTAATGCAGAAATTGTAGAAAAATTGGCTAGAGAAGAAATCTATAGATTGTATTATCATGCAAAGATCAATAAGATTGGGTATACTTTCCTAAAGGTGCTAGAAAAAATAGGTGTGACAGAAAAATATCCTGGATTAAAAAATGAACTTAGAAAACAAGAAGAAATTTATGAAAAATATTTTCAGTCCATTAAAATTATAGATGAAGATCTTACAGAACTAGGTATAGAGCATGTATTCATAAAGACCGTTTACAATTTCCCGATACTACCATCTGATATAGATGTTTTAATATATGATAGACTTTCTAAAGAACTTGTATATAATTTGAGAAAGAAGGGTTATATACCTTTCGATCAGGGGCCTCACTTCATTTCTGTATATAATACTCATGTTGATTCCCTCATTCCACGTGATAAAATGAGTTACGATATAGATATTTATGATGAGATTTCTCTAAACTATATAGTTTATCTAAGTAAGGAACACTGTTTTGATGGCACTTTATTAAATAGCTTTATAAAGATACCCCCACCTGAATATGAACTTCTCATACATATAAATCATTCAATTTTTGAACATCTATACACATTGCTACATTTTTATACATTTCTCAAGCTGCTAAACATCATAGACATTTCCAAGTTAATGAAGTTAACAAAAATGACACAATCTGAGACAGCCTTATCCTATGCAGCAACAATAGCATTGCATATAATTGATAAATCAGGTCTTAATGTTAAAAGAGAATTACTAGAAATACTAAGGTATTATGCTAATAAGGTAGGCAAAGAGATTTCATATGTAGATGAATTGCCTTACCGCTTTTCAGTAACTCAGATACTTCATGTACTACTCGAGAAAGCTAAGAATCAACAATATCGGCATAGCATTCTTAATTTTATCCTCCATATGTTTCATCCTAAACAAGCTCATCACGCCGTAGAACAGATATTATTAAGGAGAAGAAGATCATCATATTGAGTGTACAACATATGAACATAGTTCACATAATCAATAGGTTTCTTCCAAATATTGGTGGTGCAGAACTTTATGTATACAATTTATCAAAAAAGCTTGTAAAGCTTGGACATAGAGTCACAGTGATAACTACAACCTCCACCAAGTTTAGAGGTGCTGAAACTAGATTATTACCAAAAAGGGAAGTAATAGATGGTATAGAGGTTATCAGAGCAAGAGCATATCTAAGTGGACCAGGGCTTGTCTTTGCACCTTTGCTCTCTAGGCTTATTCTCGATAGTGATGCAGACATTTATAATGTTCATGGTTTTTTATCAAATATCTCTGTGGAGGCATCGATCATTACCAAGTCCTTTAAAGGAAAACCCATAGTCCTAACAGTTCATGATATAACTATAGCAGAAAATCTGAGGCTGTATTATCCTCTATGGAAACTCTACTTCAATTCTTTGGGAGAGCTTCTATGTAAAGTTGCTGATGTGATAGTAGCTCAAAACCCTCAAGATGCTTCTCTCCTCAGATCATTAGTTAAGGACGGTGATAAAGTTCATATCGTGCCAAATGGAATAGATTTAAACCTATTCAATAAGTCAAAAATATCCTTTACAGATCTCGAGGAATTTAAGAAAAAGTTTGGAGTAGAAAATAAACACGTACTACTATTTGTAGGGAGGATAGAGAGACGTAAAAGAATAGATCTATTACTGTTCGCACTTAAATTAATTGTTAATGAATTTGGCGATAATGTAGCTCTTTTAGTTGTCGGACCAGATCAAGGCGAGAAGGAGAATCTTTTAAAATTGGCTAGACAGCTAGGTTTAGAAAAAAATGTTATATTTACTGGACAACTAGATGTGCATGACCTTCTCAAGGCCTATGCTATTGCAGATATATTTGTTTCACTTTCGGCACAGGAAGCATTTGGACTTTCAATACTTGAAGCTTTAGCCATGGAAGTACCTGTTATTGCTCATCGCTGGAAAGGTATCTCCTATATATGTAAAGATAATAGTGGTTGTCTTTTGGTCAATCCATTTGATTTTAGAGCTCTAGCGAATAATGTTGTATTCCTACTAAGATATGAAGAATATAGGAGGTTTTTAGGAGAGAAAGGGAGATCCTATGTAGCTGAAAACTTTTCACTTGAAAAAATGGTTGAGCACATACTGAGCATTTATAGGGTCTTGGCAAAATGATGATCTTGTTCTTTGGACCTGATGGTGCAGGGAAAACAACGCTAGCGAGGATGTTAAAAAGACACCTTATGAAGCGGAATAAGCATAGAGTTAAAGTTTCTTGGATTAGAGGTACACATATGCTTGCCCTTATAATTGCGAGTTTCTTTTCAAAATTTAATAGTATGAGAGGTGTAGATAACCCGTATTTTGGCATTAAGATAAAGAGAAGAGATAGAATTTGGCAACTTATAGAATTTGTTTCATTGCTGCCTCGAATATTAATCGAGTATTATATTCCTCATAAAATAGGGTATGTGGTTATAGGAGAGCGTAGCCCTATAGATAGTCTTGTCTGGATTGTTGCAACAACAAGGGATCCTCAATTTTTAAAAACTATCTATGGGAAGTTTTTACTTAGCTTTTCTAACTCAGCAAGCAAGCTCATATTTGTCACAGCAAGGCAAGATATTCTCGTAGAAAGGAGAATGAGCGAAGGAATCAATACAATGTTTATCAAAACCCAAGTTCTTCTCTATGAAAAAATCTATAAGATTTTAAAGGAAAGCCATTTAAGAGCAAAAGTCTACAAGCTAGATACCACAGACAAGAGTATCTGTAACTCATTCGCAGAGGCTTTATCTATAGTCTTAGATAGCACACATTGAGGCCTATAACGTCATGACCCGCATACTTGTAGTAAGTGAGAAGTACTGGCCAGAGGGTGGGGGTGCAGAGCTAGCTACTCACAGAATCCTCGAATACCTGAATTCACAAGGATTTGAAATAACAGTATTGACTGGAACACCTAATCCAAGCAGTATAAGCGGTATTAAATACGTATATGAACCTCTCCTACGAGCTTCTAGGAAAATACAATTATGGATTAATTGCCTAACACTTAAGAACACACATAAATTCAGAAAGCTTGTAGAAAACGCTGATATAGTGTACATGCCCGGGATCTCATACCCCCTTCTCACAGGGTTAAAAAATAGAAAAATCGTGATCCATCTTCACAATTATCAACCAATACAATATACACAGTTTGTACCAGCACCTTACGAAGATTTTATCAATATCATCGGAACCCCCATACTAGACTATTACATGGGAAAACTTGAATATGGTAATTGTATGAATGGCGCTTTGTCCTTCATTTTCAGCTTAATTAATAAATTAAACAAAGAGATAATAAAGAGAGCTGATATTATAATATGTCCTTCAAAAAGACAGAAAGAAATCATCACTTCAAAAATCCCAGAAGTTTCAGAAAAAATACTTACCATACCGAATCCACCGCCAGTGCTGAATATGAAAAACTTTAGTAAATCTGTTACCCCAACTATTATATACGTAGGAGGAAGGAGCAGAGTTAAAGGTTTTCACATAGCTTTAAAGATAGTATCCTTACTAGCAAAGAAATACAAGTTTAAAGCATACATGCTAGGTACCAGTACGCAACAAAAAGTAGTAAAGATGGGCTCCTCAGAAATTTTCTTATATCCTAAGTTGTCTCATGATAGGACATTATATCTTTTGTCACTTTCATGGACATTATTATTTCCATCAATAATAGAAGAACCATTCCCCTACACAGTATATGAAGCAGCTTTTCTAGGAGCCTTACCTCTAGCTACTAGCGTAGGGGGTGTGCTAGAGATATTGGAAGGAACTGTGGGACAAGAATTTTTAGTTAATTTGAATGATCATTACAGTGATTTGATTAAGAAGCTCGATTACGTTTTATCAATAAGCTTAGACAGTTTTATTGATATCAGTAAAACACTTGCAAAAGAGATAAGGAAAAGATTCAACGAAAAGAATATATTAAATGCTTACTTAAATGTTTTTAGAAATACGTGATTCTAAAACTTCTTAGGCTACTATTTTGAGCCGTGCTAGTTGTATCCTTCGTTTGTTTAATATCTAAGATAGCCTTAAGATGCGATCCGTTGATGGATTCGGGGAAACGATAGGTGCAAGCAAGCAGATTTTTAATATTGAGATTTTACTACTAATTAAAGGGTTCTTTTGTTGCAGGTGTTTATAGAGGTTGATATACAATCATAGCAAGTTTACTTGCGGGACTACGGGACGTGCCTACAGCTTTAATTTTTGAAGGACGTAGCTTTTTAAACAACTGTCCAAGTGCACAAACTAAACAGTATTTTTACTGTTATTTTTTAAGAAGATACTATAAACACCTATGAGGCACTTACTTTGACTAATATCTTTAGCAAATGATCTTTAATAAACTAGAACATCCCCTTCACATATTTATCTTTGATAAATATGTTGAACATTCATTTGTTATTAAATAGTAGAAGTAAATTACTGCCCCAAGGCTTGAGCTTGTAGCAAGAAATTGTGAGTTTTTAACCATTAAAACATCATGGAGTATACATGAAATGAACTATTGAAGACCTCATGTAGAAGTAAGGTTGCACAATGTTCACATTAGCATTATTTTTCTATTTAATTTCTTTTGTGCTTCTTATATTCAGCTTTTTATTTGTTTTTAGAAAACAAAGAATATGGTGGTTCTTATCACTTCTTATAGCACAAGCTCTTTTAGTAGCCAATGTACAGTTATTTGCCTCGTATACGCTGTATGGGCAAGATGTTTATGTAGAATATGATGTTATAACTAGTACGTTACGAGATGGAAAAATAAACTTCCAAAATGTTTTCGGAGCTGCACTATATAATTCTGTCCTAATACCTATAGTATGTATGGTAAGCGGTATAAGACCCTTAATGTTTTATAAAGCGATATACACATTCTTCTTCATGCTACATATATTAATGGTCTATCTCATACTTAAAAGACTCCGCGAAAATGATATAAAGTTAAAACTATCATTAACTTATACGATATTCTTATTTTTATCTTTCATGCTATTTAGTAGTATGAGATTCGGTATCGCGTTGATATCGTATTTAGCATTATTATTACTGGTTATTAGAGTTATTACTGTGAGGCAAGCGTCTTATTCAGAATTTTTAACTATTATACTAGTGGCTTCATCGATAACTGTATGTTACTATACTCTAGGGTTAAATTCGCTTGCTCTTTTATTGTTGCTATGTTTTATACTTGTTTTCTTTAAAAATATGAATGATGCATTAAAGAAGGCATTTCTCCTTAGCACAGCTACGGCTCTGATCTCATCCTTTCTATATACTTTTTATCTATCATTGACATTAAAACAACATATTCTAAGCACAATATATGCTTTATTGCGTTATTCGCTTATTACTGAAGAAAGAATTGAATATGTTATTGGAAGATCAGAATTTTTGTATTATATTAAAAGCCTAGTGAAGATTTTTCCACATATGGTTTCATTGTTAGGTATAATCTTAGAATTATTCGTGTTAGCTCTAAAAAAAATAGGGATTCGTTCAGAGATTACACCTATTAAAAACCATGGGATGATATTAATCTGGTTAATACTTGGCTTAGTTTTAACTACTGCTACAACCGTTATAAGAACGGGTTTTACCTACGTAATCTCAGTATTTAGCCCATTATTCACGTTAGGCGTGTATAATATCTACTCATATTTCACTTTACTGCCAACAGCGAAAATAAGAAAGCTCCTAACTTCAGTTCTTATTGCTGTTCTTCTGGTAACACAGTTTCTTGGTTCTACATACTTAATAGATACACTTTTAAAGCTAGACACTTCATCTCCAGTCTTAGATAAGACAAGCGTATATCGTGGGATCTCTTCCACAGAGTTCTCTGACTATCATATGCTTAAATTTCTACTCATCAATATTCCTAGAGATAAACTTGCAGATTTATATTCTGATATAAAAATCAGCAATTCTATTATTTCAATAGCATCAGATTTATATTCCGAAGCACTATCATACGAATCAAGAAGCATAAACATAAATCCATATGCGCTACAAACCTTCCTTAAAAACAAAAACATTAAAGGTGTACTAATTCTAAGTAGTTATAATATTTTAACGGGAAGAGTTCTTGTACCACAAGGAGCAATCAAGATACATCTTAATGATATTCTTGGTAACTGTAATCTAGTATATAATGGTTTTTCACTTATCCTTTCACGGGATTAGCAAATCATGATATTTCACAGCCAATATCTCAACATGATACATGATGCTGACCTACAACCTTAGCTACCAAGCTGTTCTGTATACTTCCCCGTTAAAATACTATCTTTGTTGTTTATAGAATACTGGATTTGGGGCAGAATACAGTGAATTAAACATTAACCCGAAATGCCTTAGCATTATAAATAGTACTTAGGGAGGAGAAATGTTTCAGGTATATATCAAGGCCTTAATTAAGGCGCTCATGATTAGCATTAAACAAAAGATTGAGACACTTAATGCACTTAGAACAACATGTGGCCTTAGTTTTTTGGTAAAGCTTCCAGCCTTGTGTATTATGCGAAAACCTGTTTACGTTAAAATCAATCTTATTGATTTAAATATAAGATTTGCTAATTGTGCAACTTTGATAATGTTATCAAGAGCGCTTTATAAATTTGTTAAGCTAGGAAAGAATCAATATAGTAAGTACACTGTCATAGTGCACGATAAGTTATGTTTTAGACTAGGAAATAATGAAGAACTTGAATGCTTTAATGTAAAGTCCTTGGGCGAGAATCTGAGGGAAGTCTTAAGTTTATATTCCACAATACTATTAATCATTTATACAAACGTGCTCTTCGTTGATAAGGAGACTTTATTGATAAAAACAGGTGATGGGATTTACTGGCATATTCGGCGAAGATCTCTTGACGACGTATCTGCACCACTGTTACCATTTATATCAGAACCATACGAATATCATGAATGGTTTGAGAAAATCGTGAAAGAAAACACAGTGTTTGTAGATGTAGGCGCCTTTCTAGGTGGTTATGCTATTAGGGCGGCTAAGAGGGGGGCTAAGGTGTTGGCTTTTGAGCCAAGCAAAAGCAATTATCAGCTTTTAGAAAGAAATATACAAATTAATAATCTTAGAAATAAAATTACGGCTTTCAAGATTGCCGTTGGGTCTGCTATAGAAAAAAGACCATTGTATAGTGATGGCTTGTTCTATGCTACCCTTTCTTTAGTACCTAATACTATGGTTGAAGAATATGTTGATGCATATCCATTAGATGAGATGATCGCAAGTGAACTAAATATAGATTTGCTTAAAATCGATGTCGAAGGAGCTGAGATAGAAGTGCTTAAAGGAGCTGATAAAGTGTTAAAACGTACGAAGTATGTTATGGTTGAAGTTCAACCAGAAAATAAGAAGGAAGTCTGCTTGTTAATGAAACAGTACGGATTTAAAGTTTTAGACATTAATGTGCATGGGAAGATTTTGAATATTCTTTTTCATAGAGCTAAAAACCAATAAATGATGATTCTTCTTCAAGTGGACATTACGATATTTTCAAATTATTTAACTAAGAGCTCTTGCGATACTAAGTGGATGAATGAGATGAGGGAGGAAACATGTGTGCTCGTAGAGCAATAATCTTGATCACAGGACCCGATGGTGTTGGGAAGTCTACTATGATAGTCCTTTTGAAAGCAGCATGTAAATCTGAAGGAATAATATGTTTGAGAGGTTATGTAAGGTCAACGACTGTTCCTGTTCGGGTTATTAAGAAAACTCTAATTATGGTAGGTAGGAGGAATTTTGTTTATACACCTACATTGCATAGACTTGTGATAGATGCCGATCCTGCAATAATCAGTAAGTTGATTAATCTCTTTATACTCATTGATGTTATCGTAATAACGTTTAAGATCATGTTGTATAAGTTTCTAATGGTATTGCTAAACAAAATTTGTAGAAGAAAGGTAGTAATACTCTTTGAAAGATACACGTTGGACTCAGCTATTGATCTAATAAATATAAAGAAAGATTATAAACCTAGCCAAAAGGTGTTTCTTGCAGCCTTGAGCATTTTTTTAAGGCTCGGCAAAGATGTGAATTGTATAATAATGCTAGATGCTGATTTAGAAGTCATCATCAAAAGGCATATTGCAAGAATGTGCGATGAATTTTTAGACTTTATCACTCTTCAGAAAGCGTTAATGCCTAAACTAGCTCCCATGTACTCAGATAAATACCATTACATTGATACTTCAAATGACACTCCGCTAGATACCTATATAAAGATTCGTAACGCTATTAGCTACTGCTTAAATAGAGCTTCAACATATTTGTGAAAACTAACTGAGGCTTAAAACTTTCAATTAAACATGGAAATCGCTGGAGGTGTAATATGTATGAAAGTTATGGCAAAACTGTAATGGAGTGATTACATGAGCTACGTGTATACTTTGTTAATGTTAGGAAATTACTTACCTAAAAGTCTACGTCGCGGAGGACCAGGAGAAATATTTAGCCAACTCGTCGATACTCTCGTACATATAAGCAAGGATGTAAAAATACTAGAAGTTTTTGTAATCAATACCAGAATACCTTTAAGCATGTACATTATCAGAAGGGGGAAAATCGCTAGGAAAGATTTTCTTTCTACGCTTTTTGAAATACCAAAAATATTGAAAAGAGCTCAAATAGTGTATCTATGTGGACTTTCAATGATAGGCTTCATAATTTTTACACTAGGAGTAATATTGAAAAAGAAGACATTTTATCACCTACATGGATTAGAGATTTTGGAATATAAATATGAAGAGAAAAACCTATTAGCATCACTTCCATACATTGGTATAGAGAAGCTCTTAGCCAAGAAATCTTATGCTTTAATACATGTCTCAAAACTATATGAAATAATAACAAGGGACATGTACAGGTCTAAAAGCACATCATTTATAGTACCCAATGGGCTCGATCTTCGTTCCTTAAGCATATCAAGAAGATCTATTTCCGAGCAATTAATATTACCTGAAAAATACGTCCTGTTTATTGGAAGGCCAACGAGGCAAAAAGGATTTGAGACTTTTCTCATATTAATGAATAGTATTATGGATAAATACAATGATCTATACGCCATTGCTATAGTCGGAAATACTGCTAAGGCGCACAAAAAATTGCAAAAGTATATTAAGAAGGAGGAAATTAAGAGGAAGATTCTTATATCTGAGTATGTAGACAAAGAAATTCTTTTTGCACTTTATAAACGAGCCATGCTGACCATTATCCCTAGTCTTATAGAAAGCTATAATATGGTGGCGTTAGAGAGCTTGGCTTTGGGCACTCCTATAGTAATTAGCAATATGGCAGGAGTAGCCGAATACTTGCCTAGGAAT
>Ga0326760_1001183_pt1 | contig 11858 bp, 11 predicted proteins | sample GCREP_S_FD_207668 | JGI IMG/M metagenome (GOLD analysis project Ga0326760, IMG submission 207668) | Hot spring sediment microbial communities from Geyser Creek Basin, Yellowstone National Park, WY, United States - GCR.EP_S | ecosystem: Environmental > Aquatic > Thermal springs > Near-boiling...
ACTATAACCCTGCGATAAGGCGAGGTAACGGGTGGCGCGCTCTATAGCTCCCAGGCTCTTCTTCTAAATCTTCGAGCCGAGAAGACGGCTAGGATTACGGCTGCTACCAGAAGGTAGGCGGCTAGGATCCATGTGTTGTCATAGCGTAGGCTCTGAAGTGTCCTCTCGTACCCCCTAGCCTGTGCAACGACTTCAAGCGTCGCCGGGAATGGGAGGATCAGGGGCTCAAAGGCGGCTATGCCTGAGGAGTTTGTGTAGAGGACGGCGCCCTCTTCCAGCAGCATGCTTCTGATTCTTAATGTGATGGTGGCGTTTGTGACGGGTGGGGTGGTTTTGATGATAAAAACTGGCTTGAAGAGATATTCGAGGCCACTGACCAGCACCTCTACTTTGAGAGGCCTAGGCTTTACGGCTACGTTGCCCGAGTAGTATGATGGGAGGTAGCCATCTCTCGACGCGAAAGCCTCTATTGTCCAGTTGCCCACGTCATCCAGCACTAAGCTTACTTTCCCGGCGCCCCTCAGGGTGAATGTGCGGGCTGTACCGTTAGGAGCAGTGATCATGAGCGTAGCTGTCGAGTCCCGGGGGGCGGTTGAGACATCGACGTGGAGAATGTCGTTGAAGAGGAGTTGGCGCGGGTGATCAATGCTCAGGGAGACCCTCCCCTTGATGCCTGTTGCAGGATAGATCCTGTAAGTGTATGAGAAGTCTGCCTTAACAGTCCCCGTGTAGAGCATGGTGATGAAGGTGGGCGTGTTGTTCCCAACTCCCTGTCCTAGACCCTTAATGACTGGAACGTACCCCGGCACAGGCGGCACAACGCCGACGAGCCTCCCGGGAAGCTGGGGTTCAACGGGGACCCAGCCGTACCCGGGGAAGAATACCTCAGCATACGCGTGCAGGTCGCTGGATTCTCCACTTGGAGGCTTCAAGTCAAAGGCTGACACGACTCTTGCCGGGAGCCCTGCCGCTCTAGCAATTGCAACGTAGAGGCGTGCAAACTGGAGGCATGTTCCCTGCCCTGAGTGAAGCGTCCAAAGTGCGCCGAGCTGCCATGTATCCGCGATCGACCCTAGCTCCGCGTTGTACCTTATCCTGCTAGACACGTAGTCAGCGATCCTCGCTGCGAGCTCGTTAACCGTGCCCGCGCCTTGCCGGAGCCTCCTAGCTATTGAAACTATTTCCGGCGCATTGCTCTCGATGTATTGTGATTGCCCAAGGAACACTTTTACGTCCCCTGGCAAGCTATCTAGGGCACTTATGGGGATGGCTTCCCCCACAACTCTTACCCGCTGCAGCGCTGTCAGCCTGAAATTGACTATGAAAGCTTTGCTGCTCACCTTGATGTTCTCGTAGACAGCGTACCTGTTTCCCAGGGGGTCCGCTTCGATTCTGCTTGGCTTTGGGGAGGCTAGGGGGCCTGCTGGCTGCTGTAACTCTTCCGCCCAGGGGATGGCTATCCGGAGCTCCTTTAACTCTCCGGAACCCTTGAGGATTACTGTCCAGTTGAGTTCAACGATGTTTTCTCGGTCCACGAGTCCATTGTAGAAGAAGTTTTCCTCGGCTTGCTTGCTCGACTTGTCCGTCGATGCCTGGACATTTGCAGTGTAGTATCCCCTTATCGCCGCTTCCGGGAGGCCATACGTGAATACGACCTCGAAGACTTGTGTGCCCACTTCCTCAAGTGTGAGGTTCCTGTAGTTTTCGTGTATTGCTACTCCTAAGGGATTTACAAGAGCTACTTTTAGCGCTATGACTCCGCCGTGTTTCTCCTGGGATTTTGCCCTTAGAGTTACCTTTATTGACACGTTCTCTCCAGGATTAAAGGTCCTCTCAAGCCTCTGGTAAAAGGTCCCCGTGCTGGTGAGGGTGCCAATGCTGATTTTTAGCTCGAGGATTTCAACGCTGCTTGGCGAGGCTGGGACAGCTAGGCTGAGGAGCAAAGCTTGGGCAAGCATCAGGAGTGCGAGGATTTTGCAGAGTAAGTTTTCCGTGCCCCTCATAGACGCCTCTTAAAAGCAACGGGCTTCAGGTTGCAGGGGTTATTGGTTCCGATGCCCTCAATACCCATGTCGTAGAGTTTCTCAGCGATCTTGGGGTCGTCTACGGTCCAGGTTATTATCTTGTACCCCCTGGTTTTTATCTTTGATACAAGTTCCCGGTCGAGAACCTCGTAGTAGGGCAGGATTGCCTCAGCCTTAAGGCTACTCGCTATCTCCAGGTACTCGTCATCCCATTCTTCCAGCAGAACCCCCACACCTACGCTCTGGTTCAGCTCTCTGACTCGTCTCAGGGCTTCGGGGATGAAAGAGGTTACTATTGCGTCGTCAACCATGTCGAGTTCTCGTAGTGCGTCTACGACCTCCCTCTCGGCTCCCACCACCTTCAGCTCTATGTCTACACTGAGTCTCCCCTTTGCCAGCGCGAGGACTTCGCGGAGGGTTGGTATGCGTGCTTTTCCCTGTATGCTTACACGTAGCAGCTCTGGGTACGTGGCTTCGCTCACCTTTAGCTCTGCATTCGCAACTCTTCTAAGGTCCTCGTCGTGGGAAATCACAGGTATCCCGTCCCTGCTAAGCCTAACGTCGAACTCAATGCCCGTGGCACCGCACTCCAGTGCTTTCAGAAAGGAGGGTAGGGTGTTTTCCGGCTCTAATGCTGGTGCCCCCCTGTGCCCCATTAGAAGGAAGTTTTTCCCAGGCATAAGTTAGGACATGCAGAAAGATATATAAATCCTTTAACCTGCAAACTTTCGTGGTAGCGATGTCGTACATTCCGAGGGCTCTTCTCAGGAGGATCTATGTGAGGGGGAGCATGAGGGTCGAGGCTGGGGCTCTCTCGTTTAAACTCAGGAACAACCTGGCCACAGCCACTGTTAATGCGCCGCTTAAATTAAGGATCGACGATGTGGATATTGATCCTGCGCAGGTAACGATCTCTGCAGGTGGTAGAACCATTAAGTCCTCGGATATTTCGGAGACTAGCACGTTCGAAATCCCCGTAGGCACCGAGGTTGAAGTAAGGGTTCCGGGAAACTTTCCGCCAGGTAGGCATAAGGTGGTTGTGGAGGTTTCGGTTAAGGGCTATGGGAAGGGGGTCCTGGACATCGAGGATGAGGCAAAATAATTCAAACGTTTTTATACCGTGAAGTTCCTTTAACTCTCTCTTATATTATCGCCTTCCCCGTCGCCTTGTCGAAGATGTGGATGTATTGGTGCTGGAAGCCTATGTAGATTTTGTCTCCCGGTGCTGCCTCAAAGTGTCCTGGGTACTTCGCCTTCATAATTACGTCTCCATGCTTGAAGTCTATTATGGTTTCAGAGCCTAGCGGCTCTGTCACGAAGACTTCCACCTGGTAGCTGTTTGGGAACTCCCTCCTATCCACGACTACGTGCTCGGGGCGGATCCCGAAGATGACCTCGGACGGTGTTCCCGCCTTTGCTAGGATTTCGGAGATTTCCTTGGGCAGCTTCACCTTGAATACTCCTGTGTCCAGGAACACCTCCTCGCCTTGAACAGTGACTGAGGCGTCGATGAAGTTCATTGCTGGGGCACCTATGAACCCGGCCACAAAGGTGTTTGCTGGCTTAAAGTACAGCTCTGCGGGGTCTGCGAGCTGCATGATCTTCCCCTCGTTCATGACTGCTACTCTGTCTGCCATGGTCATTGCTTCCGCTTGGTCGTGCGTGACGTAGATGGTTGTGATCCCGAGCTCCCTCTGGAGCCTCTTAAGCTCTGCCCGCATATACACCCTGAGCTTAGCATCCAGGTTGCTCAGAGGCTCATCCATCAGGAAGACCTGCGGCTGCCTTACGAGCGCCCTCCCCAGAGCGACTCTCTGCTGCTGGCCACCGCTCAGCTGCCTAGGATACCGGTCCATCAGCTCCTCTATCCTGAGGAGCTTCGCAACCTCCCTAACCCTCTTGTCCACCTCCTCCCTCGGGAGCTTCCTGATCCTGAGCGGGAAAGCGAGGTTATCGTAAACCTTCATGTGGGGGTATAGCGCGTAGTTCTGGAACACCATTGCGACATCCCTGTCCTTGGGTGGGAGGTCGTTTACAAGCCTGTCTCCGATGTAGATCTCTCCCCCGTCGGGGGTTTCCAGCCCGGCTATCAGCCTGAGTGTGGTTGTCTTGCCGCAGCCGCTGGGGCCTAGAAGTACGAGGAACTCTCCATCCCTTGCCTCAAAGGAGACCCTGTCAACAGCTACGACTTTCCCAAACCTCTTTACCAGCTCTTTAGCTATAACCTTCGCCAAAACGCCTGCACCCTTTCTTTCTGGCACACAAACCCTATAAAGCTTGCGCCAAAATATCATTTATTAACATAAAGTCTTTCTTCAATGAAATATTCAATTTCAACTTTTTGGAGTTAGCCAGACTCCGTTGTCAGCACTCATTCCTAGAGCTTCCATTCCTAGCTTCTCTAGTCCTAGGAATTGCGCAGAAAGTAAAGGAACAAACATATATGCAAACCCTGAAAGCAGAGTTGTAATCATAAGTCCTCTTAATCCGCCGAATTTATTCCCAACTATTCCCGTAAAGGCTTCAACAAAGAAAATGTAGATAGCATTTGGTAATAACGACAAAAGGAGTCCTGGTTATCATTTGTATAAAAGTTGAGGCTAATACAGCTACTAGCATCACTATGACACCAAACATCAAGGCTGTCGGTGCAAAGGGATAAATTGTGGGGCAGTTTAGACCACGCGTCATATCATCGCACACCCATGGTTAGCCCCTTTATTATATAGTCCTTAAATGATATTACTATAATTATGGGTAGTAGAATAGCAGCAGTTGTAACGGCAGCTAACTCACCATATTGCACTCCAAAAGACCTGATGAACAACCCTGCTCCCACGGTTATTGGTGTAGCATTAACTGATGATAATATGAGTGCAATCAAATACTCGTTCCAAGAGAACACAAAATTTATGAATGAAACTGCAATGACTGCTGGGGTAAGTAATGGTATCGTTATATGTTTTAGCACTTCTAGCGTTCCACATCCGTCAATCATAGCTGCTTCTTCGACTTCCCTTGGTATCTCATCAATCATCCCTACCAGTATAGGAAAGGTAATTGGGAGGTTCAATAATACATGGGCAATAGCAATCCCTGGGATTGTATCTCTTAAGCCTAATACTGAAAACATGATGTAAAATGGTATAGTAAAGAGTATTGGCGGAAAGAACCTCAGGCTGATAATCTGCAACATGATTTTTTCCATCCTATACCTAGAAACAGCATATGCTGAAGTTATGCTTACGCCAAGGTTTATCAAAGTTGATAAAGAAGCTATGAAAATGGAATTCATGAAATATTTATCAAAGTGGTAGCCACCTGTCGCAAATGCCTTTATGAAATGATCCAGGACTGGTGTAAATATAAGTTTCGGTGGAAGGCTTACAATGTCAATATCACTTTTAAAGGCTAACATAATTGTGTTAATTAGCGGGAACAGAAAGACAAATGTTACAATCACAAGGGCTAACCAATACAATATGGATAGTGCCATGACCTTTATTTTTCTGCTCACTTCACCCACCTTCTCCTAGTATAAATTATTGTCAATGAGAGTGGAATAATTAATGTGAAGAATCCAATTAACGAGGCTGCTGCGCCTAATCCAAAGTTTCCCTTTACAAAGGCTAACTCATAAACTTTGATACTATAAGACGTAGTAAGTGAGCCCGGTCCTCCTCCCGTTAGTGTGTAGATAATATCAAATGTATTGAACGCGTCAGCAAATCGAATAACAGCGAGAACTCCCAGCATAGGTTTAAGATATGGCAGCGTTATGTGCCTGAAGATAACCCAGCTTGTTGCACCATCAACTAACGCCGCATCTGTATACTCTCGTGGAAGAGATCTTAAATCAGTGTATATAAATAGAAAAATAAATGGCACCCAGTGAACCATGTCAAGAAAAATTAATGTGGGAAATACCCAATCTTTACTTAAAGGAGAAATATGCACGTTAAATACCCCTGCAAATAAGTTAACTAAGTAAGTTGCCGTGCCAATTTCTTCATTAAATAATAATCTTCCTATAACGCCGAACATGGCGCTTGATGTTATCATCGGTAGAAGAAGAAGCATTAAAAAGATACTTTTGCCTCTAAAGTCTCTTTTGAACATTAGAGCTAATATAAGGCCAAAGGATAATTCTATAGTAGTTGCCACTATTGCAAATTTGAAACTAAAGATTAACGAATTCGCTAAATCCACAACAGGGTTTAATGCTTTTATAAAGTTTTCAATGCCGCAGAATGTTGGAGACTCCATGTGCGTAAATGTGACTTTATGAAACGCAAGATACCATAGGTATATCGTTGGAAAAATGATAAATGCTGTTAAAAATACAACTAGTGGTAATGAGAGTAGGTGCTTTCTTTGAATCTTCAAGGTGTTCACCTATAACAGGCTTTTGACATTTCTTCAACAAACCTCTTCGTGATCCTTCTTACATTTACTATCATATTGCCAACAACAACAGCATATGCTCCTAGCTCTAAGGCTCTTCTAGCTAGTTCAGGCGTATCATAATGCCCCTCCGCAACAATAGGTACGTCTAACTCGTTTGCAAGTTTGGAGACTAATTCGAGATCAGGCCTTGGTCTGTTCAGCGTATACGGTGTATATCCCGATAGTGTGGTTGAAATAAGGTCCGCTCCGCTCTCAGCGGCTTTAACCCCCTCCTCATAGGTGGAGACGTCTGCCATCACTGGCACACCTAATTCTTCTTTAACTTTTTTAATTAATTCAGAGGTAGATAAATTATTCGGTCTAGGTCTCTCCGTAGCATCCAATGCAACTATATCTGCGCCTGCTCTAACTATTTCTTTGGCAGCTTCTAAGGTTGGAGTAATCCTAACATCGTATCCTGGGATATCAATTTTATATATGCCAATAATTGGAACATCAACGACTCTTCTTATTGCCGCTATGTCAAGTGGACCGTCAGCTCTAATACCTTTAGCCCCACCATTAACAGCAGCTACAGCAAATGCCGCTGCTATTGCTGGACCTTGTGCGGGATTAAGTACATCCCTGTAACCCCTTTCATCTGTTACCTGAACTGAGACTATTAAAGCATTTTTAAGTGATTTTATCTTTTCAGCTTTCATTAGGCTTCACCCCTCACATATAATGGAATATGAGAGCGGCAGCCCCTAATACACCGGAAAAGTCACCAAGCCTGCTAATAGTCACCTTCGTGTACCTAGCTGTCACTCCAAAAGAATATTTTTTCATGTAAGTTATTGTGGGGGTTAACAAAAGATCACCAAAATTGGCTAAACCACCTGCAAGAACTATAATGTCTGGCGCCAGAAATGCAGCAATAGTCGCCAATCCAGTTCCAAGATAAAAAGCCACCTTATCTATAGCCTTAAGGGCTACCTCGTCTCCCATAAGTGCTGCCTCCTTTATAAGTTCTGGAGTTATATTCTCAGCATTGCCACGTAGTTTTTCATAAAGGACTCCTCTTTTAGTTTTCCTTAACTCGCTTAGAGCATACCTTATCAATGCTTTGCTCGAAACATAAGATTCTAATCTTCCATAGTATCCTGGAACTTCTAGCTCATCAGCGTTAATAATTATGTGTCCAAGCTCTCCTGCAGCACCGCGCCTTGGTCTATGTAGTTTTCCATCAATTATAATCCCAGAGCCTACCCCGCTTCCGAGCGTTAGACAAACCATGTCCTTAAATTCCCCGTGTCCACCGAAATACAGTTCCGCAAGAGCTGCTACTTTTCCATCGTTGTCTACCAATACCGGAAGGTCAAATTTTTCTCCAATAATTTTCTTAAGCGGTGTGCCGATCCATCCTGGAATCTTATCCTCTAAACCTGCAATAATGGTACCTGTGCTAAAGTCTACCTGTCCTGTTACCCCTAAACCTATTCCTTTGGGTGAAACCTCAAATGATTTATTTTCATTAAATTTTTCCAGCAAATCAGATAGTATTTTTAATATTTGAGAAACAACTTCTTCACCTGATTTACCGGTAGGAACATTTACTTTGTAGTACACTGTGCCGTCATACCTTACGATTCCAGCCTTTATTCTAGAACCTCCCACATCAACACCTATAGCATACGTGTTTTCGCTCATTTTACACGCACCCATTCGCTTTATGCTTCATCTTCCTTAAGAACTAAAATAACTAAAAATAAAAAAAAGTGTTTTATTTCTATTTTTTATAATAACCAGCTGTCTCCATGATATAATGGACTTTGTTATTTATGTTTTGAAGCGCTGTACCTGGATCTTCAGTGCCAGCAAGAACAGCCGAAATATCCTCAGACATTGCAACCAATATATCTATTGCTTCAGGAATTGCTGGCAAGGTATAACCATGTTTATCTATTATCTCAAGGTCTATTGCCCAATCAGGTCGTTGTTGTGCTAGTTTCTCAAGAACAGGTTTTACTAGCGCGACTCCTCCATGTTCTACATAGGCTTCCTGCATTTCTTCACTAGACATTATGAGAAGGAATTTCTTAGCCTCATCTGGATGTCGTGAGTATTTAGATACGCATAAACCGACGGGATTTACGTATGTAGTTATATTTAAGGAGCCATCAGGATTCCTAGCACCAGGGGTATGAGTCATCCAGAATTTTCCAGCATAAGGTGTTTGCTTAGGGTCATTTAGTCCTGCCCATGCAATTGAGAAATGTATGGCAAAGGCTATTAGCCCTGACTTCAATCCATTATCAACGCCCATATAGTCCCAGTCGTATACATCCGGAGGGAATGCTCCCAACTTCCTAAGAGTATTATAGATGTTCATGGCTTTTTTCCATGCTTCACTCGTAAAGTCTGGTTCATATGTGCCAGGTTTAAACCATCTTCCACCAAATGACCAAGCTATGTCCATTAAATGCCATGGCGTATCCATCATGCCTCTTTTGCCGTATACAGCGGTGCCATATTTGGTGGGGCTACCGGGATTATATTTCTGCGTAAAGAATATTGCGGTAGCTATGTAATCATCCCAGTCCCACTCTTCCGGTGGCTTCGGAGTAAGCTCTTTTCCTAGATACTGTTTTGAAAGTTTTTTGAAAAGATCTATCTTCGCGGGATCGTGAAGCAGGTCGTCTATTAGGTCTTTTCTATAGAATAATGCATGGTTATTTAAGCCAAGCGTAGGAACACAATAAAGATGACCATTAACTGTTAAACCATCTAAGTGCACTTTTAGATACCCTAATTTCAGTAGCTCGTCCTTTAGATCATCGATTGGAATCAAATGGGGAGCGTAGTGTGCAACATTATATATCCCTGCAGTTATTATGTCAAATTCAGGTGACTTAGCTGCCAGAACAGTATCTTCCTTAACCCAGAATTCTTCTCGACTAAATGTAACCATCTCGACCTTTATACCTGTTTTCGGAGCTTTTTCTTTATTATAAGAATCTAATACAGGGGCCCATGATTCACTTTCTGGTCCGGGCCAGTAAATTATTCTAATGGTAACTATTTGAGGTTGCTTCGGCGCCGTGAATATTGTGTACACGTAATATCCTGCAATTGCTATGACTATAAGAATTGCAGCAATAATGGCAATCCATTTTTTCGTTGATACCTTTTTTTGAGACACCTTTCTCACCTTTTCTTTTACATTAAAGTTTTTATAAGATAGATATATAAATCTTGCGCTAGATTTAATCCAAGGTCTCACCATGAATACTTTTGTATACCAGTGTTGCCTTCAAGAACTCTAGGTAGATGGGAGAGGGCCTGTTGGGTCTGCTCTTAAATTCTGGGTGGAACTGGACTCCGACGATCCAGCATTCCCCGGGGATCTCGATGGAGTTTATGATGCTTCCTGAGGGGTCGGTTGAGGATATGACTAGGCCGTGGCTCTCTGCTAATTCCCTGTAGTCGGGGTTTATGTGGTAGCGGTGCCTGAACCTCTCGTAGACGAGTTCCCTTTTGTAAGCCTCGTAGAGCTTGGTTCCGGGGATTATTTTTATTGGGTGGGCTCCCAGCCTCATTGTGCCGCCGAACCACTGGAGCGACTTCTGCTCTGGGAGGAGGTCAACCACGGGGTGGGGGGTGTCTGGGTCTATCTCCGTTGAGTTGGCGTTTGGAAGCCCAGCCCTGTACCTCATGAAAGCGATGAAGAGAAGCTGGGCGCCGAAGCATATTCCGAGGAATGGCTTTGGCTTTTCAATGGCGAATCTCGCAGCCTGGATCATTCCCTCAACCCCTCTTTTCCCGAAGCCAGGCGTCAGGAGTATGCCGTCAGCTTTCTCCAATACCTCCTCGACTCTGCCAGGCTTCTCCTCCAGATCCTCGGCCTCGATGAATATCCTCCTCACTTTTACCCTCAAGCGTGCACCAGCGTGGCTGAGCGCCTCGTTTATGCTTATGTAGCTGTCCTGTATCATCGTGTATTTCCCGGGCATGGCTATCACCACCTCTTCCCTGGGGGTGACGAAGCTTTGCACCATGCTTTCCCAGCTCTCGTAGGCTTCCGGCTGAACCGCGTTCTGGAGTCCAAGTATCCTGGAGAGGTAGCTTCCAAGCCCTTGCCGCTCCAGGGTTATCGGCAAGAGATACACTGTCTGCAGGTCTGGGTCTGAAAACACGGCCTCCGGCGGGACGTTGGAGTAGAGTGCGATCTTTTCCCTGACTTCGCTCGGCAGCTCCCTGTCAGCCCTGGCGATCACGATGTCTGGCTGGAGACCCATGCTCTGCAGCTCCTTTATGCTGTGCTGCGTTGGCTTCGTCTTGAGCTGCCCGATGCTTGAAAGGTAGGGGACTAGTGTCACGTGGACTAGGGCTGTTGTTCCGGTGGGGTTCTCGAGCCTGAACTGCCTGATGGCTTCCAGGAACGGCATGGCTTCTATGTCCCCCACCGTGCCTCCAACTTCCACGATCAAGACGTCTGGCTTACTCCTCTCCGCCACCTTCCTCACCCTGCGCTTAATCTCGTCAGTTATGTGTGGGATCACCTGGATAGTTCTCCCGAGGTACTCTCCCACCCTCTCCCTCAGAACGACGCTCAGGTAAACCTGTCCACTGGTTATATTGTTCGAGGGGTGCATGTCCACGTCCAGGAAGCGCTCATAAGTGCCGAAGTCCTGGTCTATCTCGGCAATCCTGAACTTGTAGCCGGGCGCTGGCTCGAATTCCCAGACCTCCTCGCACACGAACACCTCGCCGTGCTCGATCGGGTTGAGCGTGCCCGGGTCGACGTTCAGGTAGGGGTCTATCTTTATCATGTCCACCCTGTAGCCGCGGAACTGCATTATCTTGCCAATGCTCGCGGCGACCACTCCCTTGCCTAGCCCGCTCACGACTCCTCCAGTCACAAATACGAACCTAGTCTGCATAGCCTTCTACCGGAGAACAAAGATTTAAGCTAATTGGTTATGAGCACGACCCTCATCTCCTCCCTAGCGGCGGCCTCACAGCACCCCGAGTGCAGCCTTGGGAGCGCCCTGGGGTCAACGCCTCACTCCCTCCGCGTGCTGGAGCCCTTGTGGCTTGCGGGCTGCATTTGCGGTTCCTCGCTTCACCGGAACGGGGCTGAGGATCTTGCGCTTCTTTATGAGGCGTAATGCAGGTGCCCCTATAAACGTTCTGGCTTAAAATGCGCTTACATTTAAAAAGAGGGGGGACTCCCTTCAGGGAAAGTAGCCTGCGCGCTGGAAGCTGTGTACAGGTGGCAGCATGAAGAAACCAGGAACACAGCAGAAAACATGTGAAAATTCATCGAGTCTCAAAAAGATTATTAGGTACGCGCTTGTGAAGAATAAGTGTGTTCACGTTTGATAGCGCGCTGAGACGGGATGCTGCTCTAGATGAAAGGCTTAGGCAAATAGTAGGCGAGGCCAT
>Ga0326760_1001187_pt1 | contig 11841 bp, 8 predicted proteins | sample GCREP_S_FD_207668 | JGI IMG/M metagenome (GOLD analysis project Ga0326760, IMG submission 207668) | Hot spring sediment microbial communities from Geyser Creek Basin, Yellowstone National Park, WY, United States - GCR.EP_S | ecosystem: Environmental > Aquatic > Thermal springs > Near-boiling...
GATCGCTTTAAGCCAGCTCTAGGACTGTTCGAGCAAAGTGAACGGGAAAGGCACGCGTAAAGCTGACGCAATGCTTTCCTAAGCTTTCGAAAAAGCCAGGATGAAGGCTCATTTAGAACCGTTATAGGATCGCTTTAAGCCAGCTCTAGGACTGTTCGAGCAAAGTGAACGGGAAAGGCACGCGTAAAGCTGACGCAATGCTTTCCTAAGCTTTCGAAAAAGCCAGGATGAAGGCTCATTTAGAACCGTTATAGCCTGTTTTAAGCCAGCTTTTGGCTAGCTCTAGGACTGATCGAGCTAACCGAACGGTAAAAGCACGCTTAAAGCTGAGCTAAAGCCATCCTGAGCGCATCGAAATAGCTTGTTTGTTTTGGTCTACTTTAATATAGTATACTTTAATTCGGTATACCAATCAAGGAAAAGCACGCGTAAAGCTAACTCATTGCTATACACATGTTATTAAATAGCAACAAAATGCATATATAATATATACGCGCTATTTAATAACGATGAAACGAAAGAAAAGCCGTCGCCCTGGAACTATCATATCGGCGTATGTGTCGCTCGAAGCGTATGTTGGATTAAAAAAGCTCTGTGAGAAATACAACATGTCGCAATCAAAACTGATCGAAAAGTTGATTCTGATACTCTATAATGACATGAAGAAGGAAGAAGAAGCTACCGTTGAAGCTACGGCTACAGCACAGTAAAAAACTATCGCAAGCGTAGAAACTTCGCGCCTAGCCAGACAAAGACTCCAAGCGTAAAAACGAGTAAGGCGAAACAAGCTAAGACCAGAAAATGCTTTAAAGCTCCTTCTGCTCCGAGCTGACTGATGAGCTTCGCTAATACGCCCAGGACAGGGATTATGAAGTAGTTCAGTATGATTGAGAATATAATCGCAAAGAGGACGAGCTTGCCGAACATTCTAACATCACCGTTTTAATTCCCCACGTAGCAAGAGAAAGAGCTCCAAATGCTCTTGCGAATGTGCTCCTTTGAAGTAAGCGTGGCTCGATAGATGTTTCACTTTCTTTCCGCAAATGGGACAATACATCAAGTTATGCGTTTGTTTGATGTGCCGTATGAAAATCGAATAATATTTTGTTGTGTATTTGCAAAACGGGCATTTATAAACTTCTTCCGTCATAACAACTCACCGTTACTCTATTTTTCCGCTTTATCACATCTCCAAACGTCTTCCTAACGAAAAAGAGCGCGATTTGTTCAACTTCTCTTTTAACAACATTAAGCTCTCTTTCTGCATCAACGATTACCGTCCTTTCGTCGGCTATTTCACGGAATTTTTGTCTGACGCGATCAAGGAAATCTTTCTTTTCAAAAATACTGAGCTTTTTCCGATTTTTTATTCTTTCCAAAGCCTTTGACGGATCCAAATCAAGCAATATGACCAAATCGGGCTTTGGGGCAATTTTTTCGTTTAGCTTTCTTATCTTATCAGCGTCCAAGCCCCTAGCGGACTGATAGGCGATATTAGAGTAATAATAGCGATCCATGATTACAATCTTCCCTCGGTTAAGCGCGGGCAAGATTCTTTTTCTAACGTCTATTTCCCGATCCTTTAGGAAAAGCATCAGTTCTAGTTCCGGGTCTGGAACTTTCAAGCGCGTGATGATTTCAATTATCCGGCTATAAATACTCCCTGAAGGCTCTTTGAGATAAACGCATGGATATCCGTGATTAGTGAGAGACCGATATACGTGCTGGGCGACCGTGGTCTTCCCGGCGCCGTCTATTCCTTCAATCGCTATCAGTTTTCCTTTCGCCCTCATGGCTCTCACCATAAAATACGTATTCATACAAATACCTTAGTATCAATTTGTATCTTACCCAGCTTTTTGAGCTTCTGAATCCGCCTTTTGAGAGTAACATACGCAATCTCATATCCATCATATCGCATTATTTTCTGCATATCGGCGATCGAAAGCCCTCTTTTGACGACATATTCGTTATAATACTTCAAAATGACTTGATCCTTAACCTTCGCGGGTCTTCCCTTTTGCTTCCCTTGAAGCCATGCCTCTTCTTGCCGTTCTCGGATTCGCCTTCTTTCAAACTCGGCGATCCAAGCAAAGAAAGACAAAAGCAATTTGCGGATCGCGGGATCTAGAGTTTGAAGAAACTCTTCTTTAACGGTAATGACTTTGATCCCTTTGCTTTCAAATTCCAGGACAATAGACATAGTATCAAGCATATCGCGACCTAGGCGGTCTAAACTCCAGGAAATGAGGCATTCGGGCTTTAGAGTATCAAGTTCGTTGAGCAGTTCTTGGGCGCCAGGACGTCGCTTAAACAACTGAGCACCGGAAATCTTATCCACATACCATTTAACGATTTCAATCCCTTTTTGGGCTACGAAAGCCTCAATCGCCTTCTTCTGCACTTCTTCATCCTGCTCTTTTGTTGAAACTCGAATATACGCGATTCCTTTCACGATCTCGAATTGGAGCATGGGATATAAATGTGTTACGATTATTGATCCCAAACTGGGATATGGACTAACGACTTTATGTCCCATGGTATCAAATTGGACTTTTGATCCCATACTGATCGAACATGAGACGGTCATAAACGGCTAAAGGAGTAACGGGATCATCATCTTCGCTTTAACATCAGCATTAACTACTCTGATAAGCTTCACCAAGACGTTATAAACGTCTTCGATCACATAATTAGTTTCATGTTCCGCATTGAATTTTTTCAGAAAAGCGAAGAAAACGGGCTCTATTTTGAACACATAGCCGTTTTCATGACGTTCTATTTTCGCATATCCCCGTTCCAGCAGAGCTTGAACTAGAGCTCTGATCTTTTCATTAACGTCAACATGGCGCAAAAGCGTAATGCAGACTTCTAGAGGAATTTCCTTTCCACGCCGTTCGTCTTCATCCGCATCAAGGAATTTTGCTTCCTTGCGGATCAGTTCCCGCACAATTTCACTACGGCTAGTTAGCCGTCGCATTGCCATGTTGTCCAACTGATTAGCCGTTTCTTCATCCAATGTAAGGCAAATCAGATAAGATCGTCTTCGGCTCATATGCATCCCTATCGCTTGTAGAACAAACATAGATATCGTTCTAGCGCCGGATATTGCTCAACGAAACGCGAATAGGACATCGGCTTTATTTGCTTTCTAGCAGTCAGCTTAATGTTACTAGCAAGCCAGCTTCTATATTTTCGGGAATCCACGCCCGTCCGTTCAAGCCATTCACTTAGCTTTTTCATAGCGTCATCCAAGCTCATTTTCTTGGTTGTAACCAAATACGGGATCAGGAGATGGTAGAGAATGCGCTTTCGACCGTCTTTAATGTTCTCCGGATGGCGCAAAATGCTTTCAAGCCAATATTTTTGATGCCCCCCGGACGTTATTTTTTCCATACTGACGTAGCGCTGTATGGGAACCGCGCATTCCAGGAGTTTGGTCGCCAAATCTTTAGTTATTGTATATATCGCATCAGCATAGCGCGATCCTTTGACCGGAAGTTTCCAGTTTTTGCCTTTAGGATTGAAGGAATAGAAAGCCCGGATTGTATGTTCCTGGCTCTGCACAAATGAGAAATCAAGGATACTGAGATCCAAACCGTTATTCTTTGCTAAAAACGCTATCCACTTCCAGAGCATATTGCGAAGCTGAATCGTGGCGGAATTCGTTACGAACGTTTCGCTAATTCCGTTCGGCGGTGCAAAAAGCAAATGCACATGATATCCGCGGTTTCCACTATGACCAACCAACGGATTGGCGCCTATAGTTTCTATCGTTTCGAGCAAGATCTTAAGCTGTTCCTTCGCTTGATTCGGATCATCAGCATCTACATCGAAAACCAATTCGTTTGGAAGAATCCGGTAATGCACAATCGGGTAAATCCGAGCCTTCTGAACATCGAAATCTGAGATCGGCGTTCTAAACGATTCGCTAAGGTTCGCGTATTGAACTTCCAAATGTCCGAAGCTCAGCTGATAGAGCTCTCCTAACATTTCCGCCCTTTTTTCGTTCAGCTCTTTTGATTGCTCAAACAACTCCAACAAACAATTCCACGCGCGTTCAATTTCTTGCGCTTCGGTCTGCTCTAACTCACGCAAACACCTTTCACGTTCTTCCGCATACTCAACTATATCCATCCGCCCCAAAACCAACTCCTTATCGACCAACACCATATTTCTCACCCGATGACCGTGAACGTGAAAATTCGGAAACAAACCATTCAGAAACAATCCTATCCGCATAACGCGTCTTCTCAACTTCCAACATGGCGCGCGCGGTATAGCTTCTAACTGCAAAATACGAAACAACTTCGCGCGCGTTGGGCGCTTTGCTGGAGACGCATAAGCGGGCTCTACGCGTCTCAGGATCAACGTAATATAGCACAAGACCTTTTTCGACCTTTTCGGCTAACCGATCAGTTGTCAAATAGGTCGGTTTCGCTGTTACGCGCCCACAAAGCGGACAATAGTGCTTATCTTCCTTCAATTCATCTTCGATCTGCTCAATATTTTCTCGAGCTTTGCTGATTTCTTCCTGGAATTCAACTGTTTGCTTGGCTACATCCAACGTTTTGAGAATTTCTTGCATTTCCTGAGCTATCTTCTGCTCGGTCGGCACAAGCTCAGTCAGTTTCTGCTCGAGCTCGTTGCGCTTCTTTCGGAGTTCTACAAGCCGATCTCTATCGCCTTCTCTTTCGATACCGGAATTGATCCAATCTTCTAACTGAGCAATTTCATGTTTAACGCTTTCGCATTCGAGTCTGACGGCTTCGATCTCAGCTTTTTGTTTGTTGAGCTCAGCAAGCTGTTTTTGTTTTTCTTTCAGCTCTTCGGCTTCGAAAACATTGGTTTGTTGGATTTTCTCAAGCGCAAATTTAGCAGTCTCGATATACGTGAAGAAAGTCTCTTGCGCGGGCGGTTTGCCTTTTTCAAGCATTTTCCCAAGCTCTTCAATGCATTTCTTTGCATCGGCAAGCGGTTCAGCGATTTGGGCAAGCCGTTCGGCAAATTCAGGATGCTGTGCTGTTATCTCATTAAATTTCTCTTCGAGTTTATTGAACTGATCTGAGAGCTTTTTCACTTCTTCGGTAGCATGTAAAATAACATAATTCTCACGCGCAAGCCCTAACGCGCTTCTTTGGTTTTTATAGTTGATTAACTGATCGAGCCAGTCATAAGGTAGCTTCGGCTTGTCTCCATGCTTGTAACAATACAGCGCGATGTCCTGAACCGGTCTTCTGGACATGTATTTCAGGACATGGCGAAGCGTAGCTCTACGATCGAGTTTGAAGTAGTTTGACCAAACATAAGGCGCTTTCGGCGAATCCGTGCTTGGATTTGTTTCTTCATCCAATTCATCACTTGATTTATACTCAAACTTTGGAATGTCCGCGACCGGTATTCCGTTTTCTTCCAACGCACGTTTATAAGCTTCTTGTAGCACATTGAGCCCTTCGCGGATTGCTTCGGCTCTGACGCGGATGTATTCCGCCCATTCGGCGACTACATCAGTCCAAAAGTCTTTTAATAGCGCGATTTCATTAGCAAAGCGTATTTTTTCTTCAAAAGTGAAAGAAGCAAGGTATGCATCTATTGCCCGCCGAATCGCGGTCTCTGATCGGGTTATTTCATCTGAAAGCGCGTTGAATTCTTTAGTTGTTGTTCTGTATCGATTGGCGCGGTATATCAGCGCTTTATGCTCTTTTAGCTTCGCTAGTAGCTCGAAAGAGTTCGGAAGTTTATCCATCAGCTTGATTAGTCTGTTCAAGTAATGCATTACTTTCTTATATGGTTTCTCAGTCTTCTCGAGCTTTGCACCGAAAAACGGACGGACGCGGATATAGCGACCGTCTTCGGTCTTAATGACGTTTAACATGAGCAAATGAGCATGCAGATACGGCTCTAGCGTTGAGGAACTCCACGGATGAATATTATACAGAACAAACAATTCCGCACCGTTATATTGCAGTTCGCTCAAATGCTTAACGAATGAATGCACGACATTCCGACCGATAACTTCGAGTTCATACACAGTAGTGTTGATTTTCCGAAGATGGAGATATAAGCGATAAAGGAATTTAGTGGGAAGCTCGTTATACTTTACGCGTTCACTTTCGTTCTTGCGGTTTTCGCGGACGCGACCGAAACGAGCGCGAAGCCAGTCGATAAGTTCATCACGCTTAGCCAAAACACTATCGACCTTCGGCTTTACTTTGCTCTTTTCTTCAACGGATACAAACGGACTTTCGAGCAAGCTGAGCTCTTCTTCAATCAGTTTTTCACATTCGCGCCCGATTTGCGCAATAAGCTTATTTTCGAAAACGCGTTTGAGTTCATCACAGATGACAATCGCATGCCTATGGTTTTCGAAATGAAGATTGTAGTCTTTATTTTCAATCTCAAACTCTTCAGGAAGGCGATCTAGAACACGGAAAACTGCAGAACGGAATTCTTCAAAATCAACTTTGATTTCGAGCTCTAACTCTTCAATCTTCTTTTTCAATGCTTTTTCAACGCGTTTCAGACTGTTTGAAACCATTTTTTTGATGTTTTGAATCCTTTCATAGCGCGATTTGATTAATGCGTCGGTCGCGCACATTGGAATCGGAAAAACAATCTGATTGGCGTAGTCCGCGCGGTATTTACGCGCAAAATGATCGATGTTCCACATAGCGCGCGAAACGCTTGAATCAACACATGCTTTGAGCCGTAGCAAGGCGTTAGGACGGGAATAGCGTGGAACTATGACTTCACGCCCGCCACATGAGAACGATATAAACGGAGTCAGAGTATCGACTTCTGCATCTTCGGCAAGATGCGGATAACCTAATTCTACCATAAGATCCTTAAACGAATCCGGCGGGCGGGCTAGTGCGTGCTTAATGTCTATGCTAAGCAAATTATAGCGCTTATGAAGCTCATCGCGGAAGTGCGTTGATGTCTTAACATCAATATCAAAACCGAGACCATCGCGGTCTAAAATGAAATAATACGGGAACGGGCGGTCGGATTTTAGTTTTTCGGGCTCATTATTAGGCAGTTTGTTATCGCGATTTCCAGGATCATCGCCATGCTCTGGGGCTTCCTGGCTCTGAGTCTCCGGATCATTTGAGCTTGAAGAATTGTCATGATTGTTCACAATTGTATCCTGGTCTGAGTCGGATGCGGTTTCGGTCGGGCTTGAGTCTTGAGATCTGAAAATGTTAAGTTTGTTAGAATAAACGGGAGAGCCCGCACCCCCATCACGAACTTCATCATTTTGAGAACTATGCGATGAATTAGCACATGACTTAATCGAAGTAGTCTCCGCATTTTGATTAACGTCCTTGTTTCCGCTTTCTGTTCCTTTATACTGCTCTAAAACAAAATTGCGGGCTAGGTCTGAATCAAAACTAAGGGAGAAATCAGATAACAGTTCATTTATATCATCGGCTTGTTTTAATTTATGGGCGGGAGCCTTCTGCCAAGCCCCCAAAGAATTCGGATAGGCGGGGTTACGGCTCCCGCCATCCCCGCCCATGTTTTACTCTACCTCTAACTTTATAAAATGATCGCTTTGATTGGTAAATCCAAATTCTTTGGGGGCTTGGCATTAAAATTCAATGCACCCTCAACTATTAAAACTTTTCCATCTTAACAAAATTCAGACTTATTAGAAAGTTTAGACGCGTATATACGCGTATAGACGCGCTTAGCGGCTAGCGTTAAGTGCTGATCATAGGTGCATTGAATAAAATTTGATCATAGCGGCTAGAAATATTTTTATACTATGAAATAACCATAGCGGCTAAGAATATTTTTATACTATGAAATCGCAATTTGTTTGCAAGCGGACAAATTATAAAAATAAAATCATTTTTATAAAAAATACTGTTAAATCTATAGAAAAGCATAAATATTCGAGCAGATACTATCATTTGAGGAGGTGATACAAATTCCGGCTATACAAGGCGCCGCGGCGGTCATAACATTGCTCGTTTTCCTGAGCATCGGAATAATTGTCTTCAGCCAAGTAATGGGACAAGCCGCAAGCGTGGCGAACAGCATAAACGACACACAAGCGGTTAATTTCATCGAACAAGCGAAAAATATGGGCTATACCGCCTTAAACCTGTTAGTGATCGCGGCTTTCGTTTTAGCGGCGATGGTAATCCTAGCGATCGTCATGCGGATGGGAATGGGAGGAGGCGGTGAGTAAAGCTAAGTTTTTCCCCTTTTTAATTTTTTATGTGGCGGAAACTACGAAAAGAGCACGTGCTCGATCTGATCGGTTTTTTGGTTTACGTCACAATTGCGGTTTTGTTAATCATAGCTTAACGGCGATTCCAACCCAATAGCGGTGTCTTCCGCTTTTCTTTTCAGAAACGTTCAATATTGCCTTTAGTTTCGAACCAAATACTTTCTTGCCTACGTGTTTAAGCCCGCGTTCATTACAGAATTGCAAGTAAAGCTGATACAACTCTTTCTTCGAGATTTTCCCCTCCGGAACTTTTTGCAGACGCTCAGCAATGAAGTAATTAACGCTATCACCAACATCTTCCCACCGTTTACCGGTCATTGCAATGATGTCTTGCTCAAGTTCGAAGAGCAACTGATCTTTCCGGCGCTTTGCGAATTCTTCGTATTTCTCTGCAAGCTTCGGTTTGTGGAAAATAAGGTCGCTGGCATCTATTCTCTGCTTACCCGCGAAAATAGTGAACGGGAATAGATTTTCCGTCCCGAGAAGGTAGTTCTGCGGCGGATTGTAGAATGCTTTACAAAAACTGATTTCCCGTTCCTTATCGAAGCCTTCAGCTAAAAGGATGTAGTTGAACAGTCTCCGAATCGCTTTATCAACGAATGCAATGCTCGGAAACGTTAAAACGATTCCTAAATGTTTATAGCCCAAAATCTGGAATACTTTAGCCAAAACGCGGTTCATCTTCGATTGCCATTCGCGTGCGAAGATATTAACACCGGCTTCATCAAAAACTATCACATCACCGGCTTCGGATGAAATAACGCGATTGAGGAACTCCGCTGGTGAGTAGATTAGGTTATCAAGCGTGAAATTACGATCAACCAATTCCGCGATCCGTAGAGCCGAATAACTCTTACCGCTCCTCGGCTCACCGACAATCATGACAACAAAATGCTTATTTTCAGCTATGCGCTTTTTAAGTGCGCTAATGAAGACTCTAGCGGCTTCGTTTTCCGGCATGTTCTCACCATTCTATTTTTAACATCTCCGAACGTCTTCCTAACGAAAAAGAGCACAATCTGCTCAACTTCTCTTTTAACAACATCAAGCTCTCTTTCTGCGTTAATGATCACGGTTCTTTCATCAGCGATTGCATGGAATTTTTGTCTAACGCGTTCAAGGAAGTCTTTATTTTCGAAAGTGCTGAGTTTCTTTCTGTTTTTTATTCTCTCCAAAGCCTTTGTCGGATCCAAATCGAGCAGTATGACCAAATCGGGCTTTGGAGCAATTTTTTCGTTCAGCTTTCTTATCTTATTAGCGTCCAAGCCCCTAGCGGACTGATAAGCGATATTGGAGTAATAATAACGATCCATTATCACGATCTTCCCTTGGTTAAGCGCGGGCAAGATTCTTTTTCTGACATCGATCTCACGGTCTTTCAGGAAGAGCATCATCTCCAAGACCGGATCCAACTGAACCTTCAAATGATGATTAATGATTTCAATAATTCGACTGTAAATGCTTCCCGAAGGCTCTTTGAATAGAACACATGGATATCGGTAGCTACAGAGAAAACTTTGTATGTGACGGGCGACCGTGCTCTTTCCGGCTCCATCTATTCCTTCAACTGCAATTAGTTTTCCATTCATGTTTATCACCGCAAACAAACCGGACAAATTGATCGGGTTTTTCCAAAACGAACGCATAGGGAAAATATCTACTGAAGAGATAAAAATATTGGTGCTTCAGCACAGGACAAATCAGGAAACGCATCAATGGAATACAGCTTATTATATGGGTAGCGCTACGGACGCGATCCATAATCACAATCAAGCCTTATACCAATCAACATATTTTTCCAAATCCGGATAATGCTCAACGAATCGCGGATAGGACATCGGTTTTATTGCCTTCTTCGCGGTAAGGCGGACATTGCTCTTAAGCCAAGTCTGATATTTACGCACATCCGCACCGCTACGTTCAAGCCATTCGGTTAGCTTCTTTAAAGCATCATCCGGAGCTATTTTTTTAGTCGTAACTAAATACGGAATCAGCAAATGGTAGAGGATGCGCTTGCGACCGTCTTTAACTCTTTCAGGATGACGTAGAATCGATTCAATCCAATGTATCGCATGTTCTCTGCGCGCAGTCTTTTCAACTACAGAAAAACGGGCTATCGGAACCATGTGCTCTAAAAGCCGAACAGCTATGTCCTTGGTCAGCGTATATATTGAATCCACGTAGCGCGTTCCTTTGATCGGAAGCTTCCAAGCCTTACCCTTCGGATTGAAGGAATAGAAAGCGCGGATCGTATGCTCAGCACTTTGCACAAAAGAGAAATCAACAACTCTAAGATCCAAACCATTGATCCTTGCTTGGGAAACGATCCACTTCCATAACGCATTACGGAGTTGTATCGTAGCGGAATTTGTTACGAACGATTCGCTAATTCCGTTTGGCGGTGCAAAAAGCAAATGCACATGATATCCGCGGTTTCCACTATGACCAACTAACGGATTAGCACCCAGGGCTTCAATACTTTCGATCAGGATTTTAAGCTGTTCTTTCGCTTGGTTCGGATCATCTGCATCGATGTCAAACACAAGCTCATTTGGTAAAATCCTATAATGCACAATCGGATATATCCGGGCTTTTTGCGCATCAAAGTCGGAAATCTGTGTCCTAAACGTTTCGCTAAGGTTTGCATATTGAAGTTCCAAGCGCCCTAAGCTCAGTTGATAGAGCTCTCCTAACATTTCCGCCCTTTTCTCATTCAGCTCTTTCGACTGCTCATAGAGATCAGTTAAGCCATTCCACGCGTTTTCAATCTCACGTAGTTCCGCTTCCTCCAATTCCCGCAAACATTTCTCTCTCTCAATACCATACTCAACTATATCCATTCTCCCCAAAACCAACTCCTTATCGACCAACTTCATATTTCTCACCCGATGACCGTGAACGTGAAAATTCGGAAACAATCCAATCAGAAACGACCTTATCAACATAGCGGCTTTTTTCAAGTTCCAACATAGCGCGCGCGGTATAGCTCTTAACCGCGAAGAACGAAACGACTTCGCGCGCGTTCGGTGCTTTAGAGGAAACGCATAAACGGGCTCTTCGCGTTTCAGGATCAACGTAATATAATACAAGACCTTTTTCGACTTTTTCGGTCAGCATATCAGTCGTCAGATAATGCGGTTTCGCCGTTATGCGCCCGCAAAGCGGACAATAGTGCTTATCTTCTTTAAGCTCTCTTCCAATCTCTTCGACATTTTCCCGGGCTTTATTGATTTCTTCGAAAAGCTCAGCGGTTTGCTTAGCCACATCTAGCGTCTTAAGGATTTCTTGCATTTCCTGAGCTATCTTCTGCTCGGTCGGCGCAAGCTCAGTCAGTTTTTGCTCGAGCTCATTGCGCTTCTTTTGGAGTTCTACAAGCCGTTCTCTATCGCCTTCTCTTTCGATACCGGAATTGATCCAATCTTCTAACTGAGCAATTTCATGTTTAACGCTTTCGCATTCGAGTCTGACGGCTTCAATCTCAGCTTTTTGTTTGTTGAGCTCAGCAAGCTGTTTTTGTTTTTCTTTCAGCTCTTCGGCTTCGAAAACATTGGTTTGTTGGATTTTCTCAAGCGCAAATTTAGCAGTCTCGATATACGTGAAGA
>Ga0326760_1001188_pt1 | contig 11821 bp, 9 predicted proteins | sample GCREP_S_FD_207668 | JGI IMG/M metagenome (GOLD analysis project Ga0326760, IMG submission 207668) | Hot spring sediment microbial communities from Geyser Creek Basin, Yellowstone National Park, WY, United States - GCR.EP_S | ecosystem: Environmental > Aquatic > Thermal springs > Near-boiling...
CCGGGAGCGATCTGGGAATTGAAGATATCCAGAAAGATCTAGAAGAGCTCGAGAAAATGCTTTCGGAGCTTGAAGAGCTTGAAAACGTAACGTTTGAGGTTTGAGCAAGATATTGCGGATTTTTTACCCCGAGTCCCGATTGGGGTAGGGGTAATGGGCCGAAGACCCGGCCTGGGATTGAATCCCAAACGGGAGATGTAGTCCCAAACCTCTTCGCTCTAGGAACCTTCGCCCTTCAGGGCGGAGAGGAGGTCAGTTCTGTATCCAACTACCTAGGCTCTGAGTTTTTTCCTTTTTTGTGGTAAAAAGCATTTCAAAATATTGTTTGGAATATGCGGGGGGCGGGATTTTGTTTAAATTTTACTAGTAAACTTTTTCCATTGGTAGTTTTGATTTTCCGACACAATGTATTGTCTAAGTCTTAAAACTTTTCAGCTTAATATTCATTAAGCTGGAATACATATATGTATTAAATTTTTACATTTTATTTAGTTTTTATCTTAAACTTTTACAAAAAACGTTATAGAAAAGATTCTGAAGAAATCTGGACAAAGCTCTTTCCGGAGGAAATTTCCAGATTGACTGTGGCGCTTACGAAAGAGTTATAAGAAATGAGAAAACTCGGAAAAGATTCCTGAAGAACTTCGTGGCTCTGAAAAAGCTATATGCAGTGGCCAAGCATCCAGAGACTATAAAGCTGAACGAGGAGAAAGTAAAGGTCAGAGTTTACATTGAGCTTCCAGAAAGCTTTGCTCTTGAAGAGCCTTGAAGATTTGATCGCTATAAAAGAGAGAAGACGTTAAGAGATATGGGTTATATAGCTTATAAATTAATTTAGAAAGCTCATGCGCTCTCTGGGAGCCGAAATGAGTCTAAACGTGTAAAGATTATATGGCAAGCTCGGACAGGCCTGGAGATTCAGTAAAGACTTTGGCTATATTTAGTAAGATTCGAGTTTGACTTTAGGGATTGAAGGTGAAGGGGCGAGGAGACCAACAGCGCCCATAGCTCTCACAAATATTGCCGGCATTACCTCTTTAACCAGCAACACGGGGACTATGAAGAGTGTGAGCCCCTCGACTATCGGGAAGCCCAGTTTCTCAGACAGCTCACGTATGTGTTCTCTGGCGTACTCCGCAAGCCTTCTAGGCGCGTTAGTGATCACCACAAGCGAAAAGGGCTTTACATCCTCCTTTTTGTATTCTTCCAAGTAAGGTTGCAAACTCTTGGCAAGCTCAGCGAAGTAATATTCCCCCCTCCTTGGTCGTGCCCCACTTCGGACTCCACGAACATGACGGCCTTCACTCCGTTCTCGGTAACACTCTCTATAACCAAATCAGGCCCCTTTTTAGAGCCCTTAGCCGCTCTCACCCTCCACCCAAATACCTCTGCAAGCGCCTTTACGTATTCTATGGAAAAGTCGTGGAGAGTATCGCGCCTTTCGCTTTCCTTAGAATTGGAACTGTTCTTTCGCGTCCTCCGAGTATTGTGAGTCATCACCGATGATAGGTATATATGAATTTAACAGTATTGGTAACTAATATCACCGCAGCAGTTCACACCTTCCTTTAACATCTACCCTTACATCGAGTGTGAGCTTGATAGGGTTCTATATCTGGGGAACAAGTTCTACAAACAGCACCGAAGTGCGGGAACTGAGGAATCTGATTAATGAATTTGAATCCAAGATAGATAGTGCATTGGGAGGATTGAGAAAATAAAGTTAAAGAGTGAATTAGGGCCAGTAAGACTTGTCAACACCTAGTGAGAAAAACAATAGCATCACGTAGATAAGAGCTTGTCTCGTCTACATATGGCTGCTTCTCCAACTCCTTGAACTCGGGATCATCTAAATCTCGTAGTTCATCATTACTTCTTCGGGTAAAATCCTAATCCCTGCCTTTTTTCTTCCTGATTTTTCTAAAGAACTTGGAGCTGGAGCGCTTTTAAAAGGAGCGTTTTTAAAAGAGTATGTCTCCCACCAAGGATTTTTCAACAGGTTCTCTATCTTGAACTCGCACCACCAAGGTTCGCTTTCTTTAAGCGTGAAGTGTTTTTCCTTTAACCTGCCAAGCTCTCCGAAAAGGGGCTTAAGACAGCTCTTTCTGATATCTTCAAAATGTTTCATCCTCCTCTCTTTTTCTTCTCCTCTCCACTTCTCAAGTAGCCTAAATACCACTCCGAGGATTGTTTGAATGGCGTTTTCCCAGCTCATTCCAACATCTCCGAACTATATTCTATTTTTGCTTTTAAATTTGTGTTCGATTGCATAAATTTTTTAAAAGATGGTAGGAATAAGAATATGACATCCCAAATTTGGGTTACTGACAGGATTAAAAAAGACCTAGAGAGCCTGGCGAAAAAGGAGGGCGTGACACTCGAAGGTCTGACCTGCATCTTGCTGAGGCTCTCGCTGAGCGACAGAGGTTTTGTGGAAATGGTATTGAATCTCATAAAAAGCAGCGATCTCAACTGTGGGGCTACAGAACTTGAAAAGAGGGGATGGTGATTAGTTTTACACTAAGCTCAAGGCTAGCAAGAAGTTATCACTAACTCAAAAGAATCGCATCATCCTGCGCCACTAGCGCGAGTTGGTTGATATGACTTCCATACTCTCATAAATAAAAATCTAAAATCATAATGATAGAGTAAGAGGAAAGGAGGAAGTGAGAGTATGGTTAGTGTAAATGGTGACAGCATTAAATCTAGCTGTTCTCTTTTTTAGGAATGAATTATTCGACCAACTGAAATAACCTTTAAGTAAAACAACAAATTTAAGAAATTCATGAATTAAAATGGAGTCCCCTAAGATTAATAGGGGGAAAAAGTTATATACTTTTAGAAACGTTAATAACAAATAGGGTGATTTATGGAACCCTCTGGAAATAAGAAACTTAAGAAGTGCGAGCAATGTGGTACAAAAGAGCCCCTATACGAAATAAATGGTATGGAAATTTGCGAAAGTTGTGTAAGAAAGATTGCATTTTATGAGGTTTTTAAGAATAGCTTCAGAGATCCTGTACTTCGTGGTGATGTCATAACGGTAGGAATAGACATAGGAAATATTACATGGCTAAACCCATTTGCCCAAGCTTGTTATTATCCGCTACTCATGTGGATATTTACTAGGGATATTGGTATACCTTTTGAATACAATCTTTTAAAGAAGTCGTGGAAATACAGAACACCTTTAGAAAAAATTATTAAACTTTATATAGAGGAAGGAATATTTGAAATCACTAAAAATGGCGAATCAGAAACCATCATTGAAGGTAGTGTTTTGAAAGATATTCTCAAAAAATACGGCGACCGAGCTGATGCCTATGACATCATAGGAGCATGGCTAGGGGGTCTAGTAATTTCTAAGTTATATGAGGATCCTGAAGCCCCTGATTTTAGAACTTTAAGCGCCGTTATAAAAACTTTGGCTGAAGAATGTGTTGACACAGATGGTAATGTCAAAGCTTTACCCTATTTCAAAGTGACTGGCTATAGTTGTGGGATTTGCAAAACTAAATTTTCCACAAAAGATGAGATAAAAAAGCATCTAATGTCCTCTCACACTGTTCCTTCGGATGAAATTGCAACTTATATGCAGGAGGAATCTGTGACAGTAGGTTACTTGCTCGAACTCGAAACTCTTTTAAAGAATGTAGAAAAAGAGGGAGGAGCGCGAGCGCCGGTGAGATTTATTGAGAGAATGGAAAAATTTGGCATATTGGTTCATGAAGATCCTGAAATACCTAGGATAGTCGAGAGGGATGGTAAACGATACATTGTAGTACATCCCGCTTGGATACGGGTAATTAGTAGGACTAGATTATACGAACGTCAGTTGATCAAAGGTCGAACCTTGACAAAATAATGGGTGGATGTAAGTATGTGGCAATCCAGTAAGCCTAGAATACACAAGTTGGAATGTTATTTCTGTCAGAAATTCACAGGAGACGTTGTCCAAGTTTATATTGATAATAATTGGAGATATGTATGCCGAAGATGTTATTTAGCACGACTTTTGCGTGATACTATTCTGAGTATGTTAAAAGATGGGTCTCTAGATAATCTTCAATATATAATTCGTGTATTGGAGGGGATAAATGATCTCATCGAAGATAATCCAAATACTCAGGCAATTAGATACGTAATTGATATGTGGTCCCAGAAATTTCCTGAAAGAGAATTATACATCAGAGATTTGGCGAGTAACTGGAGTTATAAGATTCCGCTCCAAAAGATTTTGGAATATCTCCTTTCAATGAAAATTTTTGAGATAAAACAATTAGAGATTGGTAAGATTATTTCTCCAGGGCCGTTGCTTAAAAAGCTATTAGAAATGCATTCCTCTTCCAGAGAATTCTTCCAATGCGTTGTGAAGGTTTTAACGGGGCTAGCAACAGTATCTTACCTTGTTGATCCAAAAAATAAGAAATTAAGAAAAATATATGCCGTATTCCAAGCTATAAACGCTTATATCGATGATAATAGTAAAATACCCTATTATGAAATAAAAGGATATAAATGCAAAATCTGTAATGCCATATTTAAAACAACAAGTGATATTAATGATCACGTATCAAAAACTCATAATTTAACCGATAGAGAGGCTAGTCAATATAGAGAGGAAATTTTTGGTGATATAAAAGGCTATTGGTGTGAGTATTCTGTATTTGTAGAGAAGGCTTCAGTATACGGTGTTAAAAAACTAGAACGACTTAAGAGAGATCTCATAAGCAGAGGTGTTATAATACCTAGAGAAGGGGAGGAAATTGTTATGCGCATTAGGGATAGAAACGGTATAGAAAAAGAATATGTACTTGTCGATATTGCCTGGTTTAGAGTTAGGGAGCGCATGCGAGCACTTGAGAGAGAACTAAGGAGGGTTAGGTAGCTATGAAGAACATCTATGAAAAATTGGATCCTAGGATACCTGAAAGAGTGCCAACATTTGTAGGCGAGTGGCATAACAACCTTGCAAATGAAGTTGCAGCTGTAGCTAGACATCAGTGGAGATATGAAATAAAAGATGGGATAAGGGGATACATATTCTATGGAGAACCAGGAACAGGTAAAACTTGGACAACTTTTAAAGTGGCAGAAGTTATGGGGCTTCTAGAACTTCGGAATAAATTCAGAATTGAAACCGTGATATTCAGAGACTGTGCAGATCTGTCATCTTGGAGATACGGCGAAACTGAGAAGGAAATTAGAAATGTCTTCAAAAGTGCTTATGAAGCTGCTAAAGAAGTCAAAGAAAGAATTCGCAATAGTGGTGTTTTAATAGTTTTTGATGATGCTGAAGGGCTTTTCCTCACGAGAAGCTATGGTTCAAAATTAGATACTTGGTACATCGCACAACTGAACGTTTTCTTCCATGAAATAGATGCGATGGATACCTCAAAAATTTTTGTGGTTCTTACAACGAATCGAATAGATCTATTAGATGAAGCTTTAAAAGATCGGTTTGTGATAAGAGAGTTTCCATTACCTTCAAAAGAGGTTTTATTAAAAACAGCTGAGGAAAAATTAATGAATTTACATATAGACGATCCTAGGACTTTAGAGGAGATAAAAAGTGCTTTAAATGGTGCTAGGACCTTCAGAGATGTGAATAGAATAGTAATGCAAAAATACATTGAATGGTTAACAAAAAAATATAGGTGATAATGTGATTCTATGTTAGTAATAGAAGCAAAACTTCCACATAGAGAACATAAAAAACTTCGAGATTTAATGAAAAAAAAGGGATTTAAAAAAATACTCAAAGGCGTTATAAAATCTCCGAAAACAGGTATTACTAGGGTATTTATTGAAAATTCGCCGAAAGGATTGTGGTTAGCTTTAAGAATTCTCCACAGAGGGAATGGAAAGCTTTACTTATTGAAAGAAATTAACCTTATGGACATTCCTAGCAGAATTATAGAGCTTTCGTTAGAGTCAGAATGGAGAGCCAACTATAGTAAAATTATTAAAGAGGAACTGGAAAAGTGGGAAGTTGATCTAAAATAAGATTGGAACCATCTAAATTCGGGGGATTGATATGAGCCGAAGAAAAGAGGATATAATAAAAGAGCTGAAGAAAAGAAATATAGATCCTGTAAAGCTAGAAAAGGAGATAGTTGCGATGCTAAGAAAAGGTGTATCAGCAACGGAGATTGGCTCTTTTTTAGATAGAGTTATAAGGGGTGAAATGAATGAATAAAATTCTTCTTGAGCTTGAAAACACTGGAGTTTTCAAAGGAAGACAAACCTTTGAGTTAGCTAAGGGGTTAAACATAATATATGCACCAAATGCTAGTGGTAAATCAAGCCTCATAGCTGGTCTAAAAGCTGTGACAATCCCACTGGAATCAGAAGAACTGAAAAAGGTTCTCAACGATTATGAGGACAGCGGCTTTGTGAAATTGTCGATTGATGATCAAGAATTTATGATTAAACTTACTAGAAAGGATGATGGAACGATAATAGCCTCAGGGAAAGTATTCTCAAACAATGGAATTGTCAGTAAAGTAGCTTTCATTGATTTAGAAAATGAACTTGTAAGTGCCATTTATAGCGGAAATGAAGAACGCACAAAGGAAATCCTGAGAGAAATATCTGGGGTAAATTACTTTGAAACAATTATTAGTGTACTTAGTGGACTTAGGAGTGAGTATGAACATAGATGGCAGATTAGGAAACTAGACTATGAAAGTAGGAAAGAAGAGATAGAAAGAGAAGAAAAAGAAGTTGAAAGTAGGTTAGAAGAGATAAGAAGGAGAATAAATGAAATACTTAGTAAGGTGGAAATAGAACACGTCAAAAAAGAAATGAAGGAAATAGAGAAACAGCTGAAGGATCTTGAGGAAAGTCTAAGCGAAATCAGGGCAAGAGAAATAGAAATTAAAAATGAGAAAGAATTAAAAAGAAGGGATTTGGCGAAAAAAAATTCAGATATTGAATTTTATTATGAAAAACGTGATAACCTTTTGAAGGAGAAAGAAGACATAACAAAGAAATTAGCAGATATCAGGCGTGAAATTGAAAATTTGTCTTTCGAAAAAAAGGAATTAAAATCTGAAATAGATACGATAACATCTGAGATATTGGAAAAAGATAAAATTCTTAAGCGTAGAAAGGAGGTAAAAGAATTTGCTATTTGTCCTTATTGTGGAAACCAGATAGAAAAAAGTAGGATAGAGTCGGAAATTCTGAAATTGGAAAATGAAATTATTAATCTACGAAAAAGAAGAGAAGAGCTTTTCTACGAAGTGGAAGCAAGAGAAAGAAGGATTAAGGAGCTCAGACAAAGCGGTGAAGAGAGACTTAAATCAATAAAGGAAGAATTGGAGGAGCTCGATAGAAAAATTGGAGAACTTGAACAAGAGAAGGGAAAAATAGAGAATAAGCTCAGAGAATTGAATGAGGAAGAAAAAAAGAAAGAAAATGAAAGAAGGAAGAAAGAAGAAGAATATGAACTAGTAGTTAGAAGATTAAAACTTCTTGAAAAAGAATATCCAGAGGCGTCTAAATTGGTAAGAGAATACGAAAAACTGAAAATTGAAGAAAATCAGTTGTTGGAGAGAAGAGATAGATTGCATAGCAGACATGCCCAATTGGATGAGATATATAAAGATGCCATATCAGAGCAGAAGAAGGCTGAAACGAGTAGCTTATTGGAAGAATATTTCCGAATTAGGCTTAATGAGATTAAGAAATTATCAGTGAACAAGATAAATGAAGTCGTATTCAGACACTTTAAGCTTTTGAGATTAGCAGAATTGGAGTTCCCTATACTTTCCGAAGATTTTGAACTGAGGCTTACAAGAAGTGGGGGCGTACCAACAACACTAACTGAACTCTCCGATGCTGAAAAAGCTATTCTTGTAATAGCTATAACTTTTAGTCTTAAAGAGGGCATCGCAGAGGACTTTCCATTTTACGTCATTGATACTTTGATTGAATTCATAGATGATGCAAGAGCAAAAGACGTTCTTAATTATTTGATGAACGTTGCGGGCAACACAACAATAGTAGTCACAAAAACTAAAGCCTATGCTGGTGAGTCGAAATTCTTAACTCAAGAAAACATTTTAGTGAATAAAATCCCAGTATAAAGTGATAACTAGGCTGATGCTTGCCCGTCATAAGTGGAATTGCGAGTAGCTCTGGTTGATATGGGTGAAGGTCAAGAAGAAAAGAGATTGGGGGCTAGTAAAACCTAAGTAAGGGTGCTTTTGCATCGATAGAGGAGAAGTTGAGAGTTTTAGGTTGAGAGGACTTGCACGAGCTGTACTCAAAGCTCAAGCCTCACGAAAGCTTTTTGAAAGATTTAGCTAAAAGATGAGTGAAGGGCCAAAAAAGAAGTGAGCTGGGCCAGAATCTTCATACAGAAGGTTTTTATAGGTAAAAGGCTAGGAGAAATCGCTTCGAACTTCGGAATTGAGCTTATAAGCTACTGAAGGCCATGCAAAGCTCTTAAAAAATGATTGGAGAGTTTCAATAGTCGACAGAGACATGGTCTGTGGAGATCTTTGGACTTGCGAATCGAAATGAGTATATGTTCTATTCACACCATATTCTCTTAGTAAGGGGTGAATCGATGCCGAGTAGGGAGAGAGAGCACGATGAAATCTGCGAAAAGATAAATGAAAAGCTGGAAAAATGTGGATTTAAGGTACATAGAAGAGTTCTCATCTCTCAAAGTCTTCCTAACAGGAACGAACGCTACCACTTATTTAACTATGGTAAGTTGAGGGATATTACACTCTACACAGGTCCCCGCTTTAGAAAATTGCCCTCAACCCTTCCGTGACGATCTCAGGCGATTCTTCTGTCCTGTACCGGAGAAACTTTTTAGAGTTGACTTACTCGGCTGCGACGAGAAACTCTCATCCTCCTCCTATTTTATAATCGAAGTTTCCAAGAAGGGCAATGTTTCCAAAAAAGTCCAAAAACTGAAATCAATAGGGTGGGTTGACACAAAAATAGTAGTCTGTAGGGATAACTTAAATGAAATTCTGGAAGGGATACCGGTTGTTTCCTGTGATCTATTCTTGGAATACTTGGCTCAAAACTGCCGGATCGAAAAGCTTGCTGATTGGATCAGGACTCGCTCCACTAGAACTCTGAAACTATTACTTTCCAACCTTAGCAAAATGGGCGCAAAACCTAAAAATTTTTGGGATCACGTTCTAACCCATAACAAAATAATGGGTGTAAGTATGCCAACTCAATAAGCCCAAAATAAACGAGTTTTAAACTTTATGATAGTATCCAGCTATGTCTTTTATAATAGTATCCTAGCTACGCTCAAAGATGGGAATCAAGACGATCTTCTACATATAATTCGTTAACGGAGGCAATAAATGACCTCAACAGAGAGGATCCACGCGTTTAGGCAATTAAATACGTCATTGATATGTGGTTGCAAAAATTTCCTGAGAGAGAATTATACCTCGAAGATTTAGCGAGTAACTGGAGTTATAAGATCCCGCTCGAGAATATTCTAGAACGTCTTATTTTAATTGGAATTTTTGAGATAAAACAACTAGAGATTGGTAAAGCTATTTCCCCAGAACTTGCTCAACAAGCTATTAGAAAAGTTTCCTTTTCCAGAGAATTCTTCTTCCAAGCCGTTGCGAAAGGCTGTAACAGGACTGGCGATAGCATTTACCTTGCTGCTCCAGAAAATAGTATATCCAAAAAAATAAAGGAGTACCTGTATGCCAATAACCATTTCGGGAAAGCATTGTAGCGCCCCGTTTATAGCTGAGTATCAAATTGAAAAGGCAAAAAAGGTGTAGGCGTCATAATCTTCAATGAGAAGGGTCCTGTATCGCGATACACTTGTATCTGATATAATTAGAAACACGCAGAAATTTGAGCAGGAATTTGGCGAACCATGCGTTAGATACGCAATAAATCCGAAGTATGGAAAAGCCACAAAAAAGAACAGATTGTCCCAGCAAAGAACATCGTAATATTTTCGATTGGGTTTCAACTTCTTTGGTTCGCGTACTGGTGGTTGGTGCGCATCCTGACGACGTTGAGCTTGGCCTTGGCGGAACGATAGCGAGGCACGCTGATGGTGATAAGGTGTGCGTTCTTGTGCTTTCAAGGGGGTGAGAAGGGCTTTGCAAGATAGAATCTTGGTTTCAGGCTTGAGCGAGGAGGGGGCGATGAGAATGCTGGGAAATACTAGAGAAGAGGAAACGAGGGCGGCTCTGTCTTTCCTGGGGGTTAAAAAGATAAAATAGAAGTTCTCGGTTTCTCGAATAGCGGAATCAGGCCAAGCATAGAAGCGATCGAAAAGGTTTCGCGCTTCTTCAGGGAATTGAATTTGGACATTGTCTACACGCACTTCTACGGCGACTCGCATTTGGACCATGTTTCAGCTCCTCTCATCACGGTGCATGCAGGAAGACATGCTAAAAACCTGCTTTTCTACGAGTCATTTTCAACATGAACTTCATTTTCTCCAAACTATTTTGTGGACATAGGGCGGTTTTGTAGATAAAAAGATTGAAGCCCTGAAAATGCACAGGAGCCAGGCGGGGAAGCCGTATATGAGGGAGGTGATAAGGGCTAAGGTCGCATTGCGGGAGAATTCAGGCTGGGGTTGAGTACGCGGAGGCGTTTATAGTCTACAGGATTGTAAAGCGTAGAGATATTAAATTGTTATTATAATGAAGAATTAGAGCTATAGTACTAGAGAGACGGCTTTTTTAGGCTCCTCAGTCCCTACAATTTCCTAAGTCATACTAGAAATTACTGATAGTTCAAATCGGACCAAAATAGGATTGAAAGATCAGTTTGGATTTAACGATGTCTCAAAGCTTCAGATCTAAAACAGCTGAGTTTTTGCATTTGTTTAATGGGTTTAAGCAGTAGAAGAATTGCACAACATGGTCATTGCAATAATATACTCCACCCAATGTAAGCGACCAGATCCCGCGGATTCAGATAATTCACAAAACCGCAAAACGGACACCTCGTTGGGAATGCAACGCCCTTTTCCATCGCATCTGCCAGCTCGGAAATCTCCGGAAGCCTGAAAAGCGCAGTTCCGCTGCAGAGAGGGCATCGAATTGGTATCCTTCTGGTTTCAAGGATTAACCTCGCTGCAAAAAGCCCTCTGAACTCAGCGGTAAGTCGGTTTATCTCACTCCTGAGCCTGAATACTTCCCTTCTCAGCATTTCCCTCTTGTCAGCAAGTCTTGCAACTTCAGCGAGCTTCTCTGCATTGTATCCTAGCTTCTCAAACTCTGAAGCTAGGGATGAGATTCTGCAAACCCTCTCTATCCCGATCCTTTCAAGGCTTTCAACACCCCTGATCCTCTCTTTAAGCCTTTCAGTTTCCATGGATTTTCTCCTTTCAAGCTCTTTCAGTTCATTCTCCAAAGCTTTTTTCCTTTCCTCCAGAGCCTTAATGCTTGAGTTCAGCATTTTCAGCTTTGATAGCCTGTCCGTGAATTCTAAAGGAATCTCTTCAAAGCTTTTTCCGAGCTTCTTTTCAAGCATTCGGAGCCTTAAAGCAGCCTCGGCAAATTCGGGAGAAATTCCCTCGCAGATATTCACGAACTCTTCGAGGTATTCAGGAGCTATTCCGAGCTTTCTAAGCCTTTCAAAGAACTTTATTCCGAAAGAAGCCTGAGCTATGCTCATCCCTTTTTTCTTCATTTCAACAGCCAAGCTCCGCAGCTCCTCAGCGATGTCCCGGAGATCCAGAAGTTCGGGATACTTCCCCTCCATCAGCTCCCTCACTATGTTCACGACCGAGCCTTTAGAAATCCTTGCTGCTTTTGAAATCTCATCATAGCTTAGTCCTTCGAAGTAGAGCTTT
>Ga0326760_1001189_pt1 | contig 11820 bp, 10 predicted proteins | sample GCREP_S_FD_207668 | JGI IMG/M metagenome (GOLD analysis project Ga0326760, IMG submission 207668) | Hot spring sediment microbial communities from Geyser Creek Basin, Yellowstone National Park, WY, United States - GCR.EP_S | ecosystem: Environmental > Aquatic > Thermal springs > Near-boiling...
TTTATGCGGTGTTAAGGGTGCCGAAGAATTTGAGCAAGGAGGAGAGGGAGCTTTACCGGAAACTTTTGGAAATTTCAAGGAGGAGAAATGAAGGTTGAGGGAAGGGGGGTGATAATAACGGGCGCAACATCTGGAATAGGGTACGAGATTACGAAGTTGCTTTACAATAAGGGGGCGAGGATTTTGGCGATAGGGAGGAACGAGTTCGTCCTTGAGGGATTAAAAAAAGAGTTTCCCAATTTGAAGGTTTTAAGGGTGGATCTGGCGGATAGGAAGGCAAGGAAGATCATAATACCCTATGCCCTTGAGGTTCTTGAAGATCTTTCCATTTTAATAAACAACGCTGGGGTTGGGTACTTTGGTAAAATTTTGGGTTCAAACCCCGAAATTCTTGATAGGGTTATGGAGGTAAACTTCTGGGCGCCCTTGGATCTGAGCCTTAGTTTCGCAAACATAAAATCGGGTCAGAAGTCCATAATAGTTAATATAATCAGCCTTATGGCGTTCGTTCCCTTGCCAAAGTGGAACATTTACGCGGTTTCAAAGTCGGCGGAGAGGGTATTTTTCATATCCCTTAGGGAGGAGTTGAGAAAGGATGGGATAAAGGTTATTAACCTCTATCCCCCGGCGGTAAAAACCCCCTTCTTTGAAAATTCCTTGGGTGAAAAACCTAAGCCCGTGGGGTTTATGGTGGATCCGCAAAAGGTGGCAAGAAAGGTTTTGAACGCCATTGAGAGGGAGAAAGAGGAGGTTTTCCTTTCTTTTCGGGATTTCGTAATCGCGAAAATTGGGGGTTTATTCTCCCCAACCATATCAAAGTTATACGGTTTTAGATGAGGGCTCTAAAGCCTGAGGATCTTGAGAATTTCTTAACGATCCTGTGCGACTTGGATGGTGTGGTTTGGAGGGAAAAGAATGTTATATGGGAAAACATCAATGCCCTGAGGGAACTGAAGGGTAGGGGTAAAAGGCTTATATTCATAACTAACAATTCCTCAAGGAAACCGGATGATTACCGGAAAAGGTTGAGGGAATTGGGTATAGAGGCGGATATGATAATAACCTCATCTACAGCCACCGCGAATTATCTTGTTAAAAGGGGGATAAAGAGGGTTTATGCGGTAGGGGAGGAGGGGTTGTTTTGGGCTCTTGAAAGTAATGGGATAAAAATTTGTGAGGAAGAACCACAAGCGGTGGTGGTTGGGATAGATAGAACTTTCAATTACGAAAAACTAAAAAAGGCTTCAAACTTCGTTTATTTTGGAGCTTTGTTTGTTGCGACAAACTTGGATGCGCACATAAGGGAGGAGAATGGGATCCTTCCGGGTGCCGGTTCAATAGTATCCGCCATATCGTACGCAAGTGGGAGGAAACCCGATGTTGTTATAGGAAAACCTAATAGGTACATATTTGAAAACTTGGATTTAAATGGTGCGGTTTTGATAGGGGACAACCTTGAGACGGATATATTGGCGGGAAAGAACTTGGGGATCCCTACGGTTCTTGTGCTAAGTGGTGTGCATAAGTTGGAAGATGTTGAAAGGCTCAAAATTGAACCCGACTTTTATGCGGAGAACCTTCAGCGAATTTAAAGGGTACCAATCTTCTGGTGCAACCACTGCTCATTATAAGGATAAGTTCGGCTTCGCATTTATAAACTCCAACGACCCAAACAAGTACCCCGAAGACTCCTATTTGATGAGACGCAGGAAGTTGCCAAAATTTTCGGAGCGGAGAGGATACCCCACGTTTTTGTATTTGATAGGGAGTATTTAATTGAGTTTTTGGATGCCCTAATATGTACCTACCTATCCTGGAAGTTAGGCCTCCTCTTCTCCTTAAACGCCCTTATTCCCTCCTTCTTATCTTCAGTTTCGCAAAGCTCCGCAAAGAGCTTAGCTTCAAGGTCCAGGCCCTCGTTCAAAGGTAGATCCTCCCCCTCATAAACCGCCCTCAAAGCGGCCCTAATTGAAGGTAAGCCCTTTTGGGCGATCCTCTTAGCGAAGTCCTTTGCGGCCATAATTACCCTATCGCTTGGAACCACCGCATCCACCAAACCTATCCTGAAGGCCTCCTGGGCGGTTATCTGCTCCCCAGTTAGGATGAGCCTTAGGGCGTTTGCTTTACCCACCAACCTCGTAAGCCTCTGGGTTCCCCCCATCCCGGGAATTATCCCAAGGTTTATCTCCGGCTGTCCGAACTTAGCTTTATCCCCAGCTATCCTGAAAGTGCAACCGAGCGCAAGCTCCAAACCCCCTCCGAGACACAGGGAATGTATCGCGGCTATTGAGGGTTTTCCAAGGTTCTCAAGCTTATTCACTATACCCTGCGCCTGTTTTACGACTTGATATGCCTCTTCCTTTGTATTAAGCTTTTCTATTTCGTTTATATCTGCCCCCGCTATCCACGCTATCTGCCCCGCCGCGGTCAATATAACAACCTTAACGGAAGGGTTATCCCTCAGCTCGTCAAGGGCCTTATCCAGCTCCTCCATTACGGGCTTTGAAAGGGCATTTACTGGCGGGTTCTCTATCACCAAAATTGCCACACCTTCCTCTACGCTATATCTTACGTATGCCATAGTTGGGAATTATAAGAGGGCAATTTCCCCCTTATAATATCCGTCTTCAGGTTCCCCGGTAGCTCAGAGGTAGAGCACCCGGCTGTTAACCGGGGGGTCGCAGGTTCGAATCCTGCCCGGGGAGCTTGGAAAACATCTGGGAAAGCCTCGCGGGTTTAGGGATATTCCTTATACTCGGTTTCCTCGCTATAGCGAGTATGCTTTTGATATACAAGCTCCTGCGTCCTAGGTCCATTCCCGAGCCCCAAAAGTACGAACCCTACGAATCCGGTGAAGTACCCTTTGATGAGGCAAAAAAGAAATATTTTATAAGGTTTTTCCCAATAGCCCTCATGTTTATCCTTTTTGACGTTGAGATCGCCTTCTTTTTGCCTTGGTTGGTCTCCTACAAATCGGTTTATCCCGTGATATCCTTTTGGGCGGTTTTGGTTTTCGTTTTTATCCTACTTGGGGGTTGGCTTTACGCTTTTAGGTATAAGGGTTTGGATTGGCTATGAAGTTTCTCCTTGCCATCTTACCAATTCTTTTCCTCTCTTGCTCAAGCGGGGCGGACGTTAAAAAGCTTGAGAAAAGGATAGAGAAGCTTGAGATAGAGATGAACAGGCTAAGGGGTGAGATAAGCGAGGCGAAGGGGGAGGTTTCAAACGCGGTGGGTAGGGTGAAGGCTCTCGAAAAGAACTACGAGATCCTATATAGGGAGGTTGAGAATCTGAAGAAACAAAAGAAATGAACTTTTGGGATATCCTTGGAATTTGGATAGCGGCCTTTCTTACCCTAGCAATTTTATCTTTGGTAATCAAGGAAAATCCAATTTATAGGTTTGCGGAGCACATATTCGTGGGGGTTTCCGCGGGTTATGGCTTGGTAAATACCATACAACAGGCTATATGGCCCCAGATAAAGGAGGGGCTTTTGGACGAGAAATACTTAATTTTTAAGCTTGGGGAGATCACCCTATTCGGACAGAAGGTCGCCTTCCTTTCATGGGGTCAGTTCTCGGTTATCTTAGGAATAATTTTGGGCTTAATGATCATAGCCAAGCTTGAGATCTTTGGGTATATACCGGTTGTAAAGGATTTCAGGTGGATAGCCCTCTTCCCCCTCGCTTACACCATAGGTATATATACGGGTATAGGTTTGACCGCAACCTTTCAGGGTTTCGTATACCCGCAGATAAGGGCAACATTTTTGCCCCTATGGGGGGAAAACTTTTGGCAGGTGTTCTCAAATTGGATTTTCGTTCTGGGCGTAATAACCTCAATAATGTACTTTTTCTTCTCCACCGAACATAAGGGTATTATGAAACCCATCGTCAGGTTGGGAATAATATTCATAATGGTAGCTTTCGGTGCGTCGTTTGGATATACGGTTATGGGTAGGATCTCGTTGCTCCTTGGTAGGATATACTTCCTATTTAACCAATGGTTACCGACGATTACGGGCATTTTCGGATAAATGGTATGGTTTGATGTAGTTTTAAACGGCAAACCTTTTGAAACTTATAAAGTTCAGATCCCACCGAGGGTCCCTTACACGGTTTCCTGTGATTCATGCTCGTACCAAGATGGGATCTCCTTCGGTGTTAGGTACTTGGATATAAGGGTTTATAGGGATGGGAGGGTTTACGTAAATTTCCCCGAACCGAAGTTCAAGGGAAGACCATCAAATGATTTTAGGACACACCTCATCCTTGCCGGGGTTTTAAACCCAAACCCCAACTGGGTTGATTATGATCTCCCAAAACCCCATTCTTTACCCCAAAACCCGTTTTCAAAGGCGGAAGTTTGGATAAAGATCAAGATTACAAAAAGCGGGATATACGAAATCCCCTTCTCCCAACTCTCAAAACTGGGGATAAACGTAAACTCGTACCCAAGGAATACCATAAAGATGATCGCTCTACTTGACACCCTTAGGTCCAACCTTTCCACAACTTTCAATTTCCCTTACGAAATTCCCATATGGATAGATGAGGGGGGACAGAGGATACTATTTTGGGGGGAATCTCAAAAAGGGTTTAGGGTGATCGGTGGGAACATCTCTTACTTTGAGAACCCTTACACGGATACTACGTATTATTTTTTGGGTTTGGGTGGGGAAACCGGCAAAAGGTTAAATATTGTGAATTTCCCCCCAGGACCTTCCGTACAACCCATAAAGTTTTATAGGTTTGAGGAGAATATAAACAATCCCGGAAAGAAGGGTAGGGTTTGGTTGGGTAGGGAAATGTCAAGGACCGCCTCGGACCCGGACAGGATATATACATATAATTTTAATTTATCCGACATCTTATCTGGCATATCCTTCAAAACTAGGGTTGCAAACGGTGAATTTTCCGATACATCCGCCAGGCTCTGGGTAAGGATAAACGGACAAATATGCGATTCCGCTTACGTAAGGGTTAGGACCTTCGTTACCCTAAGTTGTTCCCCTCCCCTTTCCACAAACAACACCTTAGAGTACATCCTAAAGCCCTTCTTTAGCTCCCAAACCCTGTACTTAGATTATTACGAAGTTTCCTACGTTTCAAACGGAAGTTACGGGAACGAGGGGCTTTTCTTTGTGAATTCCTCGGGTAGATTTACCCTGAATTTGAAAGGGGGGAGGCCCGTTTTCGTTTGGGACATCACAAACCCCTACGAACCCAAGATAATTGAGAGCTACACGTACTCCTCCGGAAATCTTTTCATAAACGATTCCTCAAACGGATGGGCGAGGATATACCTATCAAACTTCGCCAGAAGGCCCATATCCCTTGAGATTTTGAACATTTCTCAGGATCTTTATTCCATATCCGCCGATTACGTCGCCATAGGATCAAGGGAATTTTCGGGTACCTTTAGGAGATTGTTGGACTTTAGATCGGGGAAAACCCCCATATTTAACGGCTCAAGGTGGGAGTACTCTAACGTCTCCACCGCTTGGGCGAACATAGAGGATATATACACCCAGTTTTCCCTTGGAAATCCCGATCCCGTTGCCATAAGGAACTTTTTGTATAACATCTATTTGAGGGATCCAAGTAAGCCAAAATATGTAGTTCTCGTTGGGGATGGGAATTACGATTATAAGAATTTTTCCGGTTCAGCCTTCCCAAAGCAGATCCCACCGTACTACCCGATAGACTCAAGCCTTTCGGTGAATCTTGATAACTTCGGCGCATACGACGACTTTTATGGGGACTTTGACGGGGACGGGTACTCCGACATAGCCCTCGGTAGGATACCCATAAGGGATAACACCGAGCTCTCCGAGTATATTGAAAAAGTTATAGATTACGAAAACCTTAAAAACGATGGGATATGGAGGTATAACGTTTTACTCGTTGCGGATGATGAAAAGTCCGAAAGTCCCACATCCTGCGAAATCTTCCATACATACGACGTCCTATACACCGTCAGGTCCGTAATCTCCCCTCGAATAAACACCATACCCTTCTTGCTTCAGAAGTATCCCCTTGAGGGTTCCGTAAAACCATCCGCAACATCCGATCTGATAAAAATTTTAAATTTCGGCGTTCTCATGGTTAGCTTCTTCATACACGGAAACCCGGTACAGATGGCGCACGAAAGACTTTTAACCCTGAGTGATGTGGGTAAAATAAACACTAGGGGTAGGGAGAGCTTTATAACCGTCCTATCATGCAAGGTGGGAGCTTACGATAGGACGGATCCGGTACACGTCCTCGGTGAAGAGCTTATGCTGAAAAGGAACAGGGGTATAGCGGTCTTATCCACAACAGCCTTAGCCTTTGCGGGAAGCAACGCCATTTACGCCAGGGCTATGTATAATTATCTATCAAATTACGGAAAAGCACCTTTGGGGTACCTTTCCTTAGTCGGCAAGAACGATAGATACTATGTCTTACTTGGGGATCCCGCAATTATGCTAAAGCTTCCCGACAGTTTGGCTCCTGTCTCTTCGGACACCCTCAAAAGGGGCGCCAAAAATTGGGCTTACGTCCCTAGGGGGAAGCTCGGGGTTTTTGATATTCCCGAATGGGATACCGTTTCTTTTAACTGCCTCCCGATAAAATACCCATATGCCAAAGGTAGGGCTCCCTTATTTTATGGTGATGTTCCCGGGGATACGGTTAGATTCTGGGTCCCTCTTAAGGGGCTTTTAACATCCTCGGATACACCGACACAAAAGGCTTTATTAAATTGGTGGGATGGCGATAGGGGTTATTCCGCCCTATATCCCATATCAAAGATGGATTCAAGCTTAGGATCCTACAAACCTAAGGTCTATGGGTATTATGGCGATATTCCCCTTGAAAACGGTATGTTCTTACCTTCAAAGGTTAAACTGAAATTCATATTTGAAAGCAAGGAAGGCTTTGATATTAGGACATCCGGGGATAACGCTTCACCCCCAAGGATCCTAATAGATAATATAAGAAGCGAAATTTTGGAAGTTAAAATCCTGAACGATACCTTAGCGGAAGCCTATTATGATCTTGATTTTTCCTCTTCTCCCGGAAAACACAGGTTGGGCGTATCAATAACATCCGCAAAGGGGGTTAGGGGTTATAACGTTTGGGATTTGGAGTTTTCGGGTGATAGCCTAAAAATATTGGATTTATTGGCATACCCGAATCCGTACAGAAACGGGAAATTCTATATAACATTCAACCTAACCAAGAGGGCGGAAGTAAGCATAAAAATATACACGCCCACAGGTTTGATCGTTGATGAGATAAAGAAAACTTTGAATCCGGGTTTTAACTCCGTTGAGATAAGTACCGCATACCACCTTGCAAACGGGATATACGTGGCGGTTGTGGATGCGAGGTCAGGTAAGGAGAAGGTAAAGGTCTTTACCAGGTTCGTAATAATGAGATGAAAACCTTGAAGGTGGTTTTTGCATTCTTCGTTTTATCCGCTATGGCAATATCACCTTATATGAGGAGTCTAAGCGAGAACTTTGTTTATTGGATGGGTTTTTTCGTTTATCTTTTTGCAGGAATTTTGACGTTCGTTGAAGGGAGGTATTTTGAGAGGTTTTGGGCTTTAGGCTTTTTCTCCCTATCCCTATATTCCGCCATAAACTCCCTTCAGATTCCCCTATCCTTCTACTATTTTGGGGACTTTTTATACTTCACTTCTTACATCCTCCTTATGGTGGGAACGTTTTCTTACCTATGGAAGGAGGGATATAGGACCTATCCGATTTTGATGGTAATTTTGCTCCTTATTTCCCCCCTCTTATCCTATGCCCTCGTTAACTTTTCCGAAGTGGATCCAACGAAAAGGCTCTCCATGTTTTTCAACTTTGAATATGTTATCCTTGGGATTCTGAATACCCTCTTCACCCTACCCCCCGCAACCCTTGATAGGGCATGGTTAATTCGTATGTTGGCTTTTGGAATACAGGGCGTATCCGAGATTTGGTTTATCCTTTGGTTAATTTACGGATTTACGCCGACGGATATATCAATAATCTGGCTAACACCCCTTATTATTGCCATACTAACCCAAAGGGCGGATGTGAAAATGTATTACAGAACTTAACGTTTCCGCTTGTATTCCCCCAACCCCACCTTTACGTTCCCAATATTACCCTCATCCTCAACTTCGCCTATCCCCACATAAACCTCCCCTATCTCCCCTTTGTTTGAAACCTCTCCGATCCCCAATTTCACCTTACCTATTTTTCCGTAATTTTCCACCTCCCCAACCCCTAACTTCATCTCCGAGACATTTCCCCTGTTCAAAATCTTACCCACCTCCACACTTAAAACCCCAATCTCCACACCCTCCAATATCTCAACCTCGTAATTTTTACCCTTCAAGGACACCTTCTCCTTACTTTCGGATATTATTACCTTCTCTTTCTTCCACCTTCCGAACTTGAGACCCAAGAACAAGGACAAAAGCACAATTATGGCAAAAATTAGGGCAAATGGAAGGGATATTATTGCGAGCAAGACTGAAAACAGGATTATGATGGGAACGAGCAACAGAGCAAATAAAAGCCATATAGGGGAGGTGAGCAGGACCAAAAACTTAAGAAAAGTTTTCATATTTGAATTTTAAGGATGGTAATTGGGCTATTCTCCTTCGGTGCGGGCTGGGGGTGTTAAAAATTGCGCTTTCAGGTAAAGGGTATCTTTAAACACCCATAAAATATTTTCCGTATGAAAAGGGTAATTTGGGTTCTTTCAGGCTCTTTTGCTTTGGGTTTTTGGTCGGAGGTTTTTGCGGAAAGTTTTGGATGTCCTTATTTTTCGCCTAATCCAATGTCAGTTAAATCCTTCGCTAAAACTTATGGGGGAACGAGTTGGGATGAAGTTTCTTCCGTTCAACAGACATCCGACGGTGGATATATTTTAGCGGGTTATACATCTTCCTTCGGTGCGGGTAGTTATGATATTTTCTTCATCAAGACTGATGAAAATGGAAACATAAGTTGGACTAAAACTTATGGAGGAGCAGGGGGTGATTTTTCTTATTCCGTTCAGCAAACGTCTGACGGTGGATATATTGTAGCGGGTGGGACAAATTCCTTCGGCGCGGGTGGTCTGGATATTTTCCTCATCAAAACGGATGCAGATGGAAACATAATTTGGGCTAAAACTTACAGGGGAACAGGTGATGAGTGGGCTCGTTCCGTTCATCAGACATCAGACGGTGGATATATCTTGGCGGGTGCTACGAATTCGTTCAGTGCAGGTGGTTATGATATTCTCCTTATCAAAGCGGATGCTAACGGAAATATAATTTGGACTAAAACTTACGGGGGGACGAATTATGAAGATGCCTATTTTGTTCAACAAACCTCGGACGGTGGATATATTGTGGTAGGTGCTACAAATTCTTTCGGTGCGGGCGGTCATGATATTTTCCTCATTAAAACGGATGCAAACGGAAACATAATCTGGACTAAAACTTATGGGGGAACGAACTATGATTATGCTTATTCCGTTCAACAGACTTCTGACGGTGGATATATTGTAGCGGGTTTAACAACTTCCTTCGGTGCGAGCGGTTATGATATTTTCCTTATAAAGACCGATGGGAACGGAAACATAATATGGACTAAAACTTACAGGGGAACATATGAGGATGGTGCTTATTATGTTCAACAGACATCAGACGGTGGATATATCCTGGCGGGTTATACATCTTCCTTCGGTGCTGGTGGTTATGATGTTTTCCTCATCAAAACGGATGCAAACGGAAACTTACAATGGACTAAAACTTACGGGGGAACAGATGATGAACAAGCTTATTTCGTTCAACAGACATTTGATGGTGGATACATAGTGGCAGGTAGGACACGGTCCTTCGGTGCGGGCGGTTGGGATGCTTTCCTCATTAAGACAGATGCAAACGGGAACATAGGTTCGTGTTCAATAGTTCAAGATGCAAGCCCAACGGAAACAACACCTTCACCAACGGTAAATACACCTTATCCTTCCGTTTCTTCTCTAAGTTTCACCGTTAATTCCCCATCTCCAACCCTTACATCTCCAACCTTAACAGTTTCCGAACCCTGCCCCTTATCCATCTCCGAATCCTGCCAAATTGCAAGAGGCATTATAATGCCATACAAGGGTGGGATAAAGGTTAGAGGATCTGGAGAGTTTGAGGTGAAGGTTTATAATGTGAGCGGGGTTATGGTTAAGTCCGTGAAGGGTAAGGACGAGGTTAAGCTTGAGCTTTCAAGGGGTGTGTATTTTGTGGAGGTTGTATCGGGTGGAAAGGTTTTGAGGGAAAGGGTGATAATCAGATAAAAAACCCTTAAAACCTTTGGGGGGTGGGTGAAAGCCCGCCCCCTTTTTTATTTTTTCGCAAAGGAACAACCAATTTTAGGGAATTGGACAGTGTTATAATATCTGCACCATGAAAGGGAACTTTTTACGCACATCCGCGCTGTGGGTTAGGGGGCTAATGTTAGTCCTCTTAAGTGTGTCCCTCGTCGCCCTATTCACAGAGTACGCCTACGCTGTGACATTCGCAAAAACTTACGTGGGAGTAGGTTGGAATTGGGCTCCTTTCATTCAACAGACCTCCGACGGTGGGTACATAGTGGCATGTGGGACAGATTCCCTCGGTGTGGGCTTTTCTGATGCTTTCCTTGTGAAGACTGATGCGAACGGAAACATAATCTGGGCTAAAACTTATGGGGGAACAGGTTATGATTGGGCTTCTTCCGTTCAACAAACATCTGACGGTGGATATATCGTGGCGGGTTGGACATCTTCCTTCAGTGCGGGCATTTCTGATGCTTTCCTCATCAAGACTGATGCGGACGGGAACATAATCTGGGCTAAAACTTACGGGGGAACAGATTGGGATTATGCTTATTCTGTTCAACAGACATCAGACGGCGGATACATACTGGCGGGTGTGACATGGTCATTCGGTGCGGGCTTGGATGATATTTTCCTCATCAAGACTGATGCGGACGGGAACATAATCTGGGCTAAAACTTACGGGGGAACAGATTGGGATTATGCTTATTCTGTTCAACAGACATCAGACGGCGGATACATAGTGGCGGGTTGGACATCTTCCTTCAGTGCGGGCATTTCTGATGCTTTCCTCATCAAGACTGATGCGAACGGGAACGTAAGCTGGGCTAAAACTTACGGGGGAATAAGCGATGATTACGTTTATTCTGTTCAACAGACATCCGACGGCGGATACATAGTGGCGGGTCGGACAAATTCCTTCGGTGCGGGCGGTGATATTTTCCTCTTCAAGACGGATGCGAACGGAAATGTACAATGGGCTAAAATTTACGGGGGAACATTTTGGGATATAGATTATATAGCTTCTTCCGTTCAACAGACATCCGACGGCGGATACATAGTGGCGGGTGGGATACTTTTCTTCGGTGAGGGCATTGATATTCTCCTCATCAAGACGGATGCAAACGGAGACATAGGTTCGTGTCCAGCAGGAGATGTAATCCCACCGGTAACAACACCTTCACCAACGGTAACTACACCTTCTCCTTCCGTTTCCTCCGTAAGTCCAATCGCTTCTTCCGTATCTCCAACCGTTACATCTCCAACCTTAAGAGTTGACGAACCTTGCCCATTATCTATCTCCGAATCCTGCCAAATTACAAGAGGCATTATAATGCCATACAAGGGTGGGATAAAGGTTAGAGGATCTGGAGAGTTTAAAGTTAAGGTTTATAGCGTGAGCGGGGTTATGGTTAAGTCCGTGAAGGGTAAGGACGAGGTTAAGCTTGAGCTTTCAAGGGGTGTGTATTTTGTGGAGGTT
>Ga0326760_1001190_pt1 | contig 11819 bp, 7 predicted proteins | sample GCREP_S_FD_207668 | JGI IMG/M metagenome (GOLD analysis project Ga0326760, IMG submission 207668) | Hot spring sediment microbial communities from Geyser Creek Basin, Yellowstone National Park, WY, United States - GCR.EP_S | ecosystem: Environmental > Aquatic > Thermal springs > Near-boiling...
TCACTCGGGCGAGCACGTGTACGCGTGACGTCATGCGGCTTTCTAGACTCAACAAATAGGTGTTCGTTGAAGATACGTTTAATGCGGCCGCCGGGATTTGAACCCGGGTCCGCAGCGTGGCAGGCTTATGCATGTACATGCCCAATTCACGCAGCCCATGTGGTTTGTAAACTTTAATTCGCATGTGAATTATCCCCAGAACTTGAGTCATGTTTCCGTGAACTTCACATCAAATAGGATTGCAAACGATAAGAATACAAATAACATGCGTTGAGGTTCTTCGTCTCTACGTACTGGCTAGGTCTTTAAAGCTGAAAGGGTTAAAAGGGCCTGCTTCGAGGTCAAGTCATCCATGGAATAATAGGGTCTCACGAGAACGATCTGTCATGTAGAGTAATAAAGAGTGTTTAACGTTATGAACTCGCATAGTTGTCTTTGTGTGCCATTTTCCCCGAAGGACTTGGCCTACGTGGTCACGTATCAAAAGGTTGTTAGGACTACTTAAGCGTTATCTCCTTAGACAAGAGCCGTGATGAATGAAGGGTAGGTCTCTAAAATTTAACCTACGAATTTATGATAGACTTTCAAGCCATAAATGTAAGTTTCCCTCGCTTAAAGCCCTTGCCATTATCTCATAGTATATTGTCTCAGCTGCTCCACGTCTCACGTTGCACTTACTATGCGCTATAGTTATTGGTAGCGGTTCATCCATTCCAGGCAAGGTCCATACCCGATTTATTAGACACATTATTTGGTGAAATTTCTCAAGAAGTTCTTGCTCTTCTAGGGGTTTAAAAGAGGCGTACTCTACTCTAAAGATCCTTCCTCGAAGGGATGGTTTATAATAAGAACAATAAACCTGTAACCCCATATCTTTGTAAACACTATATGCTAGCGCTACCTTTTTATCACGCCAATTGCCTTCTCCATACTCCATCGGACGAGTATATACTGGACCGCCTTTATCTTTAACAGCATTAAACATTATAGTTGATAGTAAATCGAGGTCATTTGTGAAATTACCGAGGTCTTCTCCAAGCTCTTCACTTAGACGATTCAAAAGGCTCCTTCCCATAACCCTCTTAACGAACCCTATGACGTTTATCTTCCCCTCATGACATAGCTGTAACGCACTCATTCTTTCTTCGACGTACTCTTTGTCATAATACGTTGGCGGATCTATTATCGGACCATCTATTAAGACGTAGGACTCGCGCTTATTTCTCAACTTTTCGGCTATCCTCCTGAGAGCCTTTATCTCTCCAAGCATCATAGTCATCTCTGCCAGCCGACTAACTTCGCTCTCGTCAACTGTATCAAGAGGTTCTATGCTACCGTCAACGACTATTGTCGGCCTTAGAGTGAACCCGGATTCAGCAATCACTTGCGCAACGCCAATCATGACATACCATCTTCCGCCCACGCCACCGACTATTTGGAAACTGCCATCAAGAGCTCCTAGTGGAACTTTCTTTAACTCCTCGACTTCTTCGTCCTTCTTTATTTGATGGAAAAATCCTCTATCATTTAGTAGATGAAGTAATTCATGCGACTTCTTATTGACGTTTTTAAGCCTTATTCTCTCCCCTTCTCCGGCCTTAACCGCTTTGTTTATAAGTTCAATTAACAATTCAGGTTCAGTCTTGTTGAACTCCATCCTCCTTATAATCTTCTTTAGCTCTTCAATCGAGTATGCGGGCATAAACATCGCCATTTGTAGGTCAAACCAGGTTATCTTGATGCATATCCATCATCTTATGGCTAATGTTAAGATGAGGAAACTCTTCTTCGATAAACTTAGTAGAAGGTCTTGGAGCTCTTCATCGCTTGCTCTTAGCACTTTCTTTCTTAAAAGCTCAAGGGCCTCATTAAACTCAAACGTATGTCTCTTCATTTCATGAGCAATTACATGAAGGGCCTCAAAGATAGTCATCTCTTCCTTACCAATCAATTCATTCTTTACAACGAATTTTTGTAACTCCTCTTTAAGTGAGGTAATCTCACTTTTTGTCTTCTCATATAGACCTTTAAACATTTCCGTGCTATTTTTATGAATTTTCTCTAGGTCTTCCACCTTTGAAGGAAGGTCACTTTCGAGTCTTTCGACCCGTTCACGTATTAATGACAAATGTCTTCTTAATTCCCCTCCTTTTGGAAGACTCTCGACTTTTTTGGTGAAAACGTCTATAAGTCGGTTCACAATGGTTAGTTCATCTCTAATCTTCTTCATGGATTCACCAAAAATCTCTCTTTGACGTCTTGCCAAATCGTCCATTAACTTCGTCCTTTCATCAAGAAATGCGCTCACATCTTTATAGTATCTATCGATTGCTTCCTCGTTAAATTCCGAGCTCGTGAGCTCCTTTCTAACACTGATCTCTTTTTGTTCATACTCAAACTTTATTTTTTGTAATTCTCTCTCAATCAGCTGGATATCTTTACTGATGTCACTTGTATCAAAATAAGAGAGCATTTCCATACTTAAATTTTCTAACTTCGAAAGAAGCTTTTTAAAAGCCTCTTCCTTTTCATCAAGTCTTTTTATGATACTTGCAAAGTGGTCGAGCCTTTGTTTCTTTACTCTTAAGTCTTCGATATGTCTATTCAACAAATTCTTCAAGTCTTCAAGTCTTATTATCTCCTCGACTTCCACTAGGATCACCCTATGTCCAATTTAACGCTTTGTTTTATCCATCCTTGGATGAGGGAGGAGAGCTTGTTTTCACAACTCAAAGATAACACTTCGTGTTCTCTTAGTGACTCTCTCAACTCCACGAAATCACTTATCAGTCTTTGGATGCTATCCAATGTTTGCTTGACACCTTCAATTACGCGCTTCAATCTTTCATATTCGTTCATCGCTTGAACCATCTTGATGTCGAATACCAAACATCCCTTAAACTTTCTATATAAGAAGTCGAACTCTTCGACTTTCATTATCCTTTCTCGAGGATCTAAAAGGCTCTTTGCCCATTCTATCATTTCTTCCCTGTCATAAGTCTTACTTTCAAGCTCTTGAACACGCCTTTCTTCCTCATCAATCAACAACCTCTCCTTTATCTTCAAGACTTTACCCGTGAGTCTTAAGTTGTTGAGAGATTCTTCGAACTTCTCTAAAGACTTTTTGAGGCTTCGAACTTCTTCCTTTAGCTTTTTGACCTTTTTCTGGTACTCTCTGTAAAACTCGTCAACTAGAGAAATTAATTCCCTCAATTGAATGGTGAGGAGCTCTAGAAGGATTTGCCTTCTCACTCTCCTCTCTGGCTCTAGAGTAAGACGATGTTTGTCCAAAGCTTTAACGATATCTAAAAGATCCCTTACACAGTCCTTAAGGATTATAACATTTATCTTGCGCTTCTTCATTGAGAGTAAGTATCCATATTGAGAGTCAGCATAGCGCTTTTCATACCCGATGACTTCTTCCTTCAATTTTTCAAACTCGTGATCCAATTCCTTTAAGTCAATTACGCGGAAATAATCTCCATCCTTCTTTATTTCCCTCCTCTCTATTAACATGTTGAGGTACACATATAACGTGGGAGAAGGGCCTTGGGATTTTGTGGAGATGAACAGTTTATTGATGATATCCTCTTTAACCTTCCCGCCGTACTCCTTTAAAACTGACAAGATCCTCCTTTCCACCGGAGTAAGCTCAAGATCTAGTATCCCTTCGCTCACCTTAATGAGTCCAAGGTCTTTTAATTCGTCGACAAGGGCTTTAAAATGCTCCTCAGACTCAATATCTAATGGGCAAATCGAGAAATCCTTTCCATAGATTCTAAATTTCTCTTCCATCTCTTGAACTTGCTTATATCTTTCGCTAATACTACCATTGGTTATTAAAAGGGTCCTGAGGAGCTTTGGGACATCACTTAAACTAAGTCTCTTAGGCTCTAGTGGCTTCACAACATAACCAGCTGACAATCCTTCCCTAATGAACTCTTCTAGGCGTTCTTCAAATTTTATTTCTTCAAGTATTCTTGAGGCTCTTGCCTTCCATCTCTCTTCTTTAACTTTATATCCATTCTCCCTTGCTCTGACGTACGCACAGATTTGTTGGCATTGCATGAAGGTTAGGGGGTATTCTAAGTAATAGAAAACTTTTTCGGGAGCCATAGCTGGCGTGTAGGGGCCAAGCAACGTTTCTATCCTTGCTTTGATCTCGGTAGGTAATGGATTCCACGAGAATATTATGAGCAAAGGAATGTGAGCGACCTTCATCTCACTTATTGCTACTTCGATTTTCTCACGCAGATCCTCTTCAGAAATCTTCAGCAATGAAAGAATATATGCTCGTAAATGATATTCTTGGGTTGCCTCTTTGTATGAGAGGGTCATCACCTCAATTTCTTTTCCGTAACTATATTGCTCAAAATGTCTCTCTAATCCAACGTTCTTGCACCCATCTCGTAACAAGTTAATTATTCCTTCACGAAATTCTCTCTCAAAGCTCGTTAAATTCCGCATTAGCTCGCTTCCGATCTCAAAACGCTTGTTCAGATCCTCTATGAAGTCTAAGAAGAACATTGATGGTGAAGGGTAAAATATGCTGATGACTCGGGGGGACAACATTAAATAGTCCTCATCGCCTTTTCCAACTTGGTCAAAAATCAACGTATCGACCAAAATTCTAATTTCATCAGTATTTAGTTCTGGAGAAAAGCTGGTGAAGAAGTCGATATAATTTTGACATGAAGGCGAGTCTCTTAATGATAGTTCACTTAAACGCCTATGAGGGACAAAAAGGACGCCTTGAAGTGATGAGCAGTTTTGATCGAAATGATAGAACTCAAGCGCATTAACCACTTTAGAGAGATTCTGCGGTGTTTCGGGAGCCCCTAACTTCGAGTATATTACGTCTCTCCCTTCGTCAGTGATTCTCTTGAATAAGACGAAGGGCCTGTCTATCCCCCACAATTCACTTAAGCTTTCGGCTAGAGCATTTAAGTAATCCTCTATCGCGTCTTTTTCTTCGACGAGTCCTATTTTTTCTCTTAGTTTCTTCACAGATATGGGGGAAAGGTTAGACAAGAGAAGGTGAAGAAGATCAATGCACTTATCTTCTTTAAGCCCTCTTTCCTTGCATATCTTTCTTAGCTTGTCGTAAAGTGCAAACAAAAAGTTCCTACTGAGAAGGGTAATTTCACCGCCGTAGACCGCTATCTTCATATCCGAGAGAGCCTTGATGAAGTCCTCTGGATCTATGATCTTAATCTTCCCGGAGCCAAGAGGGGCTTGAGCCTTTGCATGACCGAGAAGAGTTTCAACTAAGTTTACGATGGAACGAGGATTTCCGAGAGTAGCGACATAAATAGCATTGAACATACCGGGTTCAGAGAAGGGAATCCTTGGAAGTCTCCCACGCCAGCAGTACTTTAATATGCCCAAGATGTAATTGTACGCATCTTTCCGGGTAAGTTTTTCGAGATTCACATCAAAGACACGTTGTCCAAAGAATCTTTGCCAATCCGCATAAGCCATCCGCCTTATTTCCTCATAGGCAGGCGGAGTTACTGCTATTAGGAAGTGAAGCCTACCAGCAAAGGGTTCTTGAAGAAGGACCCGTGGATAGCCATCGACGACATCTAATAATCCCCTTATAACGAAGTGACGTATCTCTGTTGGTTCATCGATTATGTCCTCAAATTCGTCTATGAATAGGAAAACCCGGGACTCTTTTGGTATTGAATTGAAAATAGATGCAAGCCCATCTTTGATGAAAAATGGGGTCTCTAACCCCTTTTCTTTGGGCTTTATCTTGATTTTGTTGAAAGGAGGGAGATTCATTAAGTCGTTTTCAATGACGTCTTTAATGGTGTAAAGGAGGCACGCGAAGAAACGAATTCCAAAAGAGCCAGTATCAGAAAAGAGTGTTCCCGCCTTCTCCTTTATGTGTGTAAGTAACCTTTTTGTAGGGATAGGTATTACCAAGTCCGACTTGATGATCTCAGATTTCTTGAGGAGACCCTCATAGATACTTGTCTTTCCCTCTCCCCATTCTGCCACTATGAAAAGTGCACGGACTTCCTTTACACTTCTCGCTATTTCAAGGAATCCCTTGATCTTGTCATAGGTTTGAGTCCTCGGTAACTTGGCATATTCTTCAAGCTCTATTACATCTTTCCCTGTTATCGACGGTAGTTGACAAAATCCATCAATGTACTCGTTTACCCTCACTCGCACCCCCCAAATACGTTTGTATTGATCGTCACCCCCTTATACTTTACTAATGAAACTTCACATTGTCAAAACTTCAAGAAAGATCCACAATAGTAAAAATGCATGTTGGTCTAAGACGCAAGTATCTTTGAAACACTTATCTTCCCTATGGTTGGCTTGACTTTCCTCTCTTCTGGTATGTCGATGATAACTGGGAAACCTAGTTTATTCATTTGCCCGGTAACGATTGCTCGTCCCGTCGCAAAGCTTGTGAGTTTGTCCTCGATCACTTCTGGAATTCCTCCTGCAATCCTCTTAACAAATGGCACGTCTACCGCAGAAACTCTATGAATAATAAAGGTATTGACCATGGATAGCACTACCTGGTCCACAAATGATGGTCTTTGAGACACCAAGCAGAGGCTTAGTCCGAACTTTCTTCCCTGGGTTGCTATTTGTGCCAAATTGTCTCTTGCCAAGCTATAACCAATCGGGTAAGTCTCTAAGTTTGGGCAGTAATTCTGAGCCTCTTCGATTATCAATAGGAGAACTCTATCGGCCCCTCTCATCTTGTACTCCGTAAATTTCTTGAGGAGAAGTTCTGTTATGTAAGCCACGATCAATTGCTTAAGCTGTAAAGGTGCACCTGGTGCTCCATCGGCTGAAAAATCTATTACTATGAGAGTTGGGTTCTTAGGATTAGTCACAGAGTCGATGAGACCCGAGCTAAACGTGACCAATTTCTCGTAAGCTATGAGCCCATACTTGTCCACAACGTCGCTTTTGAACTTGTAGAGTGCTCTTTCGATGGCACGCAAGGTTTGATCGTGGATTAGTTTTTCGTCCTTCAGCTTTTCGAGGTTATATATTAATTTACCCTCGAAATCTTGATCGTTAAGGAAAAGTGATGTCATTTGATAACCATCTTCTTTTAACCTTCTCAACACCATTTCTAGGCCAGCCACTTGAAGCTCATTGAGCTGGCCTCCGGTGTAATATGTCACTATTAATTCAGCTACTTCTCTTGGCTCAAAGACATCGAGATTCATGGAAAAGACTCTGACGCCTTTGCTAAACCTAACTGGGGAGTTGTTGAGGACAAAGCGAATGACATCAACATAACTACCTATTCTCTGGTGCTTAATGTGGTGGGCCTCGTAGTAGTCTAGGTAATCGCCATTCGCGTCAATAACTATTGAGGTTAAGGCCTTTCTCCCCCCTTCGACTTCGATATTGCTTAACTGCTCAAGTAAATAACCGACAGTGTATGACTTACCGCTACCTGTTACGCCGAGGACAGCTAAGTGCATGGGTATAGCATCAACGTCCAAAAAGAAGGGGATATCTTTATACCCGAAAAGTCTACCGAATTCTATGAATACTTTGCCTTCGTCTTTCGGTCTTATGATTTCAAGTATTTCTTCCTTGTCTTCTATTCTAAGAACTTCGCTTCCAGGACTTGGGGGAATAGTGGCTTCCGACAGACGACCACCTCTAATTTCTCCCAAAATCTCAAGTTCTAATGTGTAGTACTTCCTAGAAACCTCAGTTGGTATTTGTGCCATTCTTCTTCTAGCTTCTGACCAAGCATCGCCTTCCTCAAAGAACTCAATGAACGGAACGATCTTGTTTATCCTACATAACAATTTTGTTTGGTGTTCAGACAAGTTTATGAAGCATAACTCTCCTTCGCGAACCCTTCCTTCGTAGTCGGCGTACAATTGAGCTACGGCCTTTCGTGTCGTACTTCCAGAGAGAACCAAGCCTATTGGTCTGGGCATTAATCCTCATAATTCTTTAACTCCGATTGAGATATTTAAGTCGTAATTCAGGGGCACGTCATCTTACTCTATGGTACATTCGTATTTTGTAGATGAAATGGTAAGGATAAAAAACTAGTCGAGCCAAGAGGGGTGGTCTTTCTGATACCTCTCCTCAACGATCTTAGATGTTCCTGCGTGAACTTAGCTCATCGCTAAATCGATTCCGTTCTTGAAGGCTTTCTATCAACTCTAACACTTTCATGTATGTCCTATTCTCTCTGATGAGGTCTTTCACGTATTCTCCATATTCTCCATTTCTCATTAACTTCCTCGCTCTTTCAACTTCTCCCTGATATACCCATGCGTTGTGCAAGGCTCTTAGTTTAAAGCTCCTTGCCAATCCCTCTAGTCCCTCTTTCTTACAAGCAGGGCACTTACATTCATCGAGAATCCTTCGCTCCTCCTCGCTAAGTCCACGATAATGTTTGTGCCTTCTCCTCGGAGTTATGTACCTGTCCCCTGATCCAGGAAGTTGAATGGCCCCGAAGGCCGCTTTAGTTCTCCAAGAAGTCGTGTCAATGGAGTCTACCCCAGCGTAAAACATTAAGTGCATAGTGATAGCACTCCCCACTCCAAACACGTGAATGATCTTATTGGGCAAGAGGGTCCTTACCAACGAAATCACTCTTACAACGTTGTGAATTCCTCCGACGTCCTTAGTGTTAAAGACTGATGGGACCAAGCTACCAATACCATAAATGTTAAAGTCTCCTATCTCTTGTAGTTTTTTTACGTAACGCTTTATGGTCTCTTCGTCATGACCATGAATCACTGGAATGAGCACGGGGTTAGTAGTTCGTCTTAACTCAAGCATTCGCTTAGTGTTCTCAAGTGTCTTGGAAAGCCTCTCCTCTACGACCTCCCGTGGCAAGTTCGGAGTCGAGGGAAAGTCCAAGACCACGCCAAAATTTGGCTTGCTCTCCTCATAAAGCGTTAAAATAACCTCAGGCGTTACATCCATCTCCCCTCTTTTCATAAAAAGGTAGCCTCCCGAATCCATGGCTATTAGGCCGTCAAACTCCACGTACCTGTGCACCCCCTCTTTTCTTACACGTTCGACGACGGAGTCGTTGTGGAGAATTTCATAGGCGTTGACCATTAGCCCGTCGATCTTAAAAAAGCGCCAAGGCCTTGGATAGGCTTTTATTGGTTGCGTAAACCAAAGGAACGGAAACTCAAGCCTCATTTTTCAATAACCCCTCCAAGTAATTAAATAAATACTCTTGAGCTATTGGATGAGAAACGCCATACAAGTCCCAGGCAAGCCTCCCCCTTTTCGATACTATCTCGGCGACTACCTCCTTAGGAGGGAGAAGCTCTATGGTGACCCCAGCGATATTGGCTGCTAGCTCTACTATCCTTCTATGCGTGTAGTCGGTCCTTACCTTCAAGTTGGACGAGAAGGTTCTAACGAAGGCTATCATTTTCGAGTAGCTCTTTAAAGCTTTGGCTTTCTCAAAGAACTTGGCAACGTAACTCGCCAAGATCTGCACGCACTTCTCTAAGTACTCTCTTGAGTACGGTTGGCCGTGCCTCCTGCACCACCATTCGAAGAGTCCAGGGCAGTCGTACCAAGAGTTGCTCCAGTCATGCCAAGGGACCTCTTTACCGTAAAATTCCTCAGGTACTAGACCAAAGGGCTCGGATACGGTTACAACATGTACTTCTCTTCTCTCTTCTCCTAACCTCGAGAGGGTTTTGAATAACCTCTTGTACGACCTGGATTCATGATAGGGTTTCTCTGCCGAGCAAGGATAAATCAAGAGGACCTTAGCCTTGGGCGGGACGTAGTGGTTCGAAATGAACTCCAGCCACTTTAGCACTTCCTCATTGGACGTCAAAGCCTTGTAAACCTCGTAGGGGTTATAGAAGCAGAGGGAGCGTTCAATCACTACGCCTTTCGCACGCTTTAAAGAGACATTTTCATGTATTTCGTTTTGATCCATAGGTGCCTCGCTTAATTCTGAAAATCTCAAGGAGATCCTTCTTAAGAGTTTAGGCCGTCTGATTCATAGTCTCTTCTTCCGGTTCTGTTAACTTGTGTAGTGGTGCTGAACAATAGCATGAACAACACCGCTACACAAGTTAACAGAACCCTTTGAACTTTTAATAAGAGGCACAAGGCCTTACAAGAAAGCAGAGCATGAGATCTTAATAATGTGTACAAATTTCTTCGTCCAATTAGAGTACCGGCGGGGCCCCATACAACAATTCAAGTCTTACTTAGATTATAAAGTAACAAAAGGGACGCCTATAACCATTAATTTCCCTTCCTAAACTTAGACTTCGATTTCAAAGTCGAACTTCACGTCATTTCTTTCCTTAGCCATGGCACTTGACCCTATCAGCCACTTACTAATCTAGGGCTTGGCTCTAAAGAGCTAGTGGAAATCTATAAGCATGCCACACATATCACGGTCGCCTTACAGCACTTAGCTCATGCCTAAAACCTTTATTTACGAACAACCCCTCACATACTTCTATATGTTAATGAAGGGCAAGGGTTTTGAGAAATAGGGTGAAGATGGGAGATCGCCAACTTAGAGATCTTGTACTAGCCCTATTACACGAAGCGCTGACTCGTATGTCAAGCCAGGATCGAAAGCTATTGCTTATCAGCCTAAAGCGCGTTACCTCTCGCTCGGAGGAGGATTTCCCGAGGGGAGTCTCGCCACTTTTGTGCAGAGGCTAAGCGACGGCAGCTTCGGGATGGTGATTGAGCCTAGAGCGTTTACGCTCTACGACCACGAAGAGCAGTTAACGATAATAGAGCATGAGCTCGACGAAATCGTGAGGATGGTGAAGAAGGGCGAGAGCATCCATAAGTTGGAGTTCTTCTTCTCTTCCTTAGCAGAGGAAGAAGAGCTTAGGATGAAGCGTGTTAATTGTGGTCAAGAAGTTAGTGAGGGTTATTGTGTCATTAGCGAGGAAAGGGGGTGTGTTGACGAGCCTTGTACAGAGCTTAAAGTAAGCCCGAAGACCTCTTCGTGTGTATTACGTGCATGTTCGGATGTTGCTCTCCATGTGAGAAGTACGAGATCTGTTACAAAACATGTCTAGGTTAACTAGAGTTAAGCATGTAGTAGATATCCAGGGCACTGGATTAAGAGGGCTATAGTCGTACACAATCGACATCATAGATAATGTGTGTAACGGTTAAAAGGAGGTAACTTGTAGATCTGCTTGTACACTTCATCACCTACTTCAAGCCCTTCATTATAGCATTATTTTACATAATTTTACATACAGCAAGAAAAGGGACGGAGCGAAGAAAAATAACTCAAGGTTACGTCAGCTGTAACGTCCTCCAAGAGTCCTTGGCGAAGACGTGGACACTCACGAGCTCCCACTCAAACTTCGGCTTGTTCCTCACTCTCTTGAGAGCCACGACAGCATAAGACTCCTCTGGTATGATGGCCGTCTTAGTCTTGACTCTACTGCCCTCCCTGACCTCCTCTAAGTCGAAGAAGTTCACCTTGCCCTCGAGGAAGTACACCCTTGTGCTCTCAATGATCTCGTAGCCGTCGCTCTCCTGCTCCTCCGTCAAGACCAATATCCTCTTCACGTCCTCGGGGTACTTATCGGGGTTCTTGAGGACCTCCATTATGGCCTCCTCGGGCGTCCTCTTGCCCAAGCGCTTAGCCAGCATCCAAGAGTAGTACTGAGGCTCCTTCGAGACCTCCTCGCGCTTGAAGGTCTCGACCCTCTCCCTCCCAAGCTCCTTGACCTCGAAGCCCAGCTCAGTCAATATCCTGTGGGCGTGCATTGCAGTGAAGCCGAGTCGAGGCAGGCCTGTGACAGCTGCTAGGACCTGCTTTATCGGGTACCTCCTACCCT
>Ga0326760_1001191_pt1 | contig 11818 bp, 11 predicted proteins | sample GCREP_S_FD_207668 | JGI IMG/M metagenome (GOLD analysis project Ga0326760, IMG submission 207668) | Hot spring sediment microbial communities from Geyser Creek Basin, Yellowstone National Park, WY, United States - GCR.EP_S | ecosystem: Environmental > Aquatic > Thermal springs > Near-boiling...
AACTGAAAGATTATAGGGGGAGTGGGGTAGGGGGGATACACTTATATACTCACAAACACACCCCTCTACCAGGGGAGATGAAGGAGGTAAAGTACCTGGTTTATGGGAAGCATGTTTACGGTAGTCTGTATGGATGTGACTACCAGCTACTATCGGATCCCAAATTTCTCGAGGATGTAGTTGTGGAGGCTGCTAAGGTCGGTAACATGACTCTACTCGAGGTAAAGACCTGGCATATAAGTCCTGGAGTAAGTGTTATTGCAGTAGTGCTTGAATCCCATATAGCTATACATACATGGCCTGAGTACTACTTTGCTACAGTGGACGTATACTCGTGTGGTAAACACTCTAAACCTGAGGAGGCGTTTAGGTATATAGTCAACCGGCTTAAACCTAAGCGCTTTGAGTACACGGTTGCGGATAGATCCTATGTAGAGTAGGTTAAAGCCCCACCACGGCGACCCTACGAGCTCGCAACTGAATGCCTCGCCTTTTAAGGTGTGGATGAGGGGGAAGCTTATAAGCTCTGTGTTGGCGTTTGCGTGGTTGCCCCTAAGCCCACTGCGGGATGCGGGGTAGGCAACCGCGTAGAGCCCTAGGTAGGATGTGGGGAGCTCCGACCCCCCTGAACACCCCCAGGTGACAGATGTAGACCCGAATAGATGGGGGAACCGAACCTCCCTAAAGGGTGAGGGCTCCCTTTAGGGCGGGGAGGAGGTCAGAGAGTCTCTTCTACCTATAATCTCAGTGGCACTTAAACTTCCGAGAGCTTCCGGTAAAGGTCTCTTTAGCTGGCTACCGGGATCCACCTCAAGGAGTTTCCACTCGTTAATGTAGCCCCTGGAGTTCAGTAGGTCGAGGAATTCCGCGATCCTAGGTAGAAGTTCCATAGGTGTTGATGCTATAGCTACGGCTACCCCCTCCTTACTACTTAGGAGGGCCTCGGAGAATAGCGGAAGTCCTAACAGTGCTTTCACAGCTCTACCTACAGAATGTGGTACACCGTAGACTACGAGGACTCTCCTAGTACTAGGGGATAACCTCTCTATATATCTCTCTACCGTCGGTCTGATCCCAGCTATGACTCCCCGACCGACTACGTGGTTATGGTAGTGCTTTAGAACTGTTCGGTAACTAACGCTTACGGACCTGGTTCTGAGGTAGTTAAGTACTCCCTTAATCTTCACGAAGGCGTTCTCCTCGAGGAGATTTACTAGGGCTATATCAACAACATCGCAGGTACCTACTGTGTGGATTACCGGTTGCTGGTATGTTGATGCTAATGCTAGAAGCTCCCTAACGTAGATTTTATCCATAGCTCCTCTAGCTATATGAGCTAATATGTATTTAGGGGTTATGGTAGTGTCTAGTACGTATACCTCAGACGGTTCCACACCTACGCGGTCCACTACGTAGTTAACAATAACCTCAACCTCGTGTCTCTTACTCACGTACCTAAGCATGGTGATCCCCTCAAATGTTCTAATGAAGGACCTCAGCATAGCTTCGGGAACTCTCTTCATCGGTATCCTAGTGTGGTATATCAGCAGGACCTCGGTAAGCCCCATCCTACTGAGAAGTGGAACAGCCTTAAAGCCTATACCAAGACCCTCGAGCTGTTTAACTACCCTCCACACAGAGGAAACACTTAGTCCAGTAGCTTCTGAAACCTCCCTTAAGGTGGGCACGTAGGTTAAGCTATTAAGGTACTCCATAACCCTAAGAGCTGAGGTTCCGAGAGTTACTATCCCTCTACCCCAAACCCTAGTACTTGCCGAGGTTTAAACAGTGCTCTAGTAAAAGGATTTAAGCTCAGTTATGTAAGTACCTCCGGCGCCGGGGTAGCTCAGCTAGGTAGAGCGCCGGGCTGTTAACCCGGTGGTCGGAGGTTCGAGTCCTCCCCCCGGCGCCACGGCCCTACACATAACTACTCAACAGTTCTCAGTAAACCCACATAAAAGCTTCTAGCTACCTAAGTGCGAGGGGTAGTGGTTGAGTGAAAGTGGGGAGGAGAGAGTAGAGGAGGTTGAGGAGCAGGTAGAGGCTGGTGAGACTGAGGCCATAGAGGAAGCCCCGGCTGATTTTGTTGTAGATGTTGATGCCCTTGAGGTCATGCTACGCGTAAGCGACCTACTGGTAGAAGCTACTCACCCCACGGCCGAGATTTCGAAGTATATTGAGGAGATCGAGAGTATACAGAGCGGGGTTGTAGTTGGAGGGAGGAGGAAGATTAGAAGGGTAAGTAGAGAGGGGAGGAAGGAGACAGCTAAGGAGAAACCTAAGACTAGGAGTAGGAAGAAGGGAGGTAGGGGAAAGTCTTCGTCATAAACGACGGTTTTAGTGATACTAACCTTACCCTCGTCAAAGACTTCGCCCTTTAGAGTGAAGAGGCACTGTTATGATTTATTAAATACCCTCTTCACCTCTTTCTAGGAGTTAGCTAGGAGCCTACACCTCCTCGGTGTCGGCAGTGGGGTCCGACTCTGTGATGCCGCACCCGTGGGGGTCCCAATCAATGATGGAAGGCCCTAGTGAGTGTAGAACCCTCACTATTCGTAGCGGGGAGCCGTCGCAAAACTGCTTTGGTTTTCACATAGGTTTAAAGGGTTGGTGCTGCCACGTTGATGAGCTACCCTGTGAGGCTCTGAGGGTGGCTCCAGGAGCTCAAGATGTGGGGTCACAGGGGTGGCCCCGAACGCCCTCAAGGCGGATGCGGACCCGGGGAGCGATGCGGGGGAAGGAGATGAGGCGATGACCATAAACAACATAAACTCACATAAGAGCTGAACCCCCATTAGTTGGATACTCCTTCTCTAAACCTCTCAACTGTGCGGTATTCGAGGCTGGTAAGGCCTTCATAATGTACTCCTCGCCATAGCCTACGATAACCCTGTAGTAGCCGGCTAGCTGTCTATCTACCTCGGGATCTCCGGTGTCTATAAGTAGGTACCTGAGCTTAAGTAGCTTATTCCTGGGGCTTACAACTATAAGCCTATCTCTGCCTAGGGTTTTAAGTACCTCGGGTGTTAGCTGCTGATTACCGCGGCCTATCAGGTACCCCTGGCCACCCACTACCGAGAGCACTACATATACTTCAGCATACCTCTTTAGCAGGGACTTTATGTCCTCAGACGTGAGATCTCTCCCAACGAGCCTACCATCTACTACAGCATCAAACCCGAGTAGGGTCTTCCCAACCCCCAACTTCTCAGCTATATACTTAACGGTACCCCCCGGACCTAGGAGGTAGAGTACCCCTGGTCTATAGACGTAGTCTAGGAAGTGCATAGCTATACCCTCTAGGTCGTCGCCGCTGTAAAGCTCCTTAGTCTGCACTCTAAGGTTGTGGGAACTTGGTGTTATAGCTCTACCTCGTAGTTCTACTAACATAACATCCCTTTGAAGGGCCTCCTCATCTATATCGAGGACCTCACTCAACTCAACAGAGGCTAACCCACGACAGAAATCCACAACCAGCTCTGCAGCAGCTTCAGGCGATACCGCGAAGACTGATGAGTAGACCTTAACACCCGATGGAACCCCGAGTATGGGTACGGAAGTCCCACAAACCTCCAAAACGTCCCGAGCTGTTCCATCACCACCAACGAAGACCAATAGTTCAACACCCCTTCGCAGTAGCTCCCTCGATACCTCTAAAGTATCATCTCTACTAGTCTCTGAAGACCTAGGTATATCTAGACACTCGTAGGTGCTCGGGTTTAAGGCGATCTCCTCAAGGTATAGACACCCCATTACTCCGTTAGCTGAGACTACCCTAACGTCCTCAAACCTCCCGTACTCGAGTAATTTACGTAGGAACCTCCTAGCTCTACTAGGAGCTACCGGCTTAGCACCCCGTTTGATAGCCTCAAGGAGGAGTCTACCATCGGTACCCTTAAGCCCTACCGAACCACCCATACCGGCTATCGGGTTTACTAAGAAGCCTACCCTACAGGTTCTCGTACTACTGTACTCCAGCTCAATTACCCTCCTAACTAGCTAGACTTATCGGTATAAACCTTAACTCCAGGTCGGGTAGTTTTACAATGGCTACGCACCTCCCCAAGCCTACTACTGGGACACCTTCACAGTAGGACGCAGTCGACTTCCAGGAGCGGCTTACCAGTAGGATCCTAGGTCTAAGTACTCTCACGGCAGTGTTTACGTACTTAAGACCTGTCCGGATGTAGAGGGGTGAGGCGATATCTAGACATCCACTAGGTGGGAAGTACGATACTAGGATATCAAGCCTGCTACCTCTACGTAGGGTAAGGGTCTGTACATCCTGCAAGGGATTAGCGGCTCCCATACCGCCTACCCTAATATCACCTAGCTCAACTACACGGCCGTCCAGTAGGGCGTTGAGCTCCTTAGCTAGCTTTACGTAGTATATGTCATCACTTTCACCGGAGATCATCACTAACCTAAAGAGGCTCAGCTCTCTAAGGACGTGCTTACCTACGTTTACATCTCCACAGAGAGCTAGTAGGTCTGGATTAAGTCTACTGACTAACCTAGCCAGTAGTGGACCTAGGTTAGGGTTCCTTATACCACTTACGGCGAGTATTATCAAGACCTCCGCAACCTCCTCAAGTATCTCTCCACTAGGGTTAGAGCTACTGCTGAGGCTACTACGTCTGAGATAGAGCCTAGGTTTATCTCTGTGGAGGTTAGTACCTTCCGTAGGGATAGGTCATCTACTCTCTCCGAGCTAGCGAGGATCTTTACAAGTCTGGATGCCATAAATCCGCAGGACTTGAAGCAGATGCTATCTACGTACCTACTAGCAGTATAGCGATAGACCCTACCTACAGCTACTGGTAGTTCAGCTAACTCCACCCTCCTCAGTAGTTCGACTAGCTCTAGGGATACCTCGAAACCCCTAACGATGTTGTATGCTACTAGGTCCCAGCTGGAGGACTCCTCTAGAACGTCGTAAACGCTTCTAAAAACTCTAGAGGTTACGTAGACTCCGTGATAACTGGGTCTAACTACCGATATGGCTTTAAGTAACGCATCGGGAGGTTCCTCAGCTAGGCACGCCCGAAGTTTTCGGAAGCCCTTACCAACCAGACCTTCTATACCCCCTACAAAACCCTCCCTAGTTGCGTAGAGGATAGAGGAAGCTAGGGGAATAGCTGTTAAACCGTAGCCTAGGCATGTATTAGTCCCGACAAGGGGGTCGTTAAGTACCTCAGTAATTAGGTTAAGTAGGCTAACCCCTAGGGGTATACATCCTGGGTACCTAGGTAGACTCTCTATAGATTTCCATATGTAGTACGACGATAGTACCATAGACGCCGTAGTTAAATCCTTAAAGCCCTCGGCTCCTGAGACCCCACTGATCTTAGGTGCCACTACCTCTATAACGAATGCTGCTGAGAAAGCGTTAGCTATGGAGTTCCAGTCAAACTCTAAGCTCAAACAGCACACCTAAGCTCTGATCTAGGGTTAGAGCTCTAGTTTAAGAATTATGAAGATCCTATCCAGATACTCCCCTAAGGTTTTCGCCCACTCAGCTCCTACGGCTATAGGTGAGAATATACCAACTAAGGTAGCTCCCACCGATTTAATGAGCTTTACAAGTGCTGCACTAGTCTTTCCGGATCTAACGATGTCATCTACTATAAGGACTCTGTCTCCCTTTCTAATCCCGGTATAGGGTATGTAGAGCCTTATTATCGATGGCGGATCCCTGGACATGTACTCTACCTCGTAAAACCCCTCCGAGGTTATTGGTATACCCTTCCTAGCTACAGCTAACTTAGATCTGAAGAGCTCTGATACTAGCGTTGCTAGTGGAACACCATCTAACTCAACGGTTAGAACAGTATCCACCTCGGGACCTAGGTAACGGTACGCTACATAGGCCAGGATCTTCATTAGGACCACGTTACTTAGAACCTCCTGAACGTCGACAGCACCCTCCTTAAACCTAACGTACCTCTTTAGAAGCTCTGAGACAACCTCCCTGGAGGTCAGTACCTTAACTAAGTTCTCAGCCCTCTCGTAGTTAGGTACTATCTTAAAGGTAATATACCTCCATATAGCTGGTGGTGGTAAGTTGAGGATTTCGGAGAGCTCCCTATACTTCATTAAGTGTCTGTATAGCCTCAGCAGTTCTACCGCGTGGTACCTGATGTCCTTACTGTACCTAACCTCCAGGATCCCGACCTCAAGTTAATTTACTTCTGTTAAAATAAAAACTGTAGCTCCCTCTAACCTTAGATAGCACTATGAAGAGATACTGTACTTCCTAACCCGGGGCTGTTTCTGTAAATAAGGTGGGCTAGGGTTGTTCAAGCCCTTTTAGGGCTATTAGGTATGCTGATGCTGTGTGCCTGTCTAATCTATGTTTCACCATTATTTCATTGTGTTCTCTAGAGCTTGTTGTTCCCTTTGGGTCTACATATTTGACATTGATGCTGTATAGCGGCGCCTTCAACGCTATCATCTCGATGACCGAGCTCCTAAAGACTGAAACTCTGTAGTTGTAGTTCTCATGACCTCTATCGCCAATTCTAATCCAGAGGAGCTTTAGTTTTCCTAGAACTTCTGGGTTTTCGAGAAACAGTGTTTTAACGCCGTGGTGGTATGCGTACTCCAGCATCTCGTGGACTCTCATACCAATGATGCTCCTAGCCTTACGTCTACTGCAACCCTTTCTAGACGCCTCCTCGAACCAGAAGGTGTAGACGTCTCTGAGCCTCCCGTCGCCATCAACTATCACTAAGCTGATTCTATCCACGTTCACATCTACGCCAGCGTAGAGCTTGCCATTGTTTGCACTAGCTCTAGCCATATGCTTGTAGTAGAAGTCTGTAGGTATTGCTACTTGTAGCTCCCCTCTGACGTATAGCCTCCCGCTCCTAACATTCCAAGACTTCACATATATTCTCGGCATACACGGTTGCCTCCATCTGAGAATAGCCTCAAACAGTCTCCTGTAAGCTCCAGACGTGCTGACTCTTAGAGCTATCCTCGTACTCTCCCTGCTGTAGCTAAAGACTGTGACCTCTACTTCGCTTGGACTTTTAAGCGTTATGCTCCTGGGTGGGTACTCCTTCTCGCTCTGCTGGAACATTAACCAGTCAGAGAGCTCAACGCTCTTGAAGTCCACCCCTAGTTGTCTACATGATTCATAAATGCTTCTAACTAGCGTGATCGCACCATAGGAGTACCTTCTATTCGGTATCACGTCGTAGACGATCTTGTAGAACGTGCTCTTCCAACCTATATCCGAGGCTGGGAGAATGGGCATTTGCTTAACGATACTGAATAGCCTATGAGTGGCTACTTTGAAGAGCCACGCTGTTGATAAGAGTAGTTTTGCGTCCTCGCCAGATGCGTTAAAACCCGCCACAATAGTTACATAGCTTATTTTAGCTCACTACTAGGGTATATACCCAAAAAGTTTATAAGCTCCTAGACGACTAGCGACTACGTGGTGGGTGCCGAGTCCCAAGACCCGTGGTTGAACCGCGGTGCGCGGCTCGGCACCGTGCCGTGAGGAGCCCGAGGGTGACACTAGACGACCCTAAAACACCAAGAACAACCACTCTCGGGTGAACGGCTGCAGTCGAAGGTCTAAGACGGGGAGGGATAGACTCTAGCTATAGTAGCAGGGATTAGCTACCTTCGAGATCCCGGCTTCTTCTATGTAGACATCTATTCTGTCTATGAAATCCTTAAAGTAGTATACGGGAACTATAGCTACGCCTTCATCAACTCCTCGGACAGCCTCGCTTAAGGTGACTATTACAGCTACGGAGTACTTGAACCTCCTTAGGAGGGGGTTCCTCCCTACTTCATAGGAGCACCACTTAAGTAGTTCCAGTAGTCTCTGCATGTGCCTTAAGGCAGCTTCCCTAATCCTTCTACCTGAATACCTAGAACTCCAGTGTTTACAGTCTATGGCTAAGGCTAGTGAGGAGACGGTATCTACGGCCAGAACATCTATCTCCATCCTCCTGGGGCCGAATCTAAGGCCTCTGACCACCTCATAACCCCTAGCTGAGAGAGCCTCTGAGACGAACTCCTCGAAATCCCTCCAGCTGAGGTACTCCGATACTCTCTTAGGGTCGCAACCCCTCCTTATAGCGTACATAGCTACGGGTACCAGGGACCTAACGCATACCTCCCCAGAAAGACCCTCGTAAAAAGCTTCGGAGCCTACCATATCGATAGCTTCGGAGGCCTCTCTAAGTTCTTCAAGTCTAACACATCTACTAGAGGAGAAGAGTTCGAGGAGGTTGTAGAAAATCAGACGGTTGCGTCCCTCTTCATCCACTCCGAGATCACCTCCCTCATCATAGCTGTACCTTTGTAGAGGTACCTAGATTCCGTACTTCCTAGGTACCTCTACTTATCACTGTATAAATAGTTTGTTAAAGAGCCTCGATTTAAAGTTATGCGGATAGCTCCTACATCTATGTACACCATACCATAAGCTTCAAGTAGACTTCACAGCACTGTAGTTGGATTATCATAGAAGTTCTGTTTAGGAGCCCTACCCCTTATGTGGTGGGCCCGGGGGGACTTGAACCCCCGACCTACGGGTCTCTCCAGGTCATCCCCTTAGGGTCCCCAGACCCGGACTGGAGCCTCGACTACCTATCCGCCGCTCTACCTTGCTGAGCTACGGGCCCTCCAGAGTAAGATCGTTACTAGCGGATTTTAAAGCTTGTAAGAGCTACTGTAAGTCCCTGCTTTACAACCGAAAGCCTCACCTTTTTAAGGCGGGGATGAGGGGGAGCTTATAAGCTCTCTCATTTTAATTGCTATTGGTGATGAGTGTTTAAGATCTGTGAGCCTGGGGCGATGATGGTTGGAGTACCCATAACCCCGAGCCCCGGGAGGGGTAGGGGTAATAAGCCGGAGACCCGGCCCGGGTTGAACCCTCGGGAAGAGGGGGTGTAGCCCCGAACCTCCCCGCAATAGCAGGAACCCTCACCATTCATGGCGGGGAGGAGGTCAGCGGTGTATAGGTGTATGAGTTTTCGGATTAGTAGGGCTATTAATAGAGTGCTCCTGGCGTAGGCTAGCCACTGAACCGGGGAGTCCGGGGTCCACGGGCTGTACTTTACCTCTATCGGAACTCCTAAACTAGATAGGACCGCTCTAATTGCTTCATCTGAGAAGAATGCTAGCATAATCGAGGCGTTTAGTACGTCGGAGAGTACGTAGAGGACTAGTTCGGTACCGTTGAGAGTTACTAGTGCTAGAGGGGTTAACAGTAGAAGCATCTGCGGTGTTGATACGTAGTTGAATATCACAGCACTTCCCACAGCACATAGAGCTACTTCATAGATTCTCCTCGAAAACCCCTTAAAACCCCTGCGGAGTAGTGCTACGGTTACCGCTAGTGTAAATGCAAGTACGGTAGCGGTAGCTGCAAGTCTGTGGATAGGGCTGAATATGTCGTGAACTACTATGCTGTAGATGCAGTTCTCACAGTACCACGTAGAGTGGTATGTTAGGAAGTCTAGGAAGGCTCTAGGTGCAACTAATAGGACTACTATGTAGGGAATTCCCCCACTAGCTAGGAGCCCGAGTAGGAAGTGCATATAGTCCTTACCGCAATTATCACGTCTCAAGCTCTGGTTAAGTAGGTAAACTAGTAGAACTAAAGCTATGGGGGCTGTCAGAAGCTTTGTAGCTATAGAGAGTCCTAGTAGTACCCCCGCTACGAGAAACCTCCACTTACCCCTCCCCCTGTCGAGCACTACAAGAGAGGAGAGGGCTAAGAGGGAACACAGCGAGTCCCAGTTGTACGTAGTGTATAGGAGTACCGATGGTAGGATTAGGTATAGGAGTGCTCTATTGGTCCTCCTTAAACCTGGGGAACCCTCCAGGGTTCTATATATAAGTACGGACGTTAAGGTCATTGAAACCACTAGGACCACGGCATTAATTAGGAAGTGCACCTCGGCTACTGCCGAGATGAACTCTACATAGCTAACCCCACCACCTCGAGGTGTGAGGGTGAGAGCTGCACATGTAGACAGAAACCAGAGAACACCAACTACCGGAGGGTACTCAAAGAAGTAGTCAACATAGGGAGCGGGACAGAGAACTCTACCTTCTACCAGTTCATCAATTACTGCAGTAGAGTACCAGTACCTACCCCTAGCACTACCTAGCTCGAGGAACCTAGGGTAGAAAACCCCGTACACTATGTCACTGTACTTAAGCCCCCAGTTTCCAAAGGGTACGGGGGATGAGGGCATGTGGATGTAACTGGAGAAGAACCCTGAAGCTACGGCAGTAAGCACTATGAGAGTTAAGTACTTATCTAACTTCACCAATGAGTCCCCCACCTTAGCTTGGACATCGTAACGTGGTAGAGGGTTACTACGGTCTTGACCTTAAATACCTCGCCGGCGTTCCCTAGAACTCCTCCAACCAGCACCCTCAACCCTACAAACAATCTGTGGAAGAATTAATATCGACTCGCATCCTCACTGGTAACTACGGGACTTTTAGGAGCTACCTAGTTATATGTTTAACCTCCGAAGGTTGCTCCCTCTTTAAACTAGTACCGGGCTCTATCCTTATGTAGGGTAGCTCGCTTAGAGAGTCATCTGGAACGTGGATAACTGTTACATCGTAGTAGCTTCTCAGCATATCTAACATAAGGTTTAGTCTCTTCAGGTTACTCTGGGACTTAGGTCCAAAACTTATGAACACTACTACCCTATCTCTCTTCAAATCCTTCACCTAGGCGAAGCTAGGAGATCTTTTACTTAAAACCAGTGATCCCCAAACTACGGGATACTGCATTAGAGACAGAGTACGGATTCCTAGTTTTTAAAAACTATTTTTTAAAACTATGGAGGGGAGACCAAAAAGTGGTATCAACGAGAGTCACCCTAGTTGCCTACAGCTCCCCTGGGGGCCTGGACCCCAGGAGGCTCGTGTTGCTGGCAGTTAAGGTGTCCCAGGGCAAGGTAAGGGAGAGGGGCGTCGAGCACTACCTCAGGGAGTACCCGGAGAGGGACGTGCACGAGTGGCTCCTGCAGGCGGCCGGGTTCCCCTCGGTACTGGAGCACGTGGTCTTCACCTTCTACATCGAGGGAATCTCCAGGGTGGCCAGCCACCAGCTTGTCAGGCACAGGATAGCCTCGTACACCCAGGAGTCCCAGAGGTACGCCGAGGTGGGGCCCGACTACGTGGTACCGGACTCCGTGGTGGGGGCTGGCTTCGGGGAAAGGTTTAGGGAGCTCGCGGAGGCTTGCTACCGGCTCTACAGGGAGATGGTGGGGTCCGGGGTACCCCGCGAGGACGCTAGGTACGTACTACCGCAGGCCTTCACCACCTCGATCCTCATGACGGTGAACCTCAGGGAGCTCATCCACATAGCGTGCCTGAGGCTCTCGGAGAGGGCCCAGTGGGAGATTAGGGAGGTGGTCAGGGCCATGGTCGAGGAGGCTAGTAGGGTGGTACCCGAGATCCCGGAGCTGATCACGAAAAGTTGTTACCCTCGGGGAGAGTATCTCTAAAACACCTCCACTACTGAGCGTTTAATAGCTTCCAACCCCTCCGTTGGGGGGAGGACTAGCCATGAGTAGTAGGAAGTCCCTGGAGGATCTTGGTGTATCCTCAACCATACTTTCGAAGCTTAAGGAGGCTGGGTATAGAACCCTGGAAGCAGTTGCAGTAGCCAATGTAAGTGAACTTGCTAGTGTTGTTGGAATTCCTCTACCCACGGCTCACAGGATCGTCACTAAGGCTAGGGAGCTTCTAGGACTTACTCTGAAGACTGCCCTAGACCTTAAGAAGGAGAGGAGCGGACTACCCAAGATAACAACGGGTTCTA
>Ga0326760_1001192_pt1 | contig 11814 bp, 12 predicted proteins | sample GCREP_S_FD_207668 | JGI IMG/M metagenome (GOLD analysis project Ga0326760, IMG submission 207668) | Hot spring sediment microbial communities from Geyser Creek Basin, Yellowstone National Park, WY, United States - GCR.EP_S | ecosystem: Environmental > Aquatic > Thermal springs > Near-boiling...
AAGCGAGAACACATTGTAGAGTACTATACTTACTACTCCAACGAGGGCTATAGTAGAGGCTATTTTAAGCCTCTTCGAGGGCTTTATAATGAGGCTTGAGGGGAGTAAACTCATTATTGAAGCGTACAACGTGAAGAACACGAAAACCTGCATTGTGAGTGATACACCTAGAATCATTAGTAAACCACCACCAAAAACAGGGGCAATAGCTGAAACTATAACTGGAACAAAGAGGTATACGAATAGCGATGTCCCAACTATAATTGTAAAGTTACCCACAAGTCCTAATACACGTGACTCAAACCACGCGTAAATAGCGTCAAAAGCCTTCTCAGCAACACCACTGTAGTCTGCGTGAGTTACAGCCGCAGTAATAATTCTCCTCAAGTAGTTTACAACTCTCTCTGATGGGTGATTAGCAAACACCCTGTCGAGTGCACTGAGCAGTGATGTACGCGTTATAGTTGCTATTTTCCTCGCAAACTTTATCTCCCTAGATGAGGCTGATAGCGCAATACTGCTCTCTATTAGTGAGAGTATCTCGTAAATAGGCATTTTAAGAGCTGATAAAACACGTAGTAGTATAATCACGTATGGCAACTCCACCTCTACACTAGTCTTCCTCTGAGAGCTCCAAGTGTATACGAGTATATTTGGAAGTAGAAGTAAAACTACTAGTAGACACAAAAGCGTGATCGTTGAGGCAACTAGGAAAGCGTTAAACCCCACGAGCACAGTGTACACTACTGTGACGAATGAGAGCGCCACTACTAGTACTTGGCAGTACATTAGAGCTAAGCGTAAAGCCCTGATCTCACTACTCTTTAACCCCCTACTAGCAACTAGTAGGGAGTTTACCATTAATTTACGCACGTACTCCTCGTATCTACGAGGCAGAGTAGTTAAGTGTAGAGTTAACGTGGCGGCTATAATTGAGAAGATCACGTTGAATAATCCTAGTTTAAAGTAAAACCAGAGTACTAGAGCCACGAGGACAGCTACTCCGAGATTTAGTACAATAACGCCATTACTACGCACTCTACTGAGCAAGGCGAGAACATAGCCTCTAAGCCTACTGAGCACAACTCAACACTCCTCAACTACTACTCTTATGATAGTGGTTATTGAGTAAAAAACAGGAGGGTTAAGTCACCACGCCGAGCTTATTTTCTCACTCAGCTTCTTGTAGAGTATTTCTCCAAGCTTCATGTATGAGGGTGTCTCCAGAGTTGGGTCTGTGCTGAGGGCTTCTCTATAAGTCTCCTCGAGCACACTTATCATTGCCTTGTACTCTCTCTCCAACATGTCTCTTGATACTCTGTGAGTAAGCTCTATTCTCTCAATAAACTTGAAACTCCTAACTGGATTATCCACGGCTGGCTCAATTCTATCTGTCTCGGGATTATACGTGAAGACGGGCTTAACGATGTTCTCGTCTTGAACATAGACTTCGTGCCTGAAAACTCTCCTACCAGCTCTCTCAGCGACATTAGTCTTCACGAATACATTGAGCATTTTAACAACTTGAGGGTCTAGTGATATTGGTGGAGAGAGGAGTCTTAGAAGAGCTGCCTCGGGGCTCTCAGCGTGAAAAGTCGTAATTGCGCAGTGTCCTAGTAGTATTGAGTGAGCCCACTCGCGCGCCTCTTCACCCCTGATCTCGCCCACTATGATGTAGTCCTCTGAAAGCCTCACACTAGTCTTTAATAAGTCAAATACTGAAACCTTGTACTCGCCGTACTCTCTCGTAGTTGTCCTAGTCCAGTAGGTTGCGGGTATTCTTATCTCGGGGGTGTCCTCAACTGTGAATACTCTACTACCTGGTGGTATGAGGGCTAGTAGCGCGGTGGCTAGTGTTGTCTTACCAGTCATTAATCCACCAACTATTAGTATTGGAACCTTGTACTTCACCATAAGCCACAAGTAAGCTGCCTCTTCAATACTGAGCGAGCCTAGGTGTATTAGTTTGAGAACAGTCCACGGTGTCTCAGTGAGTTTTCTAATATCAATAGTAGCACTCCTCCTCATAGTTATATCCGAGGAGAAGACCACTGATATTCTAGCCTCGTATTTAGGCTCAATAAAACTAGCTAGAGGCATAGCCTCTGAGAGTGGTTTACCAGCCGCGGCTGCAAATCGCAAAGCTAACTCTACTACTTCATCCTGGCTCAGCGTGATATTTGTATTTAGCCTCCCGTAAACCCTGTGGTGTACTTGTACAGGCTTATTGCTCATAATGTGAACGTTAATTATATTTGGGTCTAGGAAAAACGCCTCTAGTACATCATACCCCGTGAACTGCCTCTCAACAATGTGCTTAATTCTCTCATCACTAATTCTCTCCAAGAGGTCTACAAGAGACTCCTCGCCGACGAGGACATCGTAGAGCTTCTCCTCTACTTTAGATGCTTCACTCATAGCTAGCGAGTCCTGTACTATGGTGTCAAAAACTACGTAAGAGCCACTTGCAATACAAACCGTGTACAGTGGCTTCTGCTTTGACGGAACACTATACGTCTCTGTACACGCTAATTTCGTGGAGGGTGGCTTGAGTATTTTTAACTTAACAGACTCGAAATCAATACCCACGCTAGTCTACCTACTTCTAACTAAGTAATATTGCAGGGTTCTCTTTAAACCATTTTATGACAGGTATACAGCGTGATTGCTTAGCTTGTAGAGTGCTGTGCGCTATTGCTACTCGCGTGCTAGTTTCTCCTCGATGAGGAACTCTAAACTATTAGGATCAATAGTCTTCTCCACGAAGTCGCTTGTACAGTTCGAGAGTAGTATTAAGTACAAGTCCTCTACAACACTACTCTTAGTAGTCTTAATTACAGTGCACTCACTACTAATCGCCTTGAGGAGACTATCAATATTACTGTCTCTAATCGCCACTGCTATAACACTTTCTCCCCCATAGAGTACTGTGAGTAGCTCTAGTAGAGCCTCATACTCTCCGGGAAAGACGAGTGCTGCGCTTTCTAAGTTACTTGTACTTTTAACTCTCTCTAAGCACCTCTTCACCCAGCTACACAGCGATGACACCATTAACTTGTTTTCAGATATGTCTAGTAGTAGGGGGAACATTCTACAGGCTAGAGGCTTCTCGCCGTGTATTCTACAAGACCTCGTTGAGGAGTCGTAAAATGGGCAGTAGCCCCTTATAACCCACTTGTAGAGGCCGCTCTCAAGTCTATTAAACTCTAATTTAACACCCATGTGCTTAGCTAAGATCTTGTAGTAGTAGACTTCGTGTGGTAGTAGTATAGGCATTTCTCTAATTTCACTAAAATAACAACAATCACTACAGCGTAAACAAGTAAACCTATTGCAATTAGTCAACTCAACACCTCTCTAATTGTGAGAGAGCACAGCACATATTTTAGAATCAACTTAATTTAGTCTTAATTTAAACGGTAACTATTAAGGCTGATAGAAACAGTAATTCTTCTCGGGTTTCAAGTTTACTATTGACTATAATATTTAAAAGTATAAGTACCCTTATAGCTACTCGTGGTGCATTACATGGCTATTGAAGTGGGGGTTGCTATAGTAGCAGTAGTGGTAATTGCTATAGTGTTATCTACTATTATAGTTACTCGTAGACTCCGCAAGACGACTAAGGAAGTGGAGGATAAAATAAGACCTCTAGAGGAAAAGTTAAGACTCTTAAATGATAGTCAACACGATATTGAGAGGCAATTAGCAGAGAAATTTAGTCAAGTCGAGGAGACTCTTAGAGCAGTAAGAGAAATGTTTAGTCGCGTTGAGGAGAAATTAGAGAGCTTAATGAGGCAAGCAGAGGCGGGGTTTAAACGAATTGAAGAGATGCTTGGAAGAGTAGTCAGCAATGTTGAGAGCGTCTCTAGTAGATTAGGAGACGTGGAGAGAAGAGTTATTAATCTCGAAGTCGAGCTAAAAGCTATTAGGGGTAAATTTAGAGTACTCGTAATACTAGACGCTGTTCTCATAGTGCTATTAATTGTAGTTGTTGTGGTCCTACTTGTAGTTAAAGCGTAAATATAACACCCACTCTGCATTACCGCGCTCGATGCTCACATAAGCCTATTAGTTCTTAGTGCACAGTGAGACTAATTAAACATCACGCTGTAGGGTTATACTTAAACTCTACTATTCTCTCTTACGGATTCTTAACGCACATACAATACGAATATAACTACGATAAAAGAATTAGAAAAGGTAGATCTATATCCTCTACTTAAAAACTACTGTTTTCTACTATTAAATAGCACTAAGCTTAATAGCCAAATCGCTATTATGACCGCTACTAGAACTCCGCTTAGTTGAAGAGCGCTCCATGAGAACTCTATTGGCTCTTCTCCCTCTAGATACGAGAATACCGCGTCCACGGTGAACATGATAGTGGCTCCCCAGGAGATTAGTGCTAATTTAGCTAAGCTACTGGGATTAAACTTTACTGCAACATAGTAGAGTAGTGTAGTAGTCAGTGAGAAAAGCAGGAGTACTAGAAGCCACATTCTCACTTCACACCTGCCTGTGTACTCGTAGAACCCAGCGTAGTAGTTACCTGTTTAATAGGTGTTACTTCAACTTGTACTCTCCTAGTAAACCCTAGTACTAGAAGCCACGCACCTGTTACAGCAAGAGTCATTGAGCCTCCAACTCTAGTCATTTCACTAATAACTAGCGGAATGTCCTCAGGGCTCTTCATAGCTGTTAAGAACGGGGGCCACGGTACAACTTCACCGTGCCATACGTGCTCAGCTACTAAGACTAGTGCACCACCTAGCATTAAGTACACTAGAATATCTAGTCTAACTCTCTCAGCACCACGCCACAGTTTCCTTATAGCCGCCAGTATTAGTCCTATTGTTAGTGGAGCTATAAAACACGCCACTTCAATCACCAGGTACACCTTTAATTGAGGAAGGTGCACATTTATATACTTATCAGACACATAGCTACTGAGAGATATAAGACTCTCTGCGATACTACGATAGTGGTGAGCGCCCGGTTGATCGTGTCTATTAAGAGGAGTAAGCCGGGACCATACAGAGTAGACGTGTACACTGAGTACGCTCAGCCACTCACATCTTATAGTGATGTGAAAGCCGTTTGGTTGAATGAGAAGCCCCTTGGAGACTTCGAAGAAATACACGTTGAGGCTCTTTTAGTTAAGTACTCAAAAGAAAAGGGAGAGGTGTATATTTACACTAGAACCGCGTGAGATCCCGGCAGAGCTCTCTAATAGTAGCTCTAAGCCCATCTTCGAGTACGACTCTAGGCTGGAAACCCAGTATTCTCTGGGCTTTAGATATGTCAGCCCAACTATCTCTAATATGCCCTGGTCTCGGTGGAGCGTGTAATATCTCTACATTAACGCCTACGAGCCTAATTACAACTCTAGCTAGGTCTACTATGCGCGTAGGCACACCAGAACCAGCGTTAAACACTAAGCCCACAGGGGTCTTCTCGACTACGAGTTCTACTAGGCGTGATACGTCCTCGACGTGTATGAAGTCTCGCGTTTGAAGCCCATCACCGTGAATTATAAGGGGCTCACTACTACAAGCCCGAGTAATAAACTTCGTGATTACTCCAGCGTACGCCTCACTCTGACCTGGACCATAGACATTAAATGGCCTAATAATCACGTACTTTAAGCCGAGCTTACCGTAGAACTCTACAACTTGCTCACTCATAAGTTTACTGAGACCATAGGGTGATAGGGGCTTTAATGGGTGCTCTTCTGGTATAGGTGTTTTAACGGGTTCTCCGTAGACGGCTGCCGAGCTAAAGTGTACTAGTAGTTTACCTAGCTCTAGGCAAGAAGACGCTACACTAGCTGTTCCACCAACATTATTAGCAATGTACTCTACTGGCTTCTCAAAGGACTCCTCAACGCTAATATAGGCCGCTGCGTGTATAACTACATCTGAGTCTTCAATGTGAGATTTCACAGTATACTTGTCTCTGACATCACACTTGACAACGGAAATATCCTCCTCTTTAAGCCTTGCAAGGGCCCGCTTACTAGGCCTCTCGAGGCTGTCTAGTACTACTACACTGTAGCCTCTACGCTTCAAGTAGACTGCGAGATTGTGCCCAATAAAACCAGCACCACCGGTAATGAGGACTCGCAGGAGAAAAACACCTACTTTAAGTACTTCTCTACAAGGTACTCTACTAGGTCTTCGGGCCTGTACTCTGAGCCAAGAGACCTCTTTAATAAGTCTTTAGGAGCGTAAACAGCACCGTACTTGTGTATTTTCCCTCTTTGCCACTCTCTAATACTAGTGAAGTCCCCGCTCGCTATTTTCTCGTAGAGGTTAAACTCCCTCATCATAGTTTTCCTCATCATAGCTGCCACTATATTGCCGAGTGTGTACGTGGGGAAATACCCCACACTACCCATACTCCAGTGAATATCCTGTAGTACGCCCTCACTGTGAGAACTAGGCTTCACGCCGAGAAGCTCCTCCATGTAGTTATTCCAGAGCTCGGGGAGGTCTCCCACTTTAACTTCACCCGTTAAAACCATTTTCTCCAGATCGGCCCTGAGTACGATGTGCATGTTGTAAGTTACTTCATCCGCGTCAACTCTTATTAAACTGGGCTTAACCGTGTTAAAGTAGTAGTATATTTCCTCGGGAGTGTACTTAGCGGCGAAGTCGAGGTGCTCTCTGAGAACAGGGTAAATGTACTCTACAAACTCTCTACTCCTACCAACAATATTCTCCCAGAATCTACTCTGCCCCTCGTGAACACCCAGACTAGCACCATCACTCACAGGTGTATATGAGAGCGCCGGGTCTATTTGCAACTGGTATATGGCGTGGCCAAACTCGTGGACTACAGCCATTAGTGTCCTCTTAAAGTCTACTCCCTCATACCTCGTAGTTATCCTCACGTCGAATATGCCCATGTCAATCGTGAATGGGTGTGCTGAGACATCAAGCCTACTCCTCACACCGAGCGGGTAGCCTAGTAACTCTAGGACTTTTCTATTAACAATCTCCATTTTCGAGACATCGTACTTGACTTCTTCTAGTGGGTGTTTCTGCGGGTATTTACCCTCAGAGATTACTCTGTTAATTACGTGTTTTAGCTCAGACTTCAAGTAGCCTAGTACTCTGTTAACGTCTTCTGTTCTCAACCCCTCCTCGTAGAGGTCTAAGAGTGCGTCATATGGGTGCTTCTCCCACCCGAGGTAGTCTGCGGTCTTCCTCGCGAGGTCAAAGATCCTCTCGAGGTATGGTTTAAAAGCGTTAAAGTCGTTTTTCGCCTTGGCTTCACGCCAGACGATCATGGCCTCCTGCGTTACCTTAGCTCTCTCAGCTACGAGCCACGGTGGGAGGGCCTTAGCTATCCTGATCATTCTCTTAAGCACCCTCATAACACCCCTCTCGTAGTCGTTAAGTGACTCGACACTATCAGCTAACTCAACTAGCTCGACGAGGTCTGGTCTAAGTAGGAGTTGTTGCCTCAGTAACTCGAGCTCGGCTCTGGCAACAGCTCTGTCTCTCACGCCTTCACGGGGCATGTATGTCTCACTATCCCACGACATGAGTGATAAGGCGTGTGATATACTCCAAATTGCCCTGTACTTCTCGAGTATTTTCTTCACAATGGGGTTTTCAAACACCAAGCTCAACACCACTTAGAACTATGAGCGCTGAGTTAAAATAGAGCTAAGTATAGTCGCTCACCAAGCTAATTAGTCTCACAGGAGTATAATCTACGCTAGCGTGGTGTCTAGTAAGTGTGGAGGTTTAAAGTCTGTAGTGTTGAGGAAATGAGGTGGATTGACGAAGAGGCGTCTAGAAGGGGTATTGACCACGCACAACTAATGGAGAATGCTGGCTCAGCTGTATTCAGCCTGATTCTAAGAGTTTTCGGAGTACGCGGTAAGAAGTTCACGGTTTTAGCGGGTACTGGTAATAACGGGGGTGACGCGCTAGTAGCCGCGAGGAGAATACACGCTCACGGTGGTTACGTGGAGGTCTTTATTATCGGTGACCCAGGGAAGTACAGGGAGCCTGCTCGTAGAAACTACGAGTTAGCGTGTAAGCTGGGCATCCCAGTCCGAGTAGTTAGTAGTGAAAGCGGCTTAGCTGATCTCGAGAAGTCTCTTCAATTATGCGACGTCGTGGTGGTAGGGCTTATTGGTACAGGGTTGAGGGGGGAGGTAACAGGTTTAACTAGACTAGTTATCGAGGCAGTGAACAAGTCGAGTAAGCCGGTTGTGAGTGTAGACATAGCTTCAGGGGTGGATGGGAATAGTGGTAGAGTGAGAGGTGTAGCCGTTAAGTCAACTTATACTGTTACACTCGGCTTACCTAAGTACGGAAACGTCCTCTACCCTGGCTACTACTACTGCGGTAAGCTCTACACCTCGCGCCTCTCATACCCACCAGACCTACTAGACTCAGAGAACATTACTGTCGAGTTAAACACCCCCGTGAAGCTACCTGAGAGAGTTAAGTGGGGCCACAAGGGCACTTTTGGAAAACTCCTCGTAGTTGCGGGCGCGAGATACTATTACGGTGCACCGTACTATAGTAGCTACTCGTTTCTCAAAGCTGGTGGAGGCTACTCTAGGCTGGCTACACCAATAAGTGTTGTATCAGTGCTCGCGGCTAAGTGCAGTGAAGTAGTATATCACCCAATGGAGGAGACTGAGGAGGGGACACTAGCATACAGGAACTACGAGAGAGTATTGAGTATTATTGCGGAGCACGGAGTAGACATAGTAGTGCTTGGTCCCGGTACGTCTCTAAACTCTGAGACACAGGACCTTATAAGAGCCTTAGCGGAGTCCATTGAAAAGCCAGTTATTATTGACGGTGATGGCTTAACAGCTATTTCGAAAAGCCCCGAGGTCTTAAAGAAGAGAAAGGCGCCAACAGTTCTCACACCACACCCAGTTGAGTTCACTAGGCTTACTGGTCTGAGCTTAGAGACTCTTCAAGAAGACCCTATTGGATCAGTGAAGAGGGCTTCACGTGAATTAAACTCCTATATTGTGCTTAAGGGAGCGCACTCACTTATAGCTTACCCTGATGGCAGAGTCTACGTAAACATGACTGGTAATCCGGGGATGGCTAAGGCTGGCATGGGAGACGTGCTTAACGGGGCAATAGCAGCCATGTACGGTATTGGGCTAAGAGACCTCGGCGAGGCCACACGCATGGGTGTTCTAGTACACGGCTTAGCTGGAGACCTAGTAGCCGAGGATATCGGGGAAGACGGTGTAACGCCTGATAGTGTTCTCGACTACTTGCCTAGGGCTGTTAGATTACTACGAGGAAGCCCTGAGCGCATTGTAGAGAAGTACATGCCTGGTGAGATCTAGTAGTATGAGTAACTGTCATATGAGGCGGTTTCAGCGAGGAGACCTAGAACACGTGTTAAAACTAGAAGAGGAGTGCTTTAGCCCCGAGGAGAGGTACTCTAGGCGGGTTTTTGAATCGTACTTACTACTAAACCCCATATTCTACATTGCCGAGTGTAGCGGTGAAGTAGTTGGCTACATCATAGCAACTGTACGTGAAAACACGTGTCACGTGGATTCAATAGCCGTTAGAGAGAAGTGGCGTAGAAGAGGAGTTGGCACAGAGTTAATGAACGCGGCTCTACGCGACTGTAGAGACCGCGGTGCTAAAAGAGCAGTGCTCGAAGTGGCTGTCGATAATGATTCCGCTATAAGGCTCTACTCTAAGCTCGGCTTTAGGGTTAAAGAGCTTATTCCAGGGTATTATCCAGGTAGAGACGCGTATTTAATGGAGAGAGAACTATGATTATTAAGCCACTAGTACCAGTAGACGTTATTATAGATAGCAGAGAAGACTCTAAACACCCCGAGTTTAAGACTATGTTAACACGCGCTGGGATCAGAGTGGCTGTTAAGGAGTTGCCCGTAGGGGACTTCTTGATCATCGCGCCACAGGGGAGGAGGAGTATTCTAGTTGAGAGAAAAACCGTTGACGACTTAGCTAATAGTATTAGAGACAACAGAATATGGGATCAGAGCAGACTACTGCTTGAGGCCGCTGAGCGTGATGGCCACATACCACTAGTCGTGGTTGAAGGGGATCTCAGCGTGCTGGAGAAGCGTAGAGAGTGGAGAATACAGTCTATTTTGAGAATACTAGACACGTTAATACTAGACATGAATATACCAGTTCTCTTCACACCGCACAAAGAGGCTACAGTAAAGTGGATTGCTACTAAGGCTAAGAGCCTGAGTAAGCAAGGTGAGAAGCGTGTTATTAGGATGAGAGTCGAGAAGAAACCTGTGAGTTTAAATGAGAGAATACTTTACGTCGCTGAGGGTGTTGCTGGACCAGTACTCGCGAGGAAGCTCCTCGCGAAGTTTAAAACTCTAAGAGCACTTGCAAACGCCTCTATTTACGAGCTCATGAGCGTAGAGGGTATAGGTGAGACCAGGGCTCACGAAATACACTCCATATTTAATACTCCATGGGTTGAGGAGCATGGAGACAATTGATCTTGTTAAAGTAGCCGTGCCAATACTAGTCTCAGCTACAATAGCCAAGTATACGCTGAAGTGGTGGCTAAGGGTAGGCATGGAGCTTGGGTTTAAAGGTCGAGATATGAATAAGCCTGGTGAATACTACGCTGTTGAGGGTGGTGGGCTCTGGGTTATACTCTCCTCTGTTTTTGGACTACTATGCTATGTGGCCTTAGACACGTATATTGATGGAGTCAAGGGGCCTATACCACTACTCTCAATAATTACTACTCTACTACTAGCTGGTTTAATAGGGTATATTGACGACTCACTCGGCTGGAAGAAGGGTATTTCACCTATTGCTAGAGTCTTGTTCACAATACCTATAAGTCTACCACTAGTGGCTGTTAAGGCTGGTAAGACCAGAGTTGAGTTACCACTTGTAGGTGTAGTAGACTTAGGCTTACTGTACTCTGTGCTAGTAGTCCCAGTGGGCATTGTCGGTGCGAGTAATGCGTTTAACATGATTGCTGGCTATAATGGACTAGAGGCTCTCCAGGGACTAGTCCTGCTCTCAATGATCTCTACTCTAGCCTTTATTAAGGGTATTTACGAAGTCATCTATGTCTCGCTTCCCGTGATCGCCTCAATACTGATCTTCTACGCGTGGTACAATAGATACCCCGCTAAGGTATTCCCCGGTAACTCGTTTACATATGGTCTAGGAGCATTTTACGCCTCACTAGCAGTATACTGGGATATGGAGAAGTACGCTGTGCTCTCCTTTACACTGTACTTCTTAGAGCTACTGCTATTTCTGCGTGGATTATACCATGGAGTCTACAAGGAGAACTATGCGAGAGTACTGAGTGATGGGACTCTACTACCACCATATAACAAGTCCTATAGTGTAACGCACTTAGCTATGAAAGCTGTGAGGGCTATTAAGGGCTCTTGCCGCGAGTTAGACGTTGTATACTTTATTGCTGGATTACAGCTAGCTGTCTGCGTCTCCTCAGTTCTCATAATACTATTCACTTATCCCTGACCAGAGCGTACAAGTACATTGTGCTGACAAGCCCCACTAAGCCTGAAATAACTAGTGCTTGTCCTGGTCCAAGACTAGTGTAGAGTAAACCAGCAATAATTGAGGCTATAGATGCGCCTATATTGTCTAGTATTCTCTGAATACCTATAGCTCTACCTCTCACTTCTACGGGTAGTATTAGGGTTAACATTGCTGATATAGATGACCCGAGGATATTAGATGAAATACTACCAATTAGCGAGGCTAAAGCGAGGAGCTCTAAGACATGGCTCTTAGTAAAGTAGGGGAGGGCAAAGAGCAGTATGTT
>Ga0326760_1001193_pt1 | contig 11810 bp, 5 predicted proteins | sample GCREP_S_FD_207668 | JGI IMG/M metagenome (GOLD analysis project Ga0326760, IMG submission 207668) | Hot spring sediment microbial communities from Geyser Creek Basin, Yellowstone National Park, WY, United States - GCR.EP_S | ecosystem: Environmental > Aquatic > Thermal springs > Near-boiling...
TCGACGCCACCGGGTTCAGCCTACCCCCGGCGACCTCGTGCCTCAGCTCGGCCCTACCTAGGTAGCTGACGTATAGCTCCACCGCGGTCTTGAGTAGGGTGTTGAAGCCCGCCTGCCTGTAGGCCTCACCTACTAGCTGGGCGGTACTGGGCCTCAGCCTTAGAGTTCTGCACAAAAATCCCACCTATGTAAGGCTCCAAGACCGCTTATGGGGAGATGTATACTATGTGGAGTTAAAAATTGCGATAGCCTCAAAAGAGCGATCGAGCTCGCTAAAGAAGCGTTAAGAGATATGGAAAGCTCGATAATGATGAGAGTAGAGTTGTAGACTCACCTCACTTTAACGCTAAGAGCCGAAATCTGCCTGTTAGGGAGGTCAATGTGTAGTATCGTATCACGAAGACTAGTTGCGATAAACGCGAGGGCCTGCTAAGTCAGGTGATATAACCACGTAGAGTGTGATTGTGAAGAACAAAGTAGAGCTCAAGATTGATAAAAAGTCTCACAGGATGTTAAGCCAGCTTGACCCAGTATATACGTATGTTCCGGATTTACTTAGCTGATCATTCTCCACATATGTTTTCGCTACTAGAGTAATACTTCTTTTACACACCGCGAAAAGTAATTAGTTAATGTAATTGTTCTTTCAGCCATCAATGAGTATGAGATGTCTAGTTTAGTTTGAAAATGGGTCTCGCTAGCAGAGTAAGGAGATGAACTATTTGGACAAAGGCAGTAAAGAGAATAGTTAACACCAATAGTTAAAGTGTTAAGACGGCGGAACTACTCCTCGTTAAATATTGATCTACTATGAAATGTGTGCACGGTTGATCATGCGATGCTAGTACATGTAGGGAGCTATTTTCACTGGGTCCTCGGTGTCGACGCTTATCAATATCTACATCGAGATCGTGATCTGGGGGTGCGGTCTTGGTGAACTACTGAATCATCTCTCTGTCTGAGGAGAACTGGTTTGTGGTTAAAGAGACTAGTGTGTATGGCGTCCCAGGGGCTGCCCGTGGTAGGCATATACGGAAGCTCGTTAAGCCCGGTGACGTACTCGTACTCTACGTGACTAAGAGAGTATCAAAGAGACTTGAAGACAAGTTCGTGGGGGTATATAGGGTTGTCGCAGAGTGATTTAGGAGAAGAGAAGCCGCTGTGGTTCGACGAGGCTCGTGGGGGTAAAGTTAAGTACTCTTGACGAGTCAGACTAGAGCCGGTCAAGCTGGGAGTAGCAGACTACAACTACAGCGAGCTAGCATCTAGACTTTTTGTAGTAGATAAAAACGGCCGGAACTCCATTAGTAGGGACGCCCGGAGACTTCAAGAGACCGATACCAAAAGAAGGTGCAGAATTGATAGTAAACAGTCTTAAACCAGTGTCTGGTCTTTAATGCGGTACCGGTAGAAAGGAGAAGTAGTCGGGCGTCCCTACTTCGTCATATACATAGTAGATTTTGCCGTCCTTTTCCTCCGACTTAATCAACTTTAGCTTACTTTTGCCCGACGAGTTGAACGGATCTCTATACCCCCTGATTTCTACGCCATTATCTTTTATCTCCACGACAAAGAGCCAGTAGGTGTGTTTCCCGGAGATACGCTCAGCAAACTCCTTTTCACTACTAGTGTAGACTACGAACCTGGATTTAATGAGAGTCTTTAGCTCTATGAACGCTGTTGTCCCATCGCGGCTTTTCGCTACGTAATCGAAAGGCGCTTTAGTATCACCAACATATGTTAACTCGTACATACTACTAAGAGCTTTCTCGAGGAAAGTTCTGCCCTTGGCTTCTATTTCAAGCTTCTCCTCAGTAATATCACCTATAGCTATACTCTCATCGGAGCTCTTCACAACCTCATCTAGCAACCTCTCCTCTACACTCTTAACAAGGGCCTTAGGCACAAATACTACTAGCGGTGTAACATCTACATATAGGTCACTCATACCCGAAACTTCTAAACTACTTCTACTTCTAGTGACCTTTACTACGAGGTCTATGAACCCTCGCAGATCACTCAGTAAGTAGTTCATTACCTCGTTCATTACGAAGTGCCTTATTTTCTGTTCAACAGCGTATTTGACGTCTTGCAGCTCGACGCATTCGCTCTCCATTAGGCTCTTTAACCCCCTACCCGCCTCTTCACATACACCGCATCGCTCGATGAAGTCAACGAAATCCCTAATGGTCTTCACTTTGCCCTCATGGTAGTCGTACACATATATCCAACAAGTGGTACGTTTCCCAGACCGCGACACGCAGGCTTTCGCAACAATGACAAAGCTCTTCCCGCCGAGCCCCTCGCATAGTAGATACAGTGGAGTCTCGCCCTTAGAGATCTCCGCCTGCCTGAGCTTTATGAGCCAGTCTGAAATTACGCGGTTACTACATTTAGTACCGGTAATCTTTTCAACAAGCTTACACAGACTTTCATTAAACTCCCTTCTACTCGCGAAGCCTATTATTTTCCTCAATTTACCCTTTTCAACGCCCTTAACAGGACCTGCTACCCGAGCCCTTGAAGAGTATAGCTCCTTTAACCTCTCAGTAAGCCTTGTTCCAAACTTCTTGACATGTTCGTCGATAAGCTTCTCGATTTGCCGTCCTCCCTCTTCAGGGCTGTCCGCATTCTTGTAGGTGATCCAAATATTGAATGGCGTTAGATCCCTAGACTCCAAGACTCCAGAAATGGGCAATGCTGCTCGTCCTTCCTTAGTTTCAACTTCGAAAGCTGTTAAAATGCTTGGAATTATACCTGCCCGCACAGAGTTAAGAAGTTTCAAATAGAGAGCTTTAAATATCCTGTCTTCAAAGCCATGGTCCATGAACATAAGATACACCCTTACATCTCTGCGTTGTCCGAGTCGCCAGACCCTACCAGCCCGTTGCTCTAACTTCACGAGAGACCAGGGGAGTTCGTAATTAATCACAACATTTGCATATTGTAAGTTCAACCCTTCGGCAGCCACATCCGTGGAGATCAGTACACGAGGACCCGGTTCCGCGAGCCACTCTTGCACGTAATCTATTGTCACCTCCGAACCCAATCTTCTACCAGTGAGAAGTTCTATCCCATACTTGTGAACATCAGTACTGCGAAGTCTTTCGAAAATATACTCAGCTGTATCAGCAAACTCTGTGAAAACGACTACCTTGTCCCCTTCACCTAGGTGTTTAAGCAGGATTTCTTCTAACCTAAGGAGTTTACTATCGTGCTCCTCCACTTTGCACGCTAAGTCTCTTAGGTATTCAAGGTCCTCTACCAAGTCTTCTATGATCCTTCTAATGTCTTCTCTCGTACGGCTCACTATACTACTTGTTGCAGAGCTTAATACGTCGTCTAGCTCCTTTGCCGTGATTCGCTTATCTTTGTCTAGACCTACATGTTCTTCCTCGACGTACTCCTCCAAGAGCTCTTCTAGCGTCTCGTCTTCGCGAGCAAGCTTCGCGGGACCGATGGCGGATTCCACGATTTTACTGAACGTCTTCCATCCTGCACGTGGACTGGATAGCCCGCGCTTATCTATCACCATTGCCACCAACCCTAGAGAACGCTTCAATCTCTCATTTGGAGCTCTACGAACGATTTTCCGCGTGATTTCATCTAGCTCATCGATGTACGTCTTTTCGATCCCCGTTAATTCGACGTTATAGGGGATTGCAACGGCATCTACAAATACCTTTTCGCCACCTCGATCATCCCGCTCGTAAAATTCATTAACTTCTCTCTTACTTCTACGAAAAACTATGACATCTATGGTCTTCTTGAAGTACTCTCTTAACCAATCCTCTTTTGCCTTCATCTTACTCAATACTTCCGCTTGACCCAGTAGCTCCAATAATGCTAAGTAGTCTTCTTCACGACCTCTATGCGGTGTAGCTGATAGCAGTATAATTGAGGCGTCCGGACTTGCTTCAACAAGTTTCCTTACGAGATCGAGCCTAAGGCTATCTACGCTCAGCTTGTGAGCTTCGTCGACGACTATTAGGTCCCACTTGTATTTGCGTAGCCTTTCAAGATATTGTAGTTTCTTAGCCGTGTCGATCTTGAATATGAATACCCTGAATCCTCTAGGCTCTTCTTGCATTAATTCGTCTATACGCTTTAAGTCCGATTCTGCTCGCAGCCCCATTCTACGTGCTTCTTCGATCCATTGACCAAGCAGACACCTAGGAACCAAGATCAATACTCGACCATTAGAGAATATTTGTTTACGTAGGCCCCATTCAATTAGCATTAAAGCCTCTACAGTCTTACCAAGACCAACCTCATCCGCTACAAGGACCTTAATCGGCGACCTTGGTGCTAGCCTATAGAAAAGCTCAGCTTGGTGGATAAACCCCTCATAGCCAAGCGACTTAAGCCTAAAGAGTGGGTGTTCGTCTACAAGGGTCTTCAAAATCACCTCTAGCGCTCTTCCTAGAGGGCTACTTGTCGACTCCATATAGAACCCGTAAAGCCCTTGCAACACGCCCTATAGCTCGCAATCCTCCCTTCCTATATCTTTCAACGATCTCCGTGTACCAGAAGTGTAGTGAGTACTCGTCAAGCTTGCGTATAATCTCGGCGAGCTTTAGCAGTCTTAACGAAGTCCTCTTTCTCATAGAGCTCAAACTAGCGGTGTAGACCACTAGTTGCTTATACAGCGTTTCATCAAGGATCCAAGCACCGCTCTTCGTTTGCTTAATCTTCGAGGAGGCATTTGCACCCCTAAAGAATTCGAGAACATCCTTTCTACTAACCTTCAATCTACCTACCTCAGCCTCGCCAAAAGCGTCTCGCCTAATGTAAGTCCTGTCGCCTTTGAACATCACAAAGCCCCGAAACTCTATGCTACTGCCCATATCATCACCAACAATACTCTATGCTAACCCTCTCCTTTATAATTTTTCCACTTACAGATTTGAGCTCATCGACGTTCTCAACTACACCGTCGCCTTTGACTTCGATCTTCACATCGCCAATGTTAATAATCCTCGCTGTTAAGCCGAGCACATTAGAGAGAGCCCTAGAAACGTTTACCACATCGTCTATAAGCGCGTCCTCAAAGTCCACAGTGATAAGCCTCGAGGGTTTTTCGGGACCCTTCTCGTGATGCTCAACCTTTAATTTGCATTGCTTAACCAGTTTCTGCCCTTTAATATACTTCTCGACAGCTCGCAAGAACTCCACGAGTACTGTCGCGTCTATCTCTCCCCTCATGACGATCTCGACAACCCTGTCATACGGCTCTGCCCTGCATATTAAGCCCCTCTTAACTACCAATCTCAATGAGGTCTCTCTTACAAGCTTCGCCCCCCTCGCAACTAGTTTGTAGACGTAGTCTCCGGGTTCTCTGGGGACCGGTGCAATCCATATTGTCGAAAAGTCTGGTAGCCCACGTTGTAGTTCTACCCTACCCACATCAGGCGTTAAAGTGACTTCTTCGCTGAAGGGGCCTACGCGCCTAACCAGTACTTTAACTGATATGTTATCTGGGACTTCATCGAGCTTGAACTCAGCATAGCTAGGCTCTATGTATACTGTGAACCCCTTCGATATTCTCTCTTTTCGTAACTTGATATCTGACTCAATGAATACCTTTATGTAGTTCTCAGGGTATTTTTGCTTCAGCTCCTTCAATGGGATCTCTTTGCCTCCGTATACTGCGACATAATAGTACCTAACGATTGTGTCTTCTTCGATCTCTTCGATTTCCTTACTTAGTTCCTCAAGTTGTTTCTCTGCAGCCTCTTTTGCCGGTATAACCATGTCTGTGTCCTCTAGGCTCGCTAGCTCACCAACACCCTCAACTTTCTTGAAGTATACTTTGTCGTCTCTCTTAACACCTATCTTGAGGCTCCTCAAGCCAGAGAGTAAAGCCTTCTTAACGCTTTTAGGCGGGATCATGGGATATGCTGAGTTCTCGAAGAATGCGTTGACCACATCTCTGACGCTCGTGGTCTTAGACCACTCTACTTCTTCAGCCTCTTTCCTACCCTCCAAGATCCTTACTAAAACTTCGAAGTCGCTTGCATACCTCTCATCAAGCACCTTACCGCTGTTTCTCAACGCCTCCTCAACCAGCTCAACAAGAGTCTTTCCAGTAGTACCGCTCTGCACAACCCTAACTACTCTTGTATCTTTCTCCATGTCGGGGTAGGCTACAAGGTTAAAGTACTGTGTTACCAGCTTGTACTTCAAAGTTGATAGTAGATTGCCTCTATGTTCCTTTAACTCGTCTTTAAGGAGTTTGATCACTTTTTCATCTCTATACTCGCGGCTTATAGTCTCTTTCAGTCTATCACACGCTATGATCATCTTAGCCGTCTTGATGACGTCTTGCCACTTGGAAACGTTGTTTGAAAAGAGCACAACCGTAGTATTGCGGAACCGCTTCATCACTTTTTGTCTCCCAGATAGCCTGTAGTAGACTACGTCGTATAGCTCATCAGCTACGTAGACACCTTCACGCTCGTTCTCGAGGGGTGGGACGATAACCGCGACTCTATACTCTGCCACATCGTCTTCGAGGGGCTCTGCTTTTAATAGTACTCTAGGCTTAGACGCGAACACCGCCGACTTTACCTCTCCACGTGTATCGGCATCGTAGGGCTTTGAGTAGAGCTTTTCGACCTCTTCAAGGATTAATGTCAAAGCCTGAGAGTCCTCTACTCTCTCTGCCTCTTTAGAGATCCTCTCGCCGATATCTAGGAGCCTGGTCACCCAGTAATAGCCGTCTCTACCATATAGGTGTGGGACTCTATACTCGATAGTGCCTGCTGCAAGCTTCTCTAACAACTCCGAGATCCTCACAGGGCTTAGATAGTACTGGTCACACCTATCTGGGTCGTAAACCCCTGTTACAGCTTCAGCTTTGCTTGGAAACTCGCTCTTGGGCTCTAAGTGGGGGTCATAAATGTAGGTCCTTAGAAACACGTACAATGCTACTCTGTATGCTAGGTCTCTATAGACTTCCTGAACAACGTCGCCTTCTACGGGTATCTCTCTAGCCTTACTGATGATCTTGTCGACGACAACGTCAAAGCCCATGAACGACTGCGTCACAATGTTAGTCCTGATCTCTCTTACGCGTAGGTCTATATCTGTTGGCATTATGAGCGAGAGCTCCTTGACGCTACTATAGAGGCTTCTCAACACCTTCCTAGCGATCTTGAGGGCGTCTCTAGTTCTCTGGAGATCCTTGTTTCTCTCAACGATCTCCTTAAGTACCGCTATGAATAGCGGATGGAAGGGGTAGTACTTTTTAACCTCTTCACTCACGTCTTTCAAGTGTTCACGATAATCTACGAAAGCCTTCCTTAGTTTTCTACTGGCTAATTCACCCCCTCGTTCATCTATCTTACTGAAGAGCCTCCTTCTCAAGATATTTGCAAAGTCTTCATCTGTAGCTATCGGCTTCTCTACAATTACGCCTCTTCGAGCGACTTCTCTCTCGATCTTCTCAACGAAGATCTCGTAGCCCGGCTCAGCTCTAAGACCCTCCCTAGTCGGCTCAGCTGGGAGGCTAATGACTACAATTACGCTGACGTCTTTTCTACTCACAGCTTCTGTTAACATCCTTAAGAACACGACGACTTGATCAGCGTAGTTAGAGAGCTCTGGAGGCCCTCTAGCTATCCTGTTGTAGTATAGCCCGATCTCATCAATCAGTATAAGGACCTTCTTGCCCGCAAATAGCCCCAGGAGCGTTGAGCTCTCAGGCGAGATCGAGCTTTCATCGTAGGTTCTCACCTTATCATACGCACCAAGCTTGTACGCTAGGTACCCCCAGAGCGTCCTGATCTTAACCCCGTCGACTTCGAGGGCCTCTCCAGGTATTGGTGATGGGGCTGTCCTCTTGTCCGTACCATCGATCACTACGACTGTGGCCCCCTCTAATATATGTTGCTTTACCTTGGCGCTATCACCTAGAACCCTTGATAGTAGTGCTGGGTTCTTAAGCAAATGGTACAGTAGTATCATGATGTGAGTTTTACCACCACCGAACGCCGAGGGGAGTATTATTACCCTACCTACCTTACTAGCAAAAGCGTTTAAGACCTCCTCCAATAACCTCTTGAGGGTTTCTGTGGGGTACGTGATGTTCACAAACCTCTCGGGGTCGACGTATATCTCGTGAGCCTCTTTGAACACCACTTCTGCTAGTGAGGGTGCGAGTTTATCATCGAGTGATCTGTCGAAGACGTCCTCTCTTATAGACACGTACTCCCAGAGAGTCATCTAAGACCACCGAGCCTGAGCAAGCCCAGGTGCTGCAATATGCGTTCACAGCAAACCCTCTCAGGGTCGCTCCTAGGCAACACAGTGTAGAGGACTTTAGCTAAGTTGACAGCTTCTGCTACTCTCGGATTTCTATACTCAAGCTCACTGTACAATCTCTTAAACTGTTCGGTAGTTAACTGTAGCACTTTTAACTCTAAGTAGTGTAGAGTGTCTACAGAGGTCTTCAAGGTCTCAGGCCTCGCGGGGTCTATTCCCTTCTCGCGTAGTAGCTCTTCAAGAGCGACCTTGATATCAGACTCTGTCAGACTAGAGGGCTCTGGCTCTAGTAGCTCGAGTTCCTCTTTCCCCTTAGCCACGATCCTAGCTGCTATTAAGCTATCGACACTTACACCACTAAACACTCCTAGCAGAGCGGCAAAAGTTCTATCAACACGCCCTCTTTTAATTTCAGCCTTTCTTCTACTCCTCTTTTGCAACTCAGACTCCTCAATACTAGGCCTTGTAACCACCTTTAACGCTAAGTACGTAGAGGCGTAGGGGTCTAGCGGTCTCTCGATACCAGCATGCCTGTATACGCCCTCGACAAGCCCTCTTAGAGCTATCTGAAACGCTTTTTCGACTAGCTCCTTCGTGCTGATCTCTGGTATGAGCTTAGAGTACGAGGTGAACACGCTTAGTGTAGCCGCTAGCGATCTCAGGAATAGATTGATGTCTAATGTTACGCCTCTAGTCTTGATTGCCTCTTCAACTCTCACCACAGTCTCCTTGAGGGCCTCCCGCTCAACCTCATGTAAGAGGCCAACTCTACTCACACCCTTCCTCCACACTACGACAACTGAGGCGTCTAGCGCCACCTTACCGCGAGCTGTAACGCGCTGCTCGCTCTCAGTAGCAATCACGTACGCCGCTGTAACTCTCAAACCAGCTCTCCTCCAGCCAGCCTCTATAAGAGCCTCCCACGCAGAGGGGTCTGTGTGGGCATAGTAAGTCACGATCAAGCCGTCATCCTTCAACAACTCTGCCATCCGCTTAAATGCTCTAGCCAGCTTCTCCTGGAAGTCTCTATCGGACCCTGCTTCAACACCCATAGCTTTCTTAAAGAAACCTGCTCTACCCTCACTCACACTTATTTCAAGAGGCGCGAACCTCTCCCACTGAGTCCTGATCTCAACATAGCTCTTGCACTCCGTATCCAGGCACTCAAAGAATGCCTCGGGGTAAAACCTAGGCTTCAACGAAACCCCATCACTATTACTCAAAGCCCTCTTCAACCACACGTAGTAGAAGTCACTGAGCTCAGCGTAGGGCACGTCGTCCCTGTAAGGCGGGTCAGTCACGATGAGGTCAAACTTCTCGTCTCCGAGTTTACTAAGCGAGGTGCTATCATCAAGCAAAACCCTAACACGACTAGAACCACCATAAACAGCGTTAATGAGATAAGACAAGCCTTCAATAATATTTTCAATATTCCTTAACCAGTTACCAGTTCTTGCAGGTGCATAAGGAGAGTATTCACCATAATTCCAAACCATGGCTATACCTTTCATAGCAAGAGCTTCATTAGGTATAAGCCATGTTATGGTCCAGTGGCTTACAATCGAATTAAAATCTGCATATCTTATTAGTGCTATTGCTAGGTATGTTGTTATCGCTTCTGCGTATTTGAATGCGTCTTCTTTGCTCCATCCCTCCCTAAGCTTCTCTTCCTCGACTCTCCTACCCGCCTCTCGTATTAGCTTAACAAGCTTTACTAGGGTTAGGAGCTGGCGTGGGTTGAAGACTTGATACCATTTGCATGCACCAGTGGATGTACACACCATTAATTGTCTTTTCTCGTATTCCGCGAGTGGCTCTGTAGGAATATCCGGGTCCCCCCATATTGCTCTGAGCTTCTTTAGCGCTCTCCATAGTTTCTCGTCGTCTTCTCTTGTCGCCAGCTCGAATTCTAGGTTTTTGTTGACTACTTTGACTTTAACTATTAGTCTTGGTCTTGCCTTGCTTTGTTTCAGCTCGTCAAGACTGATCTCGCCGTTTAAGTACCTTTCTAGGTTATTATTCCACTCTCTTAGTGTTTGTTTCACGTACCAGTCGTCTCCTTTACCTGGCATTATGCGGTTACAGTGTAGGCAGAGGGCCCAACTTGTTTTAGCGTTAATGTTTGCTTCTGGGACTCTGTAAGTTCCTCTACTTGTCTCGACCGCGTTCTCCGAGGTTTTAGCTGATATCTTTGCTGCCCCCAGCTCTTTATTGAGATCTACGACCTTGAACTCTACTCTACCGTTCACGACTAGGGGCTCTACCCACGCTAATCTACTATACCTCCCAGACTCCTCACTAACCCGGGCTAGCCAGTAGTTACCCACTAATGGTGTGTACCTGCCGCAGTACGGGCACTCGACCTCCCACGTCCCAATGTACACCGCCACGTCTGGGTCGTAGAGTTCCCTTATGTCTGGGTCCTCTTTAAGCCTCTCAACGATCCAGTTACCCCATTTCTCTAGGTCCTTCTTGAGCTCGTCTGCTACACCCCTTTCCACCGCCCACTTCGGTAGCTCTAAGACAGCCTTAAGGAAGACGTAAGCCGTGGGGAGGAACTCTACCGCTACGACCTCGCCTAGACCTAGCCTCACAGCCTCTAACGGTATCGAGCCGAAGCCCGCGAAGGGGTCTAGTAGCCTAGTCTTACTAAACTTCTCCTTGAAATCTCGAGGGATCACCGGGTTTAACCTGTGAGGTATCTTATCAGAGTCGAGTCTCAATATCCTGTAAAACGTGAAGAGGTCTACTTTATCATCGAGAAGCGCGGATGCTATAATGCTACGAGCACTAATAAGGGGCTTCCTCGTCCACCAGAAAACCATTTCCCAGAACTCTGGACGACCACCACCCTGCTTCTCACGAGCAGACTCCTCACTAACCCGCGTAGCAGGAAACTGCTGAGACTCCAGTAGAGAGGGCAAATAAGACACCCTGGCTAATTATGGAAGCCAAAAATAAAAGTTTACTTAACACACTCTCAAGTAGCCTTTCGCCTAGATCTAGCAAGAGCTTCAACTTTTCATTCCTAAAGCTTACTCTGCGTTTATATTCGAATACTCCATGACACTAGGTATGGTACTCTAGCCTTTCGACCTCGTAGAATTTAAAAGCGCGCTAAGAGTTGTGAACTTAAATTCCCCCTATACCCGCGGTATTAACATTTAACTGGGCATCCTTCTCCTTTATCCGTGGAAATCACTTTAAACGATTTCACATTATAAATGTGTTCATCTGGTTCGAATTTTATCATATGCCTAAGAAATAAATAGTAGTAAACCTAAAAAATAATGTAGTAAGGGTAAAATGTCGGTGGCTCCTAGATGCTCTATGCCATAATGCCTGTCTCGATCTCCTCAATCACACCAACTTTACATCTCGGGCACTTCTCTCCTATTAGCTCAAACACCGTTCTTATGTTTGCCGAGCCGCATCTCGGGCACCTTCTCTCGTCCTTCACTTGCGGCCTCCCCCTGAACGCTTCTTTAAATGATGGATAACCGTACCACAGCCTCCACTCATTTACCTTCTCATCCCTGAAATCT
>Ga0326760_1001195_pt1 | contig 11807 bp, 9 predicted proteins | sample GCREP_S_FD_207668 | JGI IMG/M metagenome (GOLD analysis project Ga0326760, IMG submission 207668) | Hot spring sediment microbial communities from Geyser Creek Basin, Yellowstone National Park, WY, United States - GCR.EP_S | ecosystem: Environmental > Aquatic > Thermal springs > Near-boiling...
TTACAGCCGATACCTTCTAGATGGTGGTCCTCATGGGCGTGCTCGAGGAGCTGCTCAAGACAAACCTCATAGACGTGGGCGAAGTGAAGGTAGCTAGGGCAACGACACGGCTGGGCGGTGTGGAGGGGAAAGAAAGGTACCTCATATACCTCCCACTGTCACGTTCATATCTGTGGAGGGCGATCCATGAAAGCGGCGAAAGGGTGCGTCTCTACATGGAAATCCCCAGGAAGCTCAAGGCAACGTGTAGAGAGCTGGAGACAGCGAAGAGCTGAGTGAACATCGCAGCGAGAGATCAACAACTGGCTGTGGGGGGTGGCACTAAGTGAGGACTGGCGAAGAGCAGGATAAGGTTTGCGGGCCCGCGAGAGAGGTCGCCGAGACCTTCGCATACACGGGGGACAGGCCCTTCAAGGGGCGTGTGCAGGTCGTGGCTCTGACCTTCCCCTTCAGCCGCTATATGACGTTGCACTTCGAGTGTGAAAGAAGGAACTGTGACGTTTCGCGTTGCCCTCTCGCTACGGGCCTCGTCCTCGACTTTGGGTGCCCCGGATACTTCGACCCCTCGGCCTTCGCCACGTATTTCGACACAAACGACCCTCGAGATTGCTTGAGGGTCTTTGCCGAGAAGCACTCGTTTCCTCGTTGCCCGGAGTGGCGCAGGTGTGTTTCGTACCACGGCGAGAACGAGAGGTCAGTGACCTTCGGAATCGTTTACGACCTCACAGGGAGAGAGGGAAGGGCTTGGTTTGTCCATGGCCCTCGTTGCGACTTGAGAAGGGTGCCCAACTGGATTATTGCCGAGGGCTGGCTGTGCAGGGGCCACAAGGGCAGGATAGGCGTCTTGATAACGGCCTTCACGAGCGAGAGCGAGGTCATGGCACCTCCCGAGGAGGAGGTCGAAAAGGCCAAGGCCATCCTCAAATCGCTCGTCGAGTCGGACAAGGGCCTGGAGGGCTCGGCCGTCTGGAAGATAGCCGAGCTCCTCAGGCGCAAGGCGAATGCAAAGGGCAATGAGGTGAGGAAGGGCTTCGTCGCCGACCTTCTGCTGATAGCGAGTCCCGTGTGGGTGAAGACTCCGGAGAGCGCTGACAAGGAGCTTGGGGCCACGATATGTGAACTCGGCCCCAGCACCACCTACAAGTCCCAAAGAGAGAGGCTTTTCATAAGCTGGCTCGGTGCCGGGAAATACCTGACGGGCCGTAAGACGGAGGCGGGCTTGACGGCTGGCCTAGAGAAGGTCGAGGGCCTAGGCTGGGTAGCGAAGAAGGGCGCCCTGCCCTCCGCCGACCTGAGCTTCATAATCGTTGATAATGCTGACCCTCACGCGCTTGACGAGCAGATAGAATCGAGGAGGGACGGGCTCGTTCGGTTAGTCAGGATCAAACAATTGGAAGTCTGGGCAAGGACAAGACTCAAGTTGTTGAACAACCCCCCTCAGCCTTTTGATAACTATGTTTACAAATGCGTGGCCCTGAAGATGTTCGACCCCAAGCTCATAGCCCGCTTCACCTTCGCAGTTTACACCTACGGCGTGGACATTGACGAGCGCTACGACCCCTCGATATCCTCCCTCACGCCAGAAGAGGAAAGAGTGCTCGAAGCCGCTAGAATGGTTCTTCGCTGGAACCTGAGCAGGGAGACGGTCTACGAAGTGCCTAAGGAGCTGTGGCCTAAGGTCATGGAGCTTAGCAAGAGGCTTGAGTTGAAGTACGGTTGCGAGGACATGCCCCTCTTGCTCAGGAACATACCTTACAAGCTAGCCGTATTGGCCTACTCCTTCGCTTTGTTAGAGGGTGATGTAGAGCCTGTCGAGAGGCACTATCAATTGGCCTACGAGTGGTTGGACTTCTGCGCGAGGGACATAGAGCTCGACAAGTACGCTGAGGTTCAGAGATCGTTGCAGGGCCTGAGCGATGAGGAGTACGAGAAGGTACGATGGGTGATCGGGAAGGAGATCGAGGAAGAGGTCGAGGAACACGGTGGGACATTCGAAGACAGCTACCTCTATCGCTTCATAGAATACTTAGCAAAGCACCCTGGTCCAGTCCAGGCCAGCGAGCTGGCTGCCCACCTCGAGATCAGCGAGAGGACCGTCAAACAAAAGGCCAGCATACTCAAGGGCTTGGGATTGCTTCGTAGCGACAAGAGAGGCTACTCCTTCACTCCAAAGGGCGTAAGGTTTGTTAAAAGGTGGCTTGGGATGGCCATTGCACCGGTTGCACCGATTGCACCACCTCCGGGGGACAGAGGGGTCCCGGGCTCTCAAGCCTCGGCTACTCATTCTGATGAGCTTGAGGGCTACCTTCAAGCTATGAAACCCCCACAGGGGGTCTGTCCCCCCAGAGTGGTGCAATCGGTGCAACCGGTGCAACGACATCGCATGGTCGAAGGTCATGAATTGGACTTCGAAAGTGAAAGGCTATCACTAAGGCCGTTACCCCCAAGTCCCCCAAGGCCTCGTCAGGAGAGCCCCTACGTTCCTTGACCCAAAACCCCTCATTCCACTCTCTACTAGTTGCAACTACTAGACGAGGGCAATGAGGGCTATTGCCGACTTTCACTTTTTTACCATCGACTACGTTGCTACCGACGACTCGTGTGCGAAAGAACTCAAAAGAGGTCGAAAGACGACCATTGACTGTCGAGTGAGGGTTTTGAGGCCTTTAGAGGCCTTTGACCCCCTCTTGCCGATGGCCAGCGAACCAACGGCCAAACGATGTGAGGGTTGCGGGTGCGAAAGGGTCTTTAGTGTATTACGCAACTTCCTCTCTTCGAGGGTCTATGTCGTCCATGTCGTCGGCCACGTCGTTTGTGGAAATGGTAGCGACTTGGTGGAGGAGTAGGCCGAGGCTTCTCGGTGAGGTGAGGACTCCGCAGGAGAAGGCCCTCGTTGAGAAGTGGAAGGCAGGGATAGCCTCTGCCTTGGGAGTGCCGAGGGAAGCGATCAGGGACGACGTTGCCGATCAGTACTTGGGGTGGTGGGTCCGACTGCTAGTCAAGCAAGATTACTGGAGGTTGGTGGGGCTAGAGCAAGAGGGCAATCGGGTCGAGCAGGGCAATCAGACTACAAGCGACGCGAGCAAACAGGAGGGCAAGCAAAGCACGAGTATGCAAGAGAAGCAGGAGGCCTCCTCCAATCGAAAGGCAAAGAAGATAACGCGAGAAGTCAGCAGTGATGGTCAAAAGGCCACCAGTCAGTGAGCAGTCTCAACACGGGCTACAACTAGTAGAGGGCCTGAGGCTAGCTTGAGGCCTTGACAGACCCTCTTATCGAGGGCTGTCTCGACCGGGCATTTTTGTGAACTTTTTGTTTTTGTTTTTTGAAAAATTTTTGTCGATTGCTGATGGCCATCAGCCACCATCAATCGATAAATAATCTACATTATTTTTCGTCTGGCCCATGGTCAGCTTGTTGAAACCGTTTTTTGTTTTTGTTTTTTCAAAAAACAAACGAAAACCCATCGATGAGAGGGTTTCCCCGAACAGTCCAAGGTCAGGTGGCAACTAGTTGCAACTAGTAGTCGTGCACTTAGTCCTGAGAAGGCCTAACCCTCGCAACCCTCTCCTCGACAGTCACGACAGCTTGAGGGGCTTGCATACGCAACGCCCCAATTATCTTCTCGGCCAGCTGTAGTGCAAGCACCCTATTCCGGTCTTCAATCCCGCCCTGCTCGGCTATGTTCAAGAGGGCCATCAAAGCCCTCGAAGTCCCGATAGTCCCGAGCATTCTAATGACGCATGCCCTGCCCTCCGGATTGAGGTCCAAGCTCAACGCCAATTTCTCAAGCCTCTCCACCAGCTCATCCATCACGAGAAGCCCTCTGAAGCCCTCGTAGGGCTTGGACAATTTAAACGTATTGTAGCGCGAAAGCCCTTGAGGCCTCGGCCTTGGGCCTCCTACCAGTTGCTACTAGTTGGGGCCTGCAAGCAGTCCCCCTCTTATCAACGATGCCGAGATCAATGCTCGTACAACGGCTTTTCAGCTGTAGACCGGTTCGCTTTTATAGCGGTCCGGTGTAGTGTAGTAGGTGGTGGAGGTGGTGGTGATCTCATGAAGCCGGTCACCTTCACTATAAAGGGCAAGACGTTCACCTTGACCAAAGAGGACGTGGAGAAGGCCTTGGAAGGGTTGGAGCCGGAGCCCCTCAGTGGTCGTGCGAAGTACTACGTAGAGCACAAGGGTAGGAGATATCCGATAAAGCAGGTCCTAGCAGCTGTCACTGGCCTGCCTCGACTCGGCTTCACAGCAATGCACGCCCACAGGATATTGACTGAGCTGGGCTTCGAGGTCAAGGAGCTTGGGAGGGAGAGGGTCGAGACCTTCAAGCGCGAGGAGGTCTCGAAGGAGCCTCCGTACTACTCTTGGAGGTTGGCTAAGCGGTTGGGCAAGAGGTCGCCCGAGGAGGCCGTGATGGAGGTCCTCAAGAACCCCGATAAGTACCCCGAGGACGTGAAGAGGATATTGGTCTTGACGGAGGAGCGGGAGAGCGACGGCTATAGGATTATCGAAAGTACGCACGTGCGCCTCATCGAGGGCAAGGTGAACCCTCTGAGGTTAGAGGAGGTCAGGGAGGGCAGTAGAGTCAAGACTAAGATAGCTATCGTAGCAGAGGAGCCTTACGTCATCGTGGCCCTTGAGAGGGAGAGGCACAGGCCGGGACACAGGCCGGAGTTCGAGCACGAGCTCGTGAGCGTCCACGTCTTCGCTAAGGACTCTTGGAGGACGTTGCAACTGACGTGAACCCCAATCCATGTGTGTAATAAAAGGGGCGTCGTAATTGCATAACGTCAAGGACTGTGAGAAGATTAAGAGGGCTAGGGGCGAAGCCGAGGAAACCTTCGAGATAAAGATCCTTCTGTGCAAGCTGGGCAAGAAACTCGGATATGAGGTCGACGTGGAGGAAAGCCCAGAGTTAGAGTTAGGCGAGCTCATGATAAGGCACGATGTACTGTGGTACGTCAAGCAACCAGCTTGGTACCACAGGTTGTTGGAAATAGCGCTCTCAAGGGACGACCTAGACCCAGAGTACAGGAGGCTCCTCGAGAGTAAGGCAAAAATGGAGAGGCAACTCTACGTAGCCTTCGAGATTGAGGGCTCAGACACGACGACTAAGGCCATGAAGGGTAACATATCGAACCTCTCCAAGCTCCCTTATGGGATCATAGTCGTCAAGAGGGGGAGGAAGGAGGCTCTCGAAGAGGGGGTTGAGCCCATCCGCAATCGATTCGAGAGGGCCTTGCTCGAGTTCAGGGCATTGCATGGGCCCAACAACGTAATAGTGGTCTCCTTCGACGACGTGAAAAAGTTGGCTGAAGAGTTGGGAGTGCAATAAGGGTGCATGCAGGTTTGATATTCATTTGGTAACGAAAAACTCTTAATCATTGAGGGCGCAGAATAGGTTGATGTACGCCTACGAGAAAACAAGATATCATCATTTACCATGGTTGGAACGTCTAAAACTCAAAAAGGCTTTGTTGCGCAATCTAACTTCCTTCTATAATGTTCCGCATTAGGTGTTGAGTCTTGATTGAGATATACCCTGTCGTAGAACTGAAGGACTTAATATATGCTCATAGATTTGGCTGGCTAGGGCCATTGGTAAGAACTGCTAAAGGTATTATGCTTAGGCCAGAGTGCCTCTTAGGTGAGGCATATAAGAAGGGTTTAACGATCAAGAATTACCTCTCTTTTGAAGAAGGATTACCAACAAGGGCCCTAGATAGCTTAAAGGTGATGTTGGATCACGGCATAAACTCACCCTCTTTCTCAAAAGCTTTTGAGTGTGACAAGACCCCTGAAAACATCGTCAACGTCTATCACAAGCTCGGCGCTGATGCAGGGATTGCCTTCGATGTACCAGCAAAGCTCTATGTAAGCGTGGCAGTTGATTTAGTAGTAAAAGGAAAGGTCAAATCAGAAATAGACCCATCTGTTCATCACACGGTATATGAGCTCGCCGATTTAATAAAGGTCAAGCTTGGAGAACACGAAGTTCGTGGTAAAAGAGTGAAAGAGAGAGCCTTCAAGATCGTTAGGGGGGACGAAGAGGCCCGGACATTGTTGAGGAAGCTCTCAAGGTTAGCCGTGGAGGCAACGATAGAGAGATTGAAGGTTATGGTTGGACACGCTCAAAAGCTTGGATTTGAGGGTCTTATCCCCGTCGTCCAAGGCCTCTTCGAGGAGGACGTGGACTATTGCGCTAGGCAATTGGTCGAGACCATGTCGCGCTGGAAGGAGGAGTTCAAAGTAGCTATAGGCACAGGGGGAAGGATTCTTTCACGTGATGACGTTAAAATGATTAAGTTTGCGATAGAGGCTACTAAAAGGTACGCGTTAGAGCGAGGCGTGTCAGTAAAATTCCACTTGCTCGGCTGGTCAATGCCGAGTAATTTAAAGGATCTCGAGATCTTAAAGGAGATTCACAGCTCCGACTCCCTAACCGTGAGGAGGAGAGCTGTAGAAGGGAAGATATACATAATACGTAATGGTGAGTTGAAGCTCGTTCACGTCTCAAAGCTGGAGAACGAAAAGCTGGAGTGCGACTGCCCAGCCTGTCAAGACCCCACCTTAAAGTCTTGGATACTGAGTCCCTCTGGTGCTAGGAAGAACGACGTGAGGATCGTTCATAACGTCTACATAATTTCAAAATTCCTCAACGAGACTCTCTCAATCTATTAAAAAGCCCTCGTTCTTCAGGATCTCTTCCAATCTCTTCGGTTCCACTCCATACAATTCCTTGAACTTTTCGTAGCTCCTCACGAACTTTGAGGTTATGTAGTTCAAGTCGTTATTGAGAATTATTTTCCTTAACCTCTTCAAGTCGTTTACTGCTCTCTCAAGTTCTTGGGTTAAGCCTTGACTGTACTCCACTTCTACGACCTCATGAGGGTACACTATGTAGCCCCTACTTTTGCCCAAAGCCTTCATGTAGACGGCCATCTGTAGCTCGTGCTTCTTAGATCTCTTACCAGACTTCACCTCAACAACGTAGTCTTTCGACACTAAATCGGCCACGCCGACGAGGCCGAGATCACGGTCATAGACCTTTACTTCGCTCTCTACTTCTGGTAGTGCTAACTTCAAGATGCCTTCATAAGCCTCGTGGGCTAAGAAGCCTATTGCTATGTTGTACAGGTCCTTTTCACGGTAAAGTTTGACGGCATGTCTGATGTTGAAGAAGAGGCTTACGGCGTTAGTGTGGCCGAGCTGAGAAGCCCAGATCAAATCTCTATGTCTCGTTTCAAAATCTTTTGAGACGAAAAGCTCTCCACTGCCTACTTGGAGTGGCCAGACAATGACATCTTTTAGGTTGAGAAGTTCTATGAGTTCGTTAAGGTTCATGGACTGAACTCGCTTGGCAATATCACGAAGGGCCACTACATTGTTCAATGGCATTACGGGAGCTTGTGACATGGGCTTCACGGGAAGGAGAACTTCGCTAATTGGCCTTGTAACCAGTTTTGTAGATGCGTGCCGCTATTGATTGCCAGGAACTTCAACAGCCACAATCTTGAGAGAGCGACGTTTCCATATATGCACCTTGGCCAAGCACCTAAGATCAAGTCACCTGGATCCCCCATAAACCATGGGGATGTACCAGGCTTTTGGCTCCTCTGTCTTATCAACATGACGTCAAGGGCATCATACAACACTTCATCTAAGTAGTTATAGAGGAGTTCCGAAACACCATTGCCTCCCATCACCGCGTCAAATACGAAGGTCCTAGTTTTTACGAGCTTGCCATTTTCATCTCTGGTCACCAAGACGAGCTCGCCGAGATCTCTCCTCTCCCCTCCAGTATAGAGGGGGTGGAAGTTGAGGAGTGCGTGTGCCAAGCTATGAGCAACAATTATTGGGAAGGCGTTCTCTACTTTGAATGAACCACTCATGACTTTAGCTGGTAAGCTTTGAACGTCCCTTTCCAGCTCATCATAGAGTTTTGGATGAAGACGTTGAGCGTTGCTAAACCACATGGGCCAGTTAATTGAGATCTCAAGAGCATACGTCTCGATTTCCTCGCCCATTATCGCTGGTTCATCGATGTTACCGATGGACTTCATATATGATAGTGCTCCACTAACATTTGGCTTTATGACATATCCTACATTAGCGTAGAGGAGCTTTATCGTCTCCAATCTCACTTCAACACCATTGCCTTGTTTAAAATCTATATCCTTGGGCTCGTCTAAAAGGATGGGCAAAACTAATGCGAATGTGCTCACATGATTGGCAACGTCAACTCCTCCCATGATACCTTTATAGCTTATTCGACCTTGTGACGTGGGTATGACTAGGTCGTAGTTCTTCATGTCGTATAGCGGTTCGTCGGTGACAAGTAATCGCCGGGCTCCAAGCGTCTTGGGGTCTACCCTGATTTTATTTACAAACCGCGGACCCCTGCCTTTTCTGGGCAGGACCTCATAGTAGAAGAGGAAGTACTTGGCATTTTCTAGGTCTTGCTTTTTGACGCTATGACAATATCGCAGTTCATTGTTAAGATCCACAAAACATAGCGGCTCGAGGGGCCTGAAGACGAGGGCCTCAGGTCTCACTATCTTTAACTCCAAAGGGATGGGCCGATTTGGCGAGCAAGTAGTAATTGCTCTTGAAAGGACGTTATTGACATAGTTCTCTAAAAGCCTCTTGAGCTTCTTCACCCTTCTCCTAAAAACGGTCTTAGGCCCTGAAACTCCTGACATTGCGTCTAGTTGCGCGTAAAAGTCTGTTAGTGCTTCGAATTCCACGAGCGTATTTAAACTGCCCTGCAATGCATTTCGAAGCTTCTGTAACCTTTGTGACTGGTCCAATAAGCTAGTGGGCGGGACGAATGGATAGAACGTTCCTCCTGCTAACTCAAAAGGTATTTGAACGCGCCTGCCCCTTATCTTTATGGGTTTTAATGTTACAACTCCTCGAAGCCTTTCACTAGGAGGTAATTGGACTTTGTAGATAAAGCTGGCGGGATTGAATGATGATGATGGGAGTTCACTTAAACTATATGTCGATAAGGCTAGTAATATGTCGTCCTTCAACTCGAGTTCAGTTACTCCACCTTTCCTCCCTCCACCTACTTTAAAGTAGAGAGGAATTTCTTCTCCTAGTGAACGTAGATTGAGAAGGGGTGTTGAGATCTTGAGTAAGGCATGGCTTTGAGACAAAATATTAGACCATTTTTCGGAGATTCGCTCCCATAAACTTTTATTGGTAAATAACGGTATGGGTTGCAGCCCCGAGGACCCTCTTAATGCATCTACAAAGCTCATTAATTGATTAGCTAACTGGGCCTTAGCGCCTTGCAAATACCGTGATATGCTGTGGAGGTGTGGAAGATTTGTACTCGAAAACACTTGTATTGGCAAGTCTATGGCAACGTCTATGTACCTCTTTACTCGCTCCTGTGGCGCGTTTTGTACAGCAAATGACCATACCAGCGAGGTCACGAAGTTGCCAACCCATGCCCTTATCGAATAGGGGTTCGCGGGATTGATCGGTATATCGTATTTCCTCGCACTCATTATATAGTCGATAAGCCTGCTTTGATTTGTCAAATAATAAACGTCAACACCTGAGCTCTCATTCCCTATAATAAGCACGAGTGAAGGTTGACCTCTTCTACCAATCCTGCCCACGCGCTGCTCAAAGTTTATGGGCGTTGGTGGTAGCCCTACAAGCACTGCTACACTTACATCTCCCACATCTACTCCAACTTCTAGTGCTGAAGTGGCTATGACGACATTTACCTTTCCACTTCTAAACTCCTCAGCCACTTCATTGCGCTCTTTCCCGCCCCTCCTAGCATGTAAAGCATCGACCTTCATGAAATCTCTGTCAGGAATGCCATTAGGACAAACAGAGGAATCAAAAATTTTCCCAGCATTGCTACACACTTTGTACTCGTCCCAGAACCCTGACCCAGATCCAGGGGGCCTAGTCACGTAGTCTCTTATTTGATAAACTAATGTCTCAGCCATTTCTGTTGAGTCGACGAAAACTATGATCTTTCGCTCATCTTTTGGCAACAGGGCCGCAAGCAAAGGTATGATTTCTATCGCCGCATTTCTCATTCCCCACTTCGTCGTTGGTAATAATGCTACCAAGCCTTTATTTGATGCCTGTAAAGACTGTTGGTATATGCTTTGCAATTGTTGTTGTGGTAATGTGACAATGTCGATGCGAGCCGGGTCGACAACTAAAAGCTTTGACAAGAAGGCTTGTGACTTCGGGATCGTAGCGCTAGCAATAAGTGTGAGGGGCTCATAATCTATACCATACTTTTGTCTTGCCCCTTCGCTTACTAGGACTCGTACATCACGAATGAGGAGGCTTGTATTTGAACCGAAAACACCCGAATAGAGGTGGGGCTCATCCATTGTGACTAATAGCGGAAAGCCATGTGAACCAACTCCAAAGACTCTACCATATGCGAGCCTTGCAGTCCTGCCTCCCCTGATGATACGATTAAGCATGTCAGGAGTTATCAGCAGGATGTCCGGAGGATCGTCACCAATTGCTCTACGTGTCAACTTCACAAATCCATAATTATGGCCTTTTTGACAACTTACCTCGACATTCCCCTCCTTCTCCCTACAACTTACTGGGGCTCCGCATAGTGGGCAGATGAGAGTTGTGCTCTGGCTTTGAGAAGAGAAGAATATCTGAAGATAATCTGCTTTCCTCAGAGCTTCATTAGCTTCTTGTGGTGTGTCCTGATTGAAGAGCCCTATTGTTATTGGGTGTTCTTTGTCTTTAATGAGCTTCTCGTTTATGTAAGCAAGATCCCGGATGAATCGTTTAATGTGATCCTTCATGAACTCCCTCATTGGATAGACCATGATTACTTTCGTCGCCTTAAAGCCAGCTTTCTTGCCATCCATTGCAACTTGAAGAGCGATAGTTTCGAGGGCTTCTGTTTTCCCACTTGCTGTAGGGGCTAAGAGCGCCACAACATCATAAGAAGGCTTACTAATGTTTGTGCCTTGGCGTGCTCCACCTCTTAACCACTTGCGTACACCGTCAAGTGTTTGCAAGCTTTTCGCTATGAACTCTATCTGGTGTTGATAAGGTCGAGGCTGTCGCCCCTCTCTTACTAATCTATCTTGTATCGCCTCGCCTATGATGATGTCCGTGTCTACTGTGATGTTTGTCTTAGCTAGTCTATTGATTATATCCTTTCTATAAAAGCCGCGCCACGTCATGTTTATTGATGGATATAACATCCTAGACGAGGCACTTGGTAGTGGTATGAATTTACGATTGTTGAACCCTATTCGAGGGTCTGGGATTATTTGTTGAAACGGAAGGTCATTTCCGAACTTCAACTTTAAGGCATCGTAAAGTCTTTTTATCAACTCATCAAGGTTAAGAGGCATTCCTAATCTAATCTAGGAAATAGGATTTTGTGAATAAAAGCTTTCACCCAGTACTTCACGTAATAATTAATCTTAATCTTCTTTATCTTCTTTGAAATTTGGAAGGGGCCACAACGGTCAAGCAAGGAGCAAAGATCTGGACCCTTGACGCAGTCTTTACGTAATAATCCTATCATGTGTGTTACGTGAGGAAATTGAAGTTCGGAAAAATCCTATACGTGAAGTTCATAAGAACATGACGTTGAATTCATAGAGGACTTGACCTATGAATTAAAGTTTACAAATCACATGGATTGCGTGAATTGGGCATGTACATGCGTAAGCCTTCTAAGCTGACGGTCGGGGGTTCAAATCCCCCCGGGCCCGTCACACGACGTGATCATCCCCCTGTGACTTTCTAGTATGCATGAACAGTCGACGAGTTAGTTTATTGT
>Ga0326760_1001196_pt1 | contig 11806 bp, 14 predicted proteins | sample GCREP_S_FD_207668 | JGI IMG/M metagenome (GOLD analysis project Ga0326760, IMG submission 207668) | Hot spring sediment microbial communities from Geyser Creek Basin, Yellowstone National Park, WY, United States - GCR.EP_S | ecosystem: Environmental > Aquatic > Thermal springs > Near-boiling...
GCAAGCAATCTTTGGGATGGAGAGAAGTATGTTTACAAAGACAAGCAACTATCAACGATGCAGCAAATAGATTATATGATTGAATTGAGTAGAGAGTATAAGATTTTTTATGTTGAGGATCCTTTTCATCAAGACGATTTTGTGAGTTTTTCGGTTTTCACTAAAAATTCAAATTGTTTGGTTGTTGGAGATGACATATATGCAACTAACATTAAAAGATTGAAAGCTGGATTAGACATAAAGGCAACAAATGCGGTTTTAGTAAAACCAAACCAAATAGGAACGATAACAGATGCTTTGGAGTTTGTTAAAGAAGCAAAGAAAAATAACATGAAAGTTGTTGTTTCTCATAGAAGTGCTGAAACTGATGATAACCTCTTATCTCACTTGGCTGTTGGTTTTGGAGCTGATTATTTTAAACTTGGGGTCTCTGGAGAAAGAATAGTTAAAATAAATGAAATGATTAGAATTGAGGAAATGATTGAAGAATTAAAATAAAAAGTTTTTCTGCTTCTTTTCCCAAGCCTCTACCAAATCTTTAACTTTTTCATAAATTTTTGATAAGGAAATTAGATCATCTCTACAATGATTTATTATTTCTTTTTTCATTTCAGCATTACCAGAGAGATACTCTTCATAAAACTTTTGAATGTCTCTTCCAGTAACTCTGATGTTCTTTTCAATTCCAAGAAAAGTGCTGACATCGTCTAATCTATTGCTAGATAATCTCAAAACTTCTCTAGAGAATTTCAATAAATCTACAACCTTCAATTGAGTGAAAATTTTCGTTTTAACTCCATGTTTTAAACATCTTGAAATCAAAAACGGTATGTCAAAACTTGCATTCCAAATGTAAATCTTTTCTTTTTTTATCTTCTCTAAATACTCTAAAACTTCTTCTAAAACTTTCTTTTCCTCTTTTGGAGATTCAACAAAAAAGAACTTCTCTTCTTTTTCCGTTAAAAAACCAGCTACGATTAAAGAACCTATATCGGCGTGCAAACTGCTTGCTTCTATGTCAAGAAAAACTACCATAGATTATTATGACTGGTTGCAATAAAAACTATAGCTGATAATCCTTAAAGTATGCCAAATAATTGGAAATCAAGTTTGATTAATTTTCATATTTTGTTTCTGAATTTTCCTCGAGAATCCTTTTAATCCTGCCAGTTGCCTTTATGTACTCGTCTTCAAACATGAAGAAACATTTTCCTCTTTCTATGTCTTCATAGACTTTTAGATTCACTTTCAGGATTCATTTAAATAATGGAAAAAGAAAAGATTTTAAAACTTCATTAAAGTGTCTACCAACTTTCTCGCAACTTCCTGTGTTTCTTTATCAGCCGGTTTTATTATTTCTTCTACAATCCTTTGAATTGTTTTTCTCTTCTCTTCTTCTCCTATTTCGATTATAGCCTTAAATGGTTCCTCTACCTTACCAAGTTTCTCTTTTATTTCTTTCAAGTCTTTTGCAATCTCTGCTAGAGCAACCCAAAGCTGAGCTATTCTAACGTCATCAGCCTGAGAATAAGCATATCTATATTTAGCTGCCCTTTCTATCAACTCTTTTAGCTCTCCTCTTGTTTTCTCGTCAAGCAAAAGTTTCCAATCTTTCATGAGTATTAAATGGACAAAAAAACTTAAATACTTTTATTCTAGGAAAGAGAGAAAATTTTATGAAAATCTTTCTTGGACCTGGTGGCAACTGTTTAACAGCAAAAGAGAGCTCTACTTTAGGATCGTTCGAAAGATTGAAAGAACTCAACTTAAACGCCCAAGAGATAGAATTCGTAAGAAGCATATATCTTTCCCCCAAAGCTGCAGAAGAGGTTGGAAGACAAGCAAAAAATTATGGAATTGAACTGAGCGTGCATGCTCCCTACTTTATTAATTTATTATCCGACAAAAAAGAAACAGTCGAAGCCTCAATTAAGAGAATTCTTGATAGTGTAGATAGAGCTGAAAGAATGGGGGCGAAATTCGTTGTGGTACATGCTGCCTATTATGGAAAATTGAGCAAAGAAGAAGCGTTCGAGAAAATGAAACAAATAACATTGAGGATCGTTGAAGAAATGGAAAAGATGAGAGTAAAAAATGTGAAACTTGCCTATGAAACCATGGCTAAGGAAACTCAATTCGCTGATTTAAATGAGCTTTTGAGATTAATGAAAGAAGTTAAATCTAAGTTATTGACAGTTTGTGTGGATTTTGCCCATTTGTACTGCAGAGGAAATGGAAAAATAGATTATTCACAAATTTTAGATAAAGTTAAAAACTTCGCTCATATTCAATCTCATTTCTCGAACGTTAAATATAATGCGAAAACAAAAAAGTTTGTTGACGTTCACGTTCCAATCAATTCTCATCCTCCCTTTGAACCGCTAGCAAGAGAAATTATAAAGAGAGACCTTACGATTACTATAATTTCAGAATCTCCGGAATTGGAGTTAGATAGTTTGAAGATGAAAAAAGTATTCGAGAAACTCGGTTATAAATTTTAGATAAATTCGATATTTTCTAGCTTTCTCTGAGTATTTATATTATTCCCATTTTTCTCCATTCTTTCTCTATTTCCTTTTTTGTCTTTCCGCAACTAGAGCAACTTTCACTTAAAACAACAACCTCTTGCCTAACTTTATGGTAACTCGTTTTTCTTCCTCCTCTTACTGCACTTCTCTTAGCAACATAGGTTGTGGGCCTAACTAACACTTCTATAGTTTCATTTCCGCAAAATGGACACTCCCAAACCTCTTTTTGTAAAAACGGCATAAAAATTATCAAAACTTAAACTTAAAAACTACTTCTTCTCCTTTTTCTCTTCTTCTTTTTTCTCTTTCTTTGGTATTAATTCTTCTAACGGTTTTTCTCCTTTCTTAACAACTTTGCAGTTAATCTGAACTATGTCAGGAGAAATCGTATTCCCTCTAACAGTTTTCTTCCTTCTTTGCCCCTTTCTTTCCGGATGAAAACAGGGTGGTCCGGAGAGCAGAACTTTCTTCTTCACCGTTCCTTCAATATTTGGATGCATAGGAAAACCATCCTTATCGGTACCACCAGTTATTTTCACTACATAGCCACTCAAACCTAGTGGTGATAGATCTGCTTCATCTCCAATTTTTTTACCAATAAGGAAAGCTGCTTTGCTCTGATCTACTTCTAACTGATAAGCTTTTCTCGTTTCTGGATCACTTATTACAAGTTTGAATACTGGCATAAAATTTTCTTTACATAATGTTTTTAAATGTTTTAAAAATCTAGAAGCAATAAATCAAGGAACAGTAAATATTGATATGGGAAATGAAGGAAAAATTACCCCATGGGAAGTCGAAGGGAAGGTTAACTATGGAGAAATTGTAAAAGAGTTTGGCCTTAAAGAGATTAATGAGGAGATTCTCGAGAAAATAAAAAGCTTTACTGGAGATTTACATGTTTTGCTGAGAAGAAAATATTTTTTTGCTCATAGAGATTTAGATGTTGTATTGAATGAAGCAAAAACAAATGGATTTTTTCTTTATACTGGTAGAGGACCTAGTGGACCTATGCACATTGGTCATTTAATTCCTTTCATGTTCACAAAGTGGCTTCAAGATAAGTTCAAAGTGAATGTTTACATAGAACTAACTGATGATGAAAAGTTTCTTGAACCAAAAAGAAAATTGAGTTTAGAAGAAACAAGAAAATGGGCTTACGAAAATATTTTAGATATAATTGCTGTAGGCTTTGATGAAAACAAAACATTTATTTTTCAAGATACTGAGTACATAAGGAACATGTATCCGCTTGCAATAAAAATTGCTAAAAAGATAAACTTCTCAACAGTCAAAGCGGTTTTTGGTTTTACAAATGAAACAAACATCGGATTGATATTTTTCCCAGCTTTAGAAATAGTCCCAACATTTTTTGAAGACAAAATTTGTTTAATACCAGCTGGAATAGATCAAGATCCTTTCTGGAGGTTACAAAGAGATGTAGCAGATGCTCTTGGAAAAAGAAAATCAGCTCAAATCCATTCCAAATTCTTACCACCGTTAACTGGAATAGAAGGAAAGATGTCGGCAAGCAAACCAGAAACTTCTATTTATTTGACTGATGATGAGAAAACTGTAAGAGAAAAAATTTACAAACACGCGTTTTCTGGAGGACAACCAACTATTGAATTACACAGAAAGCTTGGTGGCAATCCAGATATAGATGTTAGCTTTCAGTGGCTAAAGACCCTTTTTGAGGAAGATGATAACAAGCTCAAGAAAATAGAGGAAGATTATAGAAGTGGTAGATTGCTAACTGGAGAGCTTAAGGACATTTTAATTGAAAAACTCGTCAAGTTTTTGCAAGAGCATCAAAGGAGAAGAGAGGAAGCTAAAGAGAAAGTTAAAGATTTTAAGTATGATGGAAAATTGGCAAAAGAAATGTGGGAAAAGGTGTTTGAATGAAAAATATCCTTTTGTTTCAGTTATTATACCAACATTAAATGAAGAAAAGTATATCGAGGCTACTTTGCTTTCAATAAGAAATCAGGATTACAAAGGCAAATACGAAATTATTGTGGTTGATTCTAATAGTAAGGATAGAACTGTAGAAATTGCTAGGAAATATGCGGATAAGGTTATTGTAACTAAAAGAAAGGGAGTTTCAGCAGGGAGAAATATTGGAGCAAGAGTCGCAAGAGGAGAAATATTACTTTTTGTTGATGCAGACACAATATTATTACCAAACGTTATAAGTAAAATTGTGAACCATTTAAAGAAAAAGAATATTGTAGGTGTTGTTGTTCCAGTACTTTCGGACGATTTCACTAAAAACATTCTATATACTATTGGAGACTGGATTAATTATCTTCTTTCAAAAAATAATCTTCATCTAATTCATGCAATATGTTTCGGGTGTAAGAGGGATGCTTTTTTCAGAGTGGGTGGTTTTAATGAACAGCTTCACGTTGCCGAAGATATAGAGTTAGGATCTCGAATCAAGAAGATCGGTAAAGTAGAATATATAAAAGATACATTCGTTATAACATCATCTAGGCGAATAAAAAAATGGAGTATATTCAAACAACTTAATGCTTGGCCATTGGGATATTTCTATTTTAAAATATTTGGATATCAACCAAAATATCCCCCAATTAGATGAATTTTTAAAACTAAATTTTAGGATTTGTAAAAAAATTATGAAAAATAAGATAATAGTGGTTAGAAATGTAAAAAATCCAAAAATTTCGGTTATTATACCAACATTAAACGAAGAAAAATATATGGAAAAGACGCTTCTTTCTCTAAAAGCTCAGACAATAAAAGTTCCCTATGAGATTATTGTGGTTGATTCTAATAGTAAGGATAGAACTGTAGAAATTGCTAGGAAATATGCGGATAAAGTTATTATAACTAAAAGAAAGGGCATAGCCGTTGGTAGAAATGTTGGTGTTAAATACGCTAGGGGAGAAATTTTAGTCTTTGTTGATGCTGATACAGTCCTGCTTCCAAATGTTTTGGAAAAAGCTTACAATGAAATAAGAAAGAGAGATGTTTCATTAGTCTCTTGCCCAATAGTTCCAATGACGCCTTCGCTACTACTTCATCTAATGTACAGAGTTTATAATCAGTTTTCTATAAGCTCAATAAAATTTGGCAAACCGCAAATTTCAGGAATGTTTATGGTCACAAAGAGAAAGATATTTGATGCTGTTGGTGGTTTTAATGAAAATCTTAAAATACTTGAGGATTTTGATTTTTCTGAGAAAGTTTCAAAACTTGGAAAGGTAAAAATGATAACAAGCGTTTTCGTTTTAACGTCTCCTAGAAGACTTGAAAAATGGGGAAAATTAAAAAGTGCAATAAACTATGTGTTTTTGATATACTTGCCATACTTATTTGCAAAAAAGGATGCTGGCTGGAAAATTTATAAACCAATTAGATAAAAGCAAACTTTTATTTTTCAACAAGAATTCTAGTTTATGCAATACGTTTTAACTGAAGAAGGAGAAAAATATTTGAAAAATGGTTTACCGGAAAAAAATCTAGTTCTTTACTTGGAAAAATTTGGAAAAGCGCCAATAAGCGATCTTGAAAAAGAAATAGAAAATTTCGATATTGCTCTATTATGGGCGAAAAAGAAAGGATGGGTTGAACTAAAGTTTAATGAGCTTGTTCTCATCAAAAAGCCTGAGTCTTTTCCTGAAGAAGATGCACTAAGAAAAATCAAGGAGAATAGAATAGAGGAAGTAGATGAATCTATGATAAAGCTTCTCTTGCAGAGAAAACTCATTCAGAAAGTTGTATATGAACATTTAGAAAAGCTAAAGGGAAAGGAAGTAACTGTTTTAACAAGCGAGTTAATAAAAAGCGGATATTGGAGAGAAGTTAAAATTAAAAGGTTTGATGCTAACATTCCTCCAGCCGAGATTTATGGAGGAAAGATTCATCCGTATATCAAAGTAATTAGGGAAATTAGAGAATTTCTAGTTGGTTTAGGATTTAAGGAAGTTAAGGGACCTTTAATTGAAATAAACTTTTGGAACTGTGACGCCCTTTTTATGCCAAGCGATCATCCAGCAAGAGAGATACACGATATTTTCTTTATTGAGGGAGAAGGCAAAGTTAAAGAAAAGAAAATATGGGAAGAAGTAAAGAAGATTCATAAGAAAAGATGGGGATATTGGGATGAAAAGTTAGCAAAAAAATTGATATTGAGGAGTCAGTGCACTGCTGTCTCTGCAAGAATACTAGCCAAAACGCGAAAGTTACCACTAAAGATTTTTACAATAGACAGAGTTTTCAGACCGGATGTGATAGATGCAAAGCACTTTATAGAATTCGAGCAATGCGAAGGAATAGTTGCAGATAAGAATTTAAATTTTAAGCATTTGCTTGGATACTTAAAAGAAATTGCAAAAGTGTTTGGTGGAGAAGATGTTATGTTTAAACCATCCTACTTCCCTTTTACAGAACCTAGCGTTGAAATGTACGTTAAAATTAATGAACTAGGATGGGTTGAGGCCGGTGGTGCTGGGATTTTAAGGAAAGAAGTCACACAACCTTTGGGAATTAACGTGCCCGTACTGGCTTGGGGTTTGGGAATCGGAAGATTAGCCATGTTAAAACTTGGAATAAGCGACATTAGATTTCTCTATTCGGATAACCTAAAATGGTTAAGGGAGGTTTGAATGCCAACAGTAACGTTTAACAAAAAAGAATTGTTTAAACTGATTGGAAAAAAGCTAAGCGACGAGGAAATTAAAGAGATAGTAAATAGGTTGAAGTGCAATATTGAAGAGATTGGGAAAGATGAAATTAAACTTGAGCTTACTGCTGATAGATGTGATATGTTTATAATGGAAGGGTTTGCTAGATGCTTAAGAGAATTTATTGGATTTGATTCAAAAGAGATAAAGGTCTATAACTCGAATTTCGTTATAAAAAGGGAGGAGGTACCCGTAAGGCCTTTTATAGCGTGTGCAATTGTTAGAGATGTTAAGCTAGATGAAGAAATGATAAAATACTTGATGAATGTTCAAGAATTACTTCACGAAACAATAGGAAGAAAAAGGAGGAAGGCTGCTATAGGTTTGCATGATTTTGACAAAATTGAAGGAAAAATTGAATATAGAGGCGCCTCTAGAAACGAAAAATTCACTCCACTAGGAGAGAAGGAGGAAATGAGCTTACTCGACGTTTTAGTAAAGACAGAAAAAGGGAGAAAATACGGAGAACTTATAATAAATGCTAACAAATGGCCGGTCTTTGCTGATGAAAGAGGCATCTTCAGTTTTCCTCCTATATTAAACTCGGAAAGAACCAAGATTACAGAAAATACAAAAAATATGTTTATAGATGTTACTGGTACAGATGAAAACACAGTTAAGCATGTAATGAATATTTTAGTTCTACTCTTCGGAGAAAGAGGATATAGAATAGAAGGAGTAAGAATAAAAGGGAAAAGGGAAATTTTTACCCCAACTTGGATTGAAAAACCTATAGAAATTGAGAAAGGAGAAATAGAAAAAATCCTTGGAGAAAGTTTTAGTGATAGTGAGATAGAAAGGCTTCTAAGGAAAATGGGATATAAAGTTTTTGTTGGTAAAAAAAGTATTATAGCTATAGCTCCTCCATACAGGTTTGATATTTTTTCGGAAGCAGATGTGATAGAGGATATAGCTATAGCTTATGGATATGGTAACTTTACTCCCGAATTACCAAACGTATTTACAAAAGGAGAAGTTTTAGAAATTGAGAAGATTTGCAACGACGTTAGAGAATTACTAGTTGGTTTCGGATTTCAAGAGATAGTGAGGCCCATTTTGACTAACGAAGAAATTCAGTTCAAGAAAATGTTAATAAAGGGAAATGCTATCAAACTGAAAAATCCTGTTTCCGAGCTTTATACACAAACAAGAACTTGGTTGTTACCAAGTTTAATGGACTTTCTTTCCAAAAATACAAATGAGCCTTATCCTCAAAGAATATTTGAAATTGGAGATGTTGTTATGCCTGATGAAAATTCTGAAACTAGAGCAAAAGAAATTAGAAAGGTGGCAGCTGCTATAGCAAGTAGTGGGTCTTTTTTCGCGGAAATGAAAAAAATCGCTATTGAAATTGCAAAAAAATTGGGAAAAAAGTTGGAGTTTAAAAATGATTCTCATCCAAGCTTTATTGAAGGAAGATTTGCAAGAATGTATAGTGATGAAGAAGAGGTAGGATTTTTTGGAGAAATAAATCCGCTAGTTCTCGAGAATTTCAAAGTTTATACTCCTGTTGCTGCTCTTGAAATGAAAATCCTAGAGTTTAATCCATGAGAACAATCTATCAAAGAGACTAGGAGAAATTCTATACTTACTTCCTATAAGTCTGAATGCTAAATTTTGGATTTCAATAGCAGCTTTGGAATAAGGATAAGAGTAAACAAGTAACTTCCTTTCATTTACAGTCTTTTGTACGAGTTTGTCCTCTGGAATTTGTGCTATCACAGGATAACTTAAAACGCTTTCAACATCTACTTTCTTCAACTCATTTCTTGTTCTACCAACTCTATTTAAAACTACTCCAATTATTTTTTTACCTACTTTTTCAGCTATTTTAATAGCTCTAAGAGCATCCGCAACAGAAGGGAGATCAGGATTGGTTATTATTAGTACTTCATCACAAACACTTAAAGAAGCAATAGCCTCCCTTCCCAAACCTGCTGCAGAGTCTATAAGAGTAAAGTCGGAATTTAAATTAGCAACAACCTTAGATAAATTTGAAGGATCAACGTCAAGTATATCTTCTACACTTAAACTACCTGGAATTACCTTAATTCCTCCTGGATAAATGTAAATTCCTCCCTTGAGTTTGTCTATGTCTTTTAGAATGTCATGCAATGTTATTTCAGCTAGATGAAAACCAAAATGAATCCCTAAATTTGGAGTTGTTAAATTTGCGTCTAAAACAACAACATCATAACCTAGCTTAGCCAGAGCAGCAGAAAGATTCGCAGTTATTACTGTCTTTCCGACTCCTCCTTTTCCTGACAGAACACTTATAACTCTCATTTTAGAATTTGATTTAAAGGTATTAAACCTTTTAACGAACTATTAATTGGAGCTCTCTAGCTCCAAGGTGTAAAATGGTAGATTTTGTCCAAGTTTGGAATTGGTATTCTAGGGAAAAAGTTAGGAAGGCTATACTGGAATTTGCTAAAAATAGAGAAGTTGTTTCTGTTTTTTCTGATGGAAGCTATGGAAGAAGACCAGATTCTCTAAATTATGATGGAGATATTCTACAAGCTGTAGCAGAAGGTACTGTAGCTTTTCATTCTTCTGTTGAAAGATGGGAAAATCCGATGAGATTGGATGTTGGAATGAAAAGGGAAGATTTGGATAATTTAAGAATCGGTTGGGATTTGTTAATTGATTTAGATGTGAAAGATTTTGAAATAGCTAAAATAGCAACAAAAAAGTTCATAGAGGCTTTGCAAGACCATGGGGTAAAGAATATTGGAGTCAAGTACACTGGGGGTAAGTCTTTCCATGTTATTGTACCATTTGAGTCTTTCCCTTCAAAAGTAAACGATATACCAACAAAAAATTTGTATCCAGAGCTTTCTCAAAAAATTATTGAATACTTAAAATGGTACGTTAGAGATGAACTGAAAGAGGCTTTACTAGCTCTGGATAATCCAACTAATCTTTCACAGAGGATAGGAAAGCAAGTTGAGGAAATTATGGAAGGTGGAGAATTAGACCCATTTAAAGTTGTAAACGTTGACGTCTTTGGCTCTCGACATCTTTTCAGAATGCCATACAGTTTAAACGAAAATACAATGCTAGTTAGCTTACCAATAAGGATTGAGGAAATAGATTCTTTTGAGAAGGAACAGGCAGAAATTAGAAAAGCTAGAATCGGTGAAAACTTCATAAAAATTTATACAAAAGAAGATGCGACAGCGCTTGTTATAGAAGCTCTTGATTGGTATGATAGAAATAAGAAGGAAGAAAAAAGCATTTCCACTACACTGCCTAAAAAGCCTGTTAGTAGGGAAGGTAGAATTCCTGAGGAACTCTTTCCACCGTGCATAAAAAAGATTTTGAACGGATTAAATGATGGGAGAAAGAGGGCAATATTCATTCTTGTTACTTTCTTAAGAAATATGAACTGGTCGCTCGAGGAGATAGAAAAGAAAATATACGAATGGAATGAAAAAAACAAACCTCCATTGAGAGCAAATTACATAAGAACTCAGCTAAGATGGCATTTTAGGCAAGACAGAAACCTCTTACCTCCAAATTGCGATAGTAAAATTTTCTATGAAGACATGGGATTGAAAGATAGTTGCGAGGAATGCATAAAGATGGGAGTTAAAAACCCGATTAACTATCCATTTGCTCTCTTGAAAAGAATAAAGAAGAAGAAAACAAAATAAACTATGGAGGTTATAAGTTTTGAGTTTTTAAGAAAGATTCTGAATGAAGAGAGAAAGAGCCAAAATCTTACTAAGCTTCCCGACAATTTTTACGAAAATGTTAAAGTGTATTTAGAGGAGAAGAGAAAGGCTGTTAGAGAAAGGAAGGACGAGATTGAATTGAGAAATATAGAAAGGATCGTTGAGAATATTTTTAACTTAAGGGAAAGAAAAATCGTTAATTTTGCAATAATGAGTGTAAGAGCTGGTGTCCAACCTTCTAATTTAACTGAAGATGAAAAAATCTTTTTTAATAGACTAGTTGAGATTCTGAAAGAGAGAAGAACATTAGTTGAAAAAATAAAATCGAATGAGGAAAAAAAGGAGCTTGAAATCTTAGTAGTTTTTAAGCAAGATTTCCCTGCTTTTGTCGGAATAGACGGACAAACCTATGGACCATTTAAAAAAGGAGATATAGCAAAACTACCAGAGGAAAATAGAAAAATGCTGGTAGCCAAAGGTGTGGTGGAAGAATTTAAAGTTGAAAAATAGAAATAAGTAATGAAATTTCCAAAAGAGATAAGAACATTTTGTCCATACTGCAAGAAGCATACTTTACATAAAGTTGAGATTGTGAAAAAAAGACCTAGAAGAACTTTAGCTCATGGACAAAGAAGATTTTTGAGAAAAATGAAAGGTTATGGAAGTTTCCCCAAGGAGAATCCGAAAAAAAGGGAAAAAGCAACAAAAAAAGTTAACCTAAAATTAACATGTCACGAATGTAAAAAAGCTCACTCTATAAAAGGATGGAGAGTTAAAAAATTTGAATTGGTAGAGAAAGAAAGGTAGAGAATATGAAGAAGATTATCGAAATGCCGAGAAGTAAGTTTTTAAGGGTAATGTGTAAGAAATGTAAGCATCAGCAAATAGTTTT
>Ga0326760_1001198_pt1 | contig 11782 bp, 7 predicted proteins | sample GCREP_S_FD_207668 | JGI IMG/M metagenome (GOLD analysis project Ga0326760, IMG submission 207668) | Hot spring sediment microbial communities from Geyser Creek Basin, Yellowstone National Park, WY, United States - GCR.EP_S | ecosystem: Environmental > Aquatic > Thermal springs > Near-boiling...
GTTAAACCTGTTCTTGACACACAACTGTACACTGGTCCCATGAGGCCTGGTGAGTCTAAGACGTTGAAGCTAGACCTAACAGCTTTCGGTGAGAGTAAGGTAGACGTTAAGCTTACAACAGCTACATTCACAGTATCCAGAGAAGGCTTAGTAAAGTACCTGGATTTAGGGAAGGGATATGCAGTAGTAGGTGGGAGGATAACACCTCTAAAGGATGTAGTGGTATCTGTTGGACCAGACTTCATGACATTTAAACTTGTAAGAGGCTTATCAAGGCTAGTGATACCAGTATCTCTCGACGCCTTTAAGGGTTCTGAGCTCGTGGAGTTAGTGGCCTACACAACCTACAATACATTCGACCCGTTCGGTAGAGTTGGTAGTTATGTCTTCTACCTATACACAGGGTTGGAGCTCCACTACGGTGTTGACGCTAACAGTAACGGTGTTGTGGAGATTGGGGAGACGCAGAGGATAAACTATGATATTAGGCAGGCTAACGTGTTACATGTAACCATAGGCAAGCCCTTCGAGAAGTTCAAGTTAGCCGAAGAGCAGGCAGCCAGGTGGCTTGGTAGAGATATATCGAATCTAACCAGGGGCCCCGTGCTAGACCTTAGAATCCTAGGGTCAAGGTATCCCGCTGACACCCCTGTCACGTTCAACCTAGAGCTTAGAAGACACTTCAGGGTAGACTGGGATTGGGTGAGCTTCAGTAGCTCCAGTGCTGTAGTGGAGCCTGGTAAAACCACATCAGTCGATGTCACAATAAAGGTGCCTCCAGGAACTCTACCTGGCTTCTACGAGGGCTATGTTATTGTAGACTACGGCTCCGGTGTAACCCTAGTCCCAGTCTCAGTTCAGGTGGCAGCAGTTATAGGTGAAGGTGTGAACAGACTGGAGCTAGGCGGGTGGCAGAATAGGAGTTATAACAACTATGCTGTTGAAGGACAGTTCGACTGGGGCTGGAGGTATGAGAGTGCTGATTGGAGGAGCTTCCCGGTAATAGTGGAGGATCCAAGTATAGCGGGTTACATTGTAACCGTTAGGTGGAGTGGCTTAAACACGACAACAGACTTAGCTGTAGCAGGTTTAGGTCTAACACTGCTAACAGTGCCATCAGAGACTCTATTCTACGGGGCCGTCTACGCAGCTAAGCTTAACTGGCCGCCATACTATCCAAGGCATGGTATCCAAGCTATATACGATTCACCAATACCTAAGATGGCATCCGTCTTCGCTCCAGACTATGGCTTCGTGTTGGAGAGGCTCGGGCTTATAAAGTCCAGGCCGCCTTTCTGGGTTGTAGTTAAGAATGTAATAGCAGAGGCTTCAAGGCAAGCAGGCTATCCAGAGCAGTTTACCTTGATAATAGTGCCTGTAAGGGTGGACGCCCCCGTGGAGGTTACAGTTAAACCTGGGGAGTCTACGAGCATCCCGGTTAGGGTCTACGGTAGCTACTCCCTATCAGGAGCTCTAGCCACACCTGTTGTGGTTGAGGGCGTTGCTTCTATTAGTGTAACCCCAGAGGTTCTACCAATAGGCTTCGACCACAAGCTTACGGTAGCAGTGAAGGCTGAAAGTGATTCAGTAGTAGTTCTAGGCTTACAGCTTAGGTTTACACCGCAGGTGAGCATAGGCTATAACATGGCTGGTACTAGGGCCGTCCTAGAACTGCTACCAGGGCTTCTAATGGTACCTATAACTGTTAAGACAGGCTAAAAGAAGTGTTTGGTTTAAACCTACCCTCTTAAGCTCTTTAAATCTTTTTTCTTCTACCACTGCTTTGCCCTTCAAGCTTCTCTAGTAGTATCTTCCTCTCTATGCTGGATACAAGCCTTCTGGTGGCTATTACAGCATCTGGGTTGACGCTTATAGAGTCTATGCCCTCCCTTACCAGGAACTCTACTATCTCCGGGTAGACGCTTGGGGCTTGACCGCATATACTACTCGTTACACCATGCCTCTTAGCCGTTCTTATGATATGTCTAACTGCCTTTAGCACCGCTGGATCTCTCTCATCGAAGTAGCCCATTTTAGCTAGGAGCCCGCTATCCCTATCAGCTCCTAGTATGAGCTGTGTTAGATCGTTACTCCCAATGCTAAACCCGTCGACCATCCTGGCGAACTCGTCTGCTAGGAATACAGTGCTTGGAACCTCGACCATTATCCATACCTTGAAGTCTCTGCTTCTCTCAAGCCCCTCATCCTCTAGTAGCTTTAAGGCCTTCTGGAGCTCCCATGTAGTCCTTACGAATGGGAACATTACCCAGACGTTCTTTAAGCCCCACTCCTCCCTAGCTTTCTTAATGGCTCTAACCTCTAGTCTGAAAGCCTGCTCGTACTGCGGGCTTATGTACCTTGATACACCCCTCCACCCTATCATCGGGTTTCTCTCATCTAAAGCCTCATACTTCTCCCCTCCCTTGAGTTTAGCGTACTCATTCGTCTTGAAATCGCTGAATCTAACTACAACAGGTCTAGGGTATATGGTGCTAGCAACCCTAGCTATCCCCTCCGCCAGCTTGTCTATGAAGTACACCCCCCTACCCTGCTCTAATAGGTATAATGGGTGGTAGCCTATCCAGCTCGCTATTATAAACTCTATCCTCATAAGCCCTATGCCGTCGAATGGTAGATGCTTATACCTATCAATCTCCTCCGGCTCCCCCAGGTTCATGTAGATCTTTGTTGCCGTTGTTGGATAAGTTGCTATCAGGAGCTCTGCTGGTACAACAGCCTGCTGTACCTGCAGTGCAGGTGTTGGAGCTTGTTGTGGTTTAGCTTCAACCTCAACCCTCCCAGCGTAGACAACACCCCTAGATCCGTCAACTGTGATCTCAAGCCCATCCCTTAGAACCTTAGTGGCATTCCCCGTGCCCACTACAGCTGGTATGCCAAGCTCCCTTGATACTATCGCTGCGTGAGCCGTCATACCACCCTCATCGGTTACTATGGCTGAAGATATTTTCATATAGGGGACCCAGTCTGGGTCCGTCATCTTGGTAACCAGAATATCCCCCTTCTTCATCTTCCTAGCAGCCTCATCTACTGTTAATGCTACCACAGCTTTACCATAGGCTACTCCCGGGCTTGCAGGTATACCCTTAACTAAAACCTTCCCCGCCTCTACCTCAACAACCTCCTCTCTAGGCTTCTCCACAGCTTTTCTCTTACTCCAAACAGTTTCAGGTCTAGCTTGGACGAGGAATATGTTGTTAGGCCCCGGTATATCAGCATCTATAGCCCACTCCACGTCCATAGGCTTTCCGAAGTATGATTCAACTTTTAAAGCTAGCCCGGCTAATACCCTGGCTTCATCATCGTTTAAAGCCTGCCTATCAGCTCTCACACCATGCTTAACTATGAGCTCAGCTATCTCAGGATATTTTAGGTGTAAGTTCTTAACATCCTCATCGCCGGCGGGGACCTCTACCTCCACGTTGGAGGAGCTTCTCGGGTCGTAGAAGAGGGCCTTCCTCTTCTCGCTAACCCTCTTCTCTAGAATCTCTAGGTTTGACTTGGATATCACAAACCTATCTGGGGTAACCTTACCTCCAACAATGTACTCACCCAGCCCCCATATAGCCTCTATAACCACCTTATCCTCCTCCCCTGTAACCGGGTGTATTGTGAATGCAACACCGCTACTCCTACTATTAACCATCTTCTGGACTATAACAGCCATGAGGGCCGCCTCGTGGTCTACGTTAAGGCTATCCCTGTAGCTTAGAGCTCTAGCAGTCCACAGGCTGCTCCAAGCCCTCTTAACCATCTCAACAACGCTATCAGCTCCCTTAACGTTTAGATAGGTCTCCTGCTGGCCTGCGAAGCTAGCCTCAGGTAGATCCTCGACGGTAGCACTACTCCTAACAGCTACAAGAGGCTCCTCTACGCCGGAGAGCTCCGCAAGCCTTCTATAAGCCTCAACTATCTCACTGACAATCCTATGGGGCATGGGGGTTCTAACGAACTTAGATCTTATAAGCTCGCTAGCCTTCTCATACTCACTAGGTTTACCGCTAACCACAACCTCCTCTAACACGTACTTAATATAGCCAGCTATACCGGTCTCAAGAACGAACTGTTTGTAAGCCTCAGTTGTAACTATGAAGCCTGGGGGTACTGGTATACCAGCTTTAATCATTCCACTAAGACCTGCAGCCTTACCTCCAACAAGCTTCGCATCTCCTGCAGCCTCCTCTCCAAGCCAGACTATAATGGGTCTCTCCAACCTACCACACCTCATACTCTACTAGCCCGGGGTATTTATAAATTTGTGGGGTTGATAATTGAAAAACGAAGAGGGTTTTATATTTTAAAATTAGGTTTGCTCTTTAAACAAGCTAGGCCACATATCAACATATTAACTCTACCTGGAACACTTGAACCCGTTAAGTGAGGTGGGTTGAATGTCTTGTTGCATAGATCGTGAAACGTTTTCACATGATAGCGAAAGCTTAGCAGAGGCTTTAGGTGTTAGCGAGGAGGAGCGTTTGAGAGCTGTAAAACTTGTAGATGATGCTTTGAAGTTGAGGAAGGTTAGTGAGATGGTGGAGCTCATATGGAGTGAGAGGTGTGAGGGTTTAAGCATCCAAGCTAAGGTTTACGCTACACTTAAACTTGGTATGGATATCTACAGGATCATACTCGAGAGCATGATAACCCAGGAGGAGGCTGGCGGTAGAGGGGAGGGTAGCGTTTAGAGTTCTTAGGAAGGCTCTTAGGCTTCAACAACTCCACCTCTTTAAGGTGCTCGGGTTTGAGTGAGAGGTTTAAAGCTCCTAGGGGGTTTAGGGACTTCCCACCAGAGGTGATGATACTTAGGAGGAGTGTTATGTCAAAGGTTGTATCGGTTTTTGAGAGGTATGGATTTGACCCCCTAGATACTCCGGTTCTCGAGTACTGGGAGACCTTGGCGGGTAAGTATGGTGAGGAGGCTGAAGGTAAGCTTATCTGGAGGTTTACCGATAGCTGGAGTGGGAGGGAGTACGCTCTTAGATATGATTTAACAGTGCCCCTAGCTAGGTTTATAGCTTCAAGGCGTGATATCCCTTTACCTTTTAAGAGGTATCATATAGGGCCTGTTTGGAGGCATGAGGAGCCTCAGAGGGGTAGGTATAGGGAGTTCTACCAGTGTGATGCAGACATAGTTGGTAGCCCCTACCCGGAGGCCGACGCGGAGATCCTAAATCTCACCGTCGACCTTCTGAGAGAGCTCGGCTTCTCCAACTTTAAGGTCAGGGTTAACGATAGGAGACTTCTCTCAGGTGTTTTCGAGGAGGAGCTCGGCATAGGCAACCCTCTACCCGTGTACAGGGTTATCGATAAACTTGATAAGATAGGACTGGAGGGGGTTAGAGGGGGGCTTTTGAAGTTAGGCTTAGGGGATCAGATTGTTGAGAGAATACTTTCGATAGCTGAGCTCAGGGGGCCTATTGAATCCCTCGAACCCATATGCTCTAGGTACTCCTTAAACCAAAGAGTTAGAGAGGCTTGTACACATCTAGGTAAAACTTTCAATCTCCTCGATAGACCTGAATACATATACTTTGATATGAGCCTTGTGAGAGGCCTAGACTACTATACAGGCCCCATACTGGAAGCTGTCTTAGATAAACCAAGTGTTGGTAGCGTAGCAGGCGGGGGCAGATATGATAACCTAATAGGCCTCTTCACCGGAACACAGGTACCGGCAACAGGCGTTAGCCTGGGGATAGAGAGGATCATAGATGCAGGGCTGGAGTTAGGGATACTGAACATTGATAAGAAGACTGTGACAGAGGTACAGGTAATAGTACTCGACTGGTCCCTCCTAGAGTATGCATGGAGTATAACGAGGAAGCTAAGAGAGGCAGGCCTCAAAGTTAGGATAGACCTAGCGAGATCGAGCGAGGAAGCGCAAAGGAGGAAAGCTAGGAGACTCAACATACCAATCCTAGCATTCATAGGTAGAACAGAGCTGGAAACAAGCACACTAACAATATACAACACTATAACCAGCGAAAGAACAACAGTAAAGCTAGAGGATGCCTCTGAAACCATAAAGAAAATGCTAAAAACAATCCCCAACTAAATCATACTCGTACCCCGCTACATCCACCTATGCTAAAAGATAGAGTAACCTCAGGTATCAGGAGGAAATCATCATAGTCATAGTTGGGGTTACCTAGAGCTCTGGGCATAGAACCCTATGAGATGTAGCTATCGCATGTTTAGGGATCTGTAATACTTTGTATTATTGGGTAGAGTGTTCCTAGTGTTAGGACTTTCACCTTTGAAGCTTTAACATCTTTATACCTCAGCTCTCTAAGAATACCTAGGTAGGCTTTGCTGGTGTAGGGTTTTTGGAGAGGGTGAGGTTTAGGGTTAAGGGTTGGATTGGCGATGACGAGTTTAGGGAGTTGTTAGAATTTTCAAGGTATATTGGTAGGGTTGGCGGTGTTTCTGTATTCGAGCTGGATCCTTTAAAGATGAGGAGTAATGGGTATACTCTGGGGGATGTCTACTCTAAGCTTTCCTCTATTGAGGGTGTTGTTGAGGAGGATTTGAAGGCTATTAGGGACGCTTATCTTGAAGAATCCGTTGTCTATGTTAGGCTTGGCGGTGATGGTTTTCTAAGGGTTTCTAGTAGGGCTTATTTAAAGGGTTTCTTCGAGAAGCACGGTTTCACACCTCCATACTCCCCTTCTGAGAGGGCTTTCAAGATCCCACCCCACCTGTATGGGGATGTTGTTGTTAAGCTTGAGAGGGAGGGGTTTAATGTTGTTGATGAAGTTGGGCTGCTTAAGTCCTCTAGGCTACCTAGGGATCTAGTTTTTAGCGGTGAGCTTAGGGATTACCAGAGGGAGGCTTTGGAAGCGTGGGAGAGGAATGGGTTTAAGGGTGTTATAGCTCTACCTACAGGCTCTGGGAAGACTGTTGTTGCCTTAGCTGGTGTGGCTAAGCTTAGTGTTAAAACCCTTGTTGTGGTTTACACGAAGGATCATATAAAGCAGTGGGCTGAGGCCTTTAGGAGGTTCACTAGCGCTTCAGGTATCATAGGCATGTATTATGGTGAGGAGAAGAGCTTGAACCCCATAACTATAACAACGTATCAATCGGCCTTCAGGAATGTGGTTGAGTTCGCAAGGCATTTCGCCTTACTGGTATTCGATGAGGCTCACCATCTTCCAGCTGAGAAGTTTAAGCATATAGCTTTCAGCATGCCGGCACCCTACAGGATGGCTCTTTCAGCTACACCTGAGAGGGAGGATGGGAAGCACGTGGAGATATTCCCTCTAATAGGTGGTGTTATATACTTTAAGAGCGCCTCAGAACTAGCTGAGAAAGGCTACCTAGCACCATTCACCCTTAAGAGGATTAAGGTTAGATTAACGGGGGAGGAGTGGAAGCGCTACGAAGAGCTCAGAAGGAGATTCCTACTCCTAGCTGGAGGTAGAAGGTTCCAGGAGTTGGTGGAGGACGCTAAGAGAGGTGATAGGAATGCGGTGGAAGCATTAAAAATACATGCTGAGATGAGGAATATAATTAACTATAGCGAGTCGAAACTAAAAGCTGTAGAGGAGAAGGTTAGAGAGGAGCTCTCCAAGGGAGGCAAGATAATAGTATTCACGCAGTACAAAGGACAGGCAGAGGAGATAGCATCAAGAGTCAAAGGACTACTACTACACGGAGAGCTAAGCGAGAGCGAGAGGGAGAGAGTGTTGAGAGCGTTTAAAACAGCAAAAACAGGAGTCCTAGTAGTAACAACAGTAGGAGACGAAGGCCTAGACATACCAGATGCAAACATAGGAATACTAGTATCAGGAACATCATCGAGAAGACAGTTCATACAAAGACTTGGAAGACTACTAAGACCGACACCAGGCAAAACAGCAATACTCTACGAGATAATAACAGCAGGAACAAGTGAAGAATACCAAGCTAGAAAGAGGAAAGAGTTACTATAGCATATGTCGCATCATTATCTGAACTCACCGTATACATGCTCTTCAAACCCAGACACCATTTAAACCCTCTATCCCGGAGCTCCCAAGAAGAACCCCAGGGCATTAAAAACTTCACATGTCACAACGACCCTCCTTGATTAACTATAAATGGTTTATAACCGTTACCATTCTATGATAACAGATAGGAGTTTAAAGTGTTGCTCGACATTGTTGGTAGTAAGGTTAGGTTTACTGTTCTAGCTAGCCTAGCTAAGGGGTCTAAGCTCTCCATCCCAGTTACTCCTAGGAGTGTTGCTAGAGTTTATGGTGTTAACCTTACTGAGACCTATAGGTTCTTTAGGAGGCTTGAGAGCTCCGGTTTAGCTGTGAGGGTTAGGGGTGGCTATGTGCTCTCCGAGAGGGGTTTGGCCTTGGTTGACTTCATTGTATCTACACTGCCTAACCCTACCCAGTGGTCTTCTCCTTTCATGGAGTGGGTTAGGAGGAGTGTCCCTGATACAATGTACTACATAGCCTACCCCCGTTTACAGTCTTGGTTCGGCCTCACCCCCTACCTCATAGTATTTGATAGGAGGCTTGCTGGGGCCCTGGAGCTCCCAAAGGGAATTAAGGTTGTTGGTGAGAGTAGCGGCCTGGGTGAGGGGCTTGTTCTAGCTGTTTTCACAAGCCTTAGGGGTAAGAGCTTCAAGTATTCATGGGACTACCACCTCTCCATTGCAAGTCTTGAGCAGGGGTACTCTGATCTGATATCATACACCCCCTTCTGGACTAACATTATCCCAGACGTGCTACTTAACAGGGATGTGCTGGATATAGATGAGATCTTCGAGAGAGCTACAGGGGCGGGTAGGAGGAGGCTTGCAACAGCCCTAGCATACTACATGACCCTAACAGGGCGAGTGGTGACCTTGAAAACACCATTCTATAGCCTGGTGGATGAAAGCCTACTTAGTAGTGTAATCGAGATGACACCATACCTCCTAGACTCTAGGATCCTTGAGGCAAGAAACATCTAGCACATTAGAGGTGTACGATGTTGAACGGAAGACCTGGAGTCCAAGAGTTTAGCGAGGCCGTAGCAAAGGAGGTCCCGGACATCAAGGTGTTAGATGAAGAGTTAGAGATCCTATCGAGAGGGTTAAGGTTGAGTGAAGGTGAGAGGCTTGACGTACTTAGGATGCTTGAGAGGGTGTACTACATAGTGCTCCTCATGAGGGAGCTACAGGATTACTTCAACAACCTAGTACAGTTTGGTGGCGGTGCGGTGTTAAACTACATCTTCATCTCGTTGATGGACGTGCCCAGGTTTACATTCGACCTTGATGCGAGCTGGAGAGGGAGGGTTGAGGGTAAGAGGAGGCTCCTAGGGGAGCTTACCAGGTTTAACAAGTACATGGCTCAGAAGCACCCTATCAGCATGCCAGTGGATGAATCGAAATGCCTGGAGTTGATGGTCGTAGAGTACGATGTTGAGAAGAACCACTTCCCCGACATACTATCGCTAAGACTCCCAGTTATAACCAGGTGGAGTGGTCTGGAGTTCTACAAGTACGTTAGAGCAAGGACAGGTGTTAGGATGAAATTCAACCTAGTCAAAGAACTGCGTAGGATCTTCTCGAACACCCTGGGGGTAAGAGATGCTAAGATAGACTATGTTAGATTCGAGATATCCTTTAACAAAGAGTACCCCGGTGTAGAGGTGGAGGTAGAGCTCCCCTTCAAGCTAGGGGTAGCTAATCTTAACATAACAGAGCTTGAGTACCAGCTAGCATCAAAGATCGTATACAAACTTGGAAGAGACTATGGGGAGGACTTAGGCTATGTCATGCACGACATACTGAAAGCAACACTAGATCTAAGACTACTAGAGGCGGTGGATCGGAGAAGGGTAGCAAGCTATGTTACGAGGATAGCTGGAGAGACGGGGGTTACACTAGCAGAGGTTAAAACCAACATAACAACCAACACTAGGTACCTCGTAGAAAGAGGGGGCGACTACTGGAACAACATACACTACATACTAGTAAGATCCAAATACCAGGACGTAGGAGGACTAGTCAGGGAGATTCAGAGGAAAACCATGGAAACCCTTAACCCCTAAATGCTATCAACCATGTGCTAAAAGCCCATCATAATGGTGAAGAACTCTAGGAATGCATGGCTCAATCCTAGGGTGAGGTGGAACAGAGTTAGGATTGTATTTTAAGCTCCGCAGACATAGTAGTAGATGGAATACAGAGGTGGAAGGTGTGGTCTGGGAGACACTGGTGCAGGTAGCATTGCAAGCCATATCACAAGCTCCATGGGCTCTAGCATTAATCATAATTATACTTGTAGTGTACGTTAGGTTAAGGGACGAGTTTAGGGGAGAACTTAGAGAGTTGAGGAGAGAGCTTAGAGAGTGGGCTACCGTTGTTAACACGAACCTCATAGGGGTTATGGCTCTCCTAGCATCTGAGGGTCGCATACCTTGGGATGCGTTCCTTAAATCTGTTAGGGAGCTTACGGTAAGCCCTGGGGCTGAAAGCAGGTATTACACTAAGGCTGACGAGGAGGAGTTGAGGAGGCTGCTTAACAAGGATTACAGGGAGTACACGGAGGAGGATGCGAGGAGGATTGAGGAGATAGCGAGAAAGGTGATAGCTGAAGCTGAGGCCACCGGGAGAGAGGGCCTCTACGAGGCCTACTACTGGTTGAGAAGCTACGCACAACTAATAAGATTCTACCTGAGACTAGGCAAGAAGACAGCTTAGAATGAAACTTAATAGCATACGCTCCTCTCAGCTAGGATTAACGTTAAACCAGGTACCAGAGCTAGGAGCTCTAACGCGTAAAAGAAACACAAATGCCATGGGGTGATGTCAGAAGCCGAGAGCTCTTGAGCATATCATAGAACCCCCTAGTAGAACGTCACCCTTACTCGTAACAGTTCAAGTTTAAAGGACAACATCAAGGCTACTTTCAAGCTTATGTAGATTACAGTAATTCTAGCAATGTAATCTGAACGCATAAACCGTCTGCCACTTTGTGGAGAAAACCTTCACACGTAAATGTTCTAAGTTACCTATAAGGATCCATGGCAAAACAGTTACCCATCCCACCCTAAGGGGCCTCTACTCCAAGCCTACAAGATAACAAGGAATACTATGAGCACTCAGCTTAAATCATTCTAGAATATCTTAACTAGGCGTTTTTAAATAATCCCTCCGCCAAACCCTATATGGCTAAGGAGGTGAGAGTAGAGTGGAGGTCAAAGTGAGATTGCTTGAATTACTAGGAGCCCCGGTACTCTTAGATGGATATCCCTCCGTGTATGCGAATATACCATGTAGTTTCACGAATAGCATTGGCTATCTCTCACGATAAAACTCTCGGGGGGATTATTGGTATGAGATTCATCTTTTTACCTATTACGGTGTTCCTCCTAGTATTCGTGCTACTCTCTATTATCCAATATATGGACTTCGAGAGGGGGTCTCTAGAGACCTTCGGTTATAGAGAGTGGAGGTTAAACGGGCTCGTGAAATTCTACGATAAATCCCTAAGACCTTTATATGCTGTTGATCGAGGGGTTAGTCTTATAGTTAAGAATACTACTCTCTCGGTTAGGGTAGAGGAGGGGGGTTATACTCTTATCAGTAGCGGGGGCGTTGAGGTTTTAAAGGCTAGGTTCTCCGGGAAGGATGTTGAGTGGTTTAACTGGTTCAAGGGTGAGTACGTACCTGTAGGATTCTCACCCTTCCTAATAGTATGGCCTGTTAAGCCTAAACCCATATTAATGCATTTACTCCTTAAGCAAGTCGACATAGTATACCTTGGATCCGAGCAGGATG
>Ga0326760_1001199_pt1 | contig 11772 bp, 12 predicted proteins | sample GCREP_S_FD_207668 | JGI IMG/M metagenome (GOLD analysis project Ga0326760, IMG submission 207668) | Hot spring sediment microbial communities from Geyser Creek Basin, Yellowstone National Park, WY, United States - GCR.EP_S | ecosystem: Environmental > Aquatic > Thermal springs > Near-boiling...
TATAAGTTAGATTATAAGTTATATGGATGTTCTACTGTTCTTAAACGATGGGTGGCGGGCCCGCCGGGATTTGAACCCGGGACCTTCGGCTCCGCAGGTCTCAGGCATATGATTGTTTCATATTCATCCCATATGAATGGTTTCCCGTTCTCATACAGGCTTGCATCTCCAAGTTTATATCCGTGCATCCTGATATGAGGTGCTTACGGGTTGCTCTCCTCGGGCTTTCGGAGTACTAGCCTCCCCTTAATGCACTCAACCCACCTATCTCCCAGGATCCTTTCAACCTCGTCTTCCTCTGCTGGCGTGTAGTCTGGGCATAGCAGGCAGAAGAACCAATGCGTTAGCACACTCGGGTAGCAAACCTCAATATCCTCCCCTACACCTCTTATAAAGCCCTTTTTGCAGTCCAGGCCTTCCACCCTCTCCGTTGCAAATACAAAACGCCTCGTGCAGTACCCGTCGGAATCCATGTACATACAGGGCCTGCGCTCCATCCTAGCCTCCATAACACTACATAATAGCTTCAGGTCAGGTTCAATGTTGAAAGCCGGGGACTTAACAGTAGCCTCAATCCTAGAAGCTAAACCCTCAAGCTCTCTAACCTTCCTGCTGAGCTCTTCAACCCTAGTGGCGAGCTCGTGAACCTGCTTGATCCTAGACTTTGAGCTCTCATAGGGTGATATGAGCTGGTAAACCTTGAAAACACTACAGCCAAGCTCCCTGGCGATCTCCCTGTAGCTCAAACCCCTAGACCTAAGCTCTAGAGCCCTCTGCCTGAGAACCTCATCATCATACCTCCTCCTAGGCATAGAGCACACTCCCCTAAAAACGTTAGCTGTGAATGGCTATAACGTTATCAGATAATGTTATAAAATGAAGTTACCTGGAGAGCCGTCTGAGCTCTGTACATATTATGAGCACGCTTGAACCCCCAGCAGGTTGCTTGATCTAACCATGCAAGCAGATGGGGAGTAGGAGGCTTAGTCTCCGTCTAAGCTAAAGCTTAAAACGCTATTCTCTAACATCAGGTTATGAACTATAGCTGAGGTTAGCGTTAGACATTGGAAGACCCCTACAGCCGTTGTAGCCTTTAACCTTACTCCATAGGCTGGTTGAATGTGGTGCTAGCTTTTAAACATGTTGAGTTTATAGATGGGTGGGGGGTGCGATGGATTTCATGGAGGTAGGAGTGCTTGTACAGCTATTGACAGCTATCGCTCAATTTGTTGTAGCGCTGGTTATGTGGTTGAGTGTTAGGGAGATTAGGAGGGATAGGAGGCGTGAATTCCTGGAGAAGAGGCTTGAGGAGTTCTACATACCCTTAATAAACCTGTTCGGTCATGGGGGTCTGATTAGAGACCCGGAGAAACATCGAAAGGTTGAGGAGATAATAGTTTCAAGAAGGTACTTGTGTGGTAGGAGGGTTGCCGAGATCCTACCACAGCACTTCACAGCCATGATGGGAGGCTCCGAATTCTACTTCTACTTCACTAGCGAGCGTGAGATGGAGCGATGGGAGAGTATTGCAGACATCATATGGGGTGAGTATATTGAAGTCCTAAAAGAATACTATGATATTATTGGTGTGAAGCGCTACGTGCTACCCGAGAAGCCTAAGTGGATGTTCAGTGTAAGAAAGTTTTAGAATACTAATTTTTAACCTCTAATATCTAAATAGCACCCTAGCCTTTGATTAAAGGAAGCCAGGTATTTAGATTTAAGTTAAGACTTTAGAACTTCAGACTTCTCAGGCTCTCATCGTTTCACATTATCAAGTCTTTCTATGACTCTAGAACCCTCCCCTCCTTCAGCCTTCCTCATTCTAAGCTCTGCCTTCTGTTATCCACCTATGATCGCTCTTCTAATTGGATTACTCCTTAGTGCTTCGATAAAACCTCTAATCTCACTATTGTTAATTAGTAAAGTCTATTTGTTTATCAATGTTACAGCAACGCTACTCTGTGACGGTTTAATGTAACCTTATAAACTTTGGGAGGATAGGCTAAAAATTGGGTGAGAGTGTGTCTGAGTCTGTGTCTGAGCACAAGGTTTTATCATTATTGGAGCGTAAGCCGAAGTATTATGAGATTTTATCCAGGATTATTGATGTTGAAGAGGCTGCCGAGAAGGGGTTACATAGGGAGTCAGAGATTATTAAGAGATTCGGCTGGGAGTGGTATCATGTTGGAGCTCTACCTGCAGAGTTGATGATACTTGTGAGAGAGGGTATTATTGAAATACAATATAAGAGTAGCAGATATACACATTACAGGCTAAAGGATAGAGAGGTCGTTAAGAGAGCTTTAATGAAGTTTAAATCTTAATCTAAAGGTGAGACCCCTTAAGGTTTCCTAAATAGGAGAAGATCTAAGAGGAGGTTGGTAGGATGCAGAAGGTGATTAACGACTCTCTCAAGAGGATTGGTGTCACGCTAGATCCACATATAATAGCCCTATGGTATGGCAGAAAAGTAATGAAGTACTGCTAGTATTCATATAAATGAAACTTAGGTGAAGGACGTGAATTTTCGAGAATTCACACCGGTAGTGAGTAAGTGCGCTTCTGAAGAGATAAAGAAAGCTATTGAGTCTTTTGGTATAGTTAAGGCTGTTGCTCACACACCTGTGTACACAATGCACAAGTTTTGGGCTAGACGCTCCTGGGCTGTGTTTAGAAAGATTATACAGGTCTTTACAAAGCCTGGCGACGTAATTCTAGATCCTTTTGCCGGTGGGGGTGTGACTCTCGTCGAAGGGCTTATCACCAGGAGGAAAGTTATTGCTGTAGACCTCAACACTCTCGCTGTTAAGGTAATGAAGCACGAGGTTACACCTTTAAACATAGAACTGTATAAGAGAGCTGTTGAGAGGCTTAGAGAGGTTGTAGAGCCTATAGCCAAAGAACTCTACAAAGCTAGGTGCACTAGGTGTAGTAAGAACGCAACTGCTATTTGGACGGAATACGAAACAGCTACAAATAAACCTCTGAGGATAAAGTTTGAGTGCTCTCACTGCGGTTTTAAAGACATTAAACTCTACGAGCCTGGAGACCTACCTACACCACCGCCACTCCCAGAGTTTAAGAGAGTTAGAATACCTCCCGGGGATAAGACTGGCGACCTGCTGAAGAGGGGTTTAAGGTACTTTGACGAACTCTTCACCCATAGAAACCTGTATATGGTTTTGAGGATTAAGGAAGAAATAGAAAGGATGCATGAGTTCGGTGAAGATGTAAAGTCATTTCTCTTGCACACACTCAGCTCGACATTAAAATGGGCTTCAAAAATGAGCCACTTAAGAGGCGATATTGTTGAAGGATGGGCTCTGCACGCTTACTGGATATACCCGAAGTATCTCGAAATCAATGTGTGGAAGCAGTTTTTGAATAGAGTTAAAGCTGTTATAGTGGGGAAGAAATACTCGAACACGTACATAGGATCTTACGCTAGAGAGGCTAAGAGCTTTGAAGAGCTTGTGAAGGGCGAGGCAACATACATGATTTTACAGCTGGATGCTAGAAAGCTCCCTATTCCCGGCGAGAGTGTCGATGCTGTGATCACAGATCCTCCATATGGAGGTAATGTTAATTATGCTGAGTTAAGCGATTACTTCCTATGGTTTTTCGGGGAGCTAGCTCCTAAGGAAAACGAGATCGTTATTAATACTACAAGGGGGTTTGACATATATGATTATGAGAGGGGCCTTGAAGAAGCGTTTAAGGAGTGTTATAGGGTTCTAAAGCCGGGCAGGCTACTGATCTCAACATTTAACAGCAAAGATTCCTCAATCGTTGGAGCATTCATGCTTGCACTCAAAAATGCCGGTTTCACATTCGTAGGAGCAATGCCACAACCATACCTAGAAGCGTATGAAACAACATTTCACTCTATGCAAATCGGTGCTATGAGCTTCGATTTCGTATTCGTATACCAAAAAGCTCGGCTAGCAGGCAGTGCATGTAACGAGGATGACAGGATCAGTTTAGAAGACCTAAGGAATTTCATAATTGAAGAGATGAAGCTGTGTAAAAAGGAGAGGTGTACAGAGAAAGAGTACAGAGCTAAAGTGTATCCTGCATTGTTGAAGTACTTTAACCAGTGTAATACTTTAAATGAAGTTCTACAAGTGGCAAGAGACTTTGAGGCTATTATCAAGAGTGAAGAAGAGTACTTTAAAAAGGTCAGAAAAACTATTATAGAGGCTAGGAGAGCTAAAAGTAGACGGTTATGAAGTATGAGTAAACCATTTGAACCTGAAGAGGCAAAGATAGCAGAGGAAAAAACAAAAGAACTTATTAACATGCTAAATCGTGTATTGAAAAAGTATGTAGCCGAGCTAGGCCCTCAAAGAGATCATGATATAGCATTTAGATGTAAAAGTAATCCAAATATCATAATATATGTTGATGTTGAGGCTGCTCGTGGTGATAGATGGAGAAAGGTAATAGCCGATAGGAGCGGTAAATACAAAACTGTTCGTTGGCCAATAGCAAAGAAAGAGAAGTGCGAGGAGAAGTACATAAAGAAGAAACTCATAGCCATTATGCTAACATTTAATAGAGATAATGTAGAGGAAATGGTCTACATAGATTGTGAGACCTGGGTTAGAGAGGGGCAGGAGGAAACAGCTCCATTTGTGCATACAGCACGTAGAGGGTATCGATATAGAAAAGAAACACCTGAAAAGTTTTGGGGTATAGATAAGAGTCGTGTTATATGGGGTGTACAAAATTTAGAAAGCTTCTTAGATGGGCTGTTACAACGAAAAGGAATAAAATGCTTATGAATATTAATAATGCTAGATTCAACTTACTTTAAAAATTATCCTGTTTGCATAGCCTCGTCGAGATTATGATTTATGTCGTGAAATGCTTTAAATAGTGCTCGACACTTTGAAGTGCACATGTTGAAAGGTTTTAGTGTAGTGAGGTGTGTGAAGATGTCCTGAAGTACTATACAACATTTATCGAGCGTTTCAACTACTATCCTACCCTTGTTAAGGCTTCTCTAAACGAACTCTATTACTGGCTTACTCAAAGCATTGAAGAGTCCAAGGGCTTTACTTGTGACTTTAGAGACCTTACTAATAGTTATGAATTTAGCTATTTTAATGACTTAATCAAGGCTTTTATAGAGGTTAGCAACAATAGTGTTAAAATTATCTTAAAGGTTCTGTCTTCATACCCGATAATGTGATGTTATTACTAATTAATTGCATTTATCTTAGTCCATCGTTCTCAATGCAACCTCTATGCCACGCTCCTTAAACCAGAGTATAACGCAGTCTGACAGGAACTCGCCCAGGCTACCCGTGTAGCCCAGGTACTTCTGTGCGTAAGCATATAAAATGTAGACCCTCGGATCCAAAGCTATACGCCTAACATTCCATATGGTCTCCAGCTCCACCTCACGCTCAACAACACTACCCCCAACCCTAACGCTCACCACCTGCCGTCCTGGCTGTCGTGCACCGCTACCACCCTCGCCTCCATGCTCCCCCCTATCGTCTAGCCCAGCCTCCTCAACACATTTACCCCATGTGATGTTATGCGATAGGCATATCAATAGGGCCTGCATTCTCAGATCATAGCTTTCCAGCGGGCCTGCACCACGCTCAACCCCGTCCTTGCCCCTGCGTACAGACACATAAGTCTTACCACCAATCCGTTTTAAGCGAACCCGGTAGCCCTGGTCAATGTATCGTCTCAGCTCCTCAAGGCTAAGCTTGCCCACTCCCACCACCAGCCATGTGGGGAACAGCCCGTAGAGCTAAAAACGCTTTGGGGAAAGCTCTTAGAGCTGATAAACACCCCCCTACCCCCACCTCCAAGGTTTGTGGAAGAGCTTTCCCCAGAGTGGCTTTCCCCCAACTTTCCCCATGGCTTTTCCATGTACATGTGGGGAGCATTTAGATTATGATCTTACAGCTGGGGAAAAGCACGGCTGTGATGGTGGAAAAAGGCGTGGAGAAGTTGGAAAAAGCACACCTATAGAGGGAAATGTTTTTCCTCCGCACACCCTCCTTTTCCATGTTCTCCACGCACTTTCCCCAGGTGTTTTTCCTAGCAGGAGCTTTTTCCCAACTTTTCCCTAGGCTCCGGGGGGTAACTTTACCCACCCTGGGAGGGTTTGAGGGCTACAGCTGTAGGCCCCAGCCCCTTATTAACGTGATTCAAGGCCTGTTATGATGGGCTGGGTTAAGCTTTAAGATTGTTGGCCTTAATGTTGGGAGCATGTTGGGATGATGGGTGGGAGTGTTTGGGAGAGGCCTGCTAGAGCTAGATCTCGTGGGAGACGTGGTTTAGGGGATGAGATGTTAGTATGGAGTTTGGCTGACGTAGATCCATTCTAGGCTCAGGGTGGGGGTTACTGTAGGTGAAGGAGGGATGTTGTAGGGGGCGGGTATGCCCTCCCATTGGCCTTACAGGGGGAGTTAACGAGGTCACAATGAAACCCTGCCTAAGACCCCCTCTACTAGAAAATAGCCTTAATGAATGCTATGTAGTTACTTTAAGCGTTTAAATATTTAAGTTTGTTTTACAATACGGTATTTGAGGTGGCACTTATGCGTGTTAAACGTATTAATGTTCACCTCTATGGAGAGAGTCTCTATTGCCCCTTCTGTGGTAGGAAAATTGATTATGAGGAGCGGGAGCCGTGTGAGCAAGTCGAATTGTGTGAGCATGTCGTATTCATAGCCCGGAGGTTGGTAGATGAGCTAGTGTTCTTTGAAGATGAGTTACTAGAAATGTTAGATAGAGAGCCTTGGAGAGGCGACGATCTCCTCTTCACCTACATTAGTGATAAATACAGAAAGGTGTACGAGCGTGTCTATGGGAAACCGCCTGCCTGTACTCAAGAGGATTATGTAAAGAGAGGATCTATAAAAATCAAGGATGCGGTTAACTTGTTAAAGAGTAGTTTTTGGTCGATAAGCGACATCATACTATTTAAAGCATTGGTGCGTATACCATCAAGCGGTCATGGCCCCGGCCCTGAGTATGTAGACTTTATAGCGTTATTAAAAGATGGGTACATCACCATTAGAACCTAACTCCAGACCCTTTACCAGATAATAGCCTTAAGGTACCTAGCGTAGACCCTGTTTATAAAATGTAGTGACATGATGGCTAATGTTTATAAATCGCAAAACATAAGTGGTGAAGAGGTGAGAACGAAATTACTGCATAGACAATAGAACTAGTTTCCCACGATTGCATCGTTCTTGGGTGAGACGGGTGTGTGTAACTCGCGTTCCCAATTTATATTACGGGGTGGGTGGGCTTTTGCTAGGTATAGTGTAGGTTATCGCCTGTCTCCAGGGCTGGTAGAGCTGGAGGAGGCCTACAGCTGTAAGCCCCAGCCCCCTACTAGTCTAGTTAAACTCCACCCCACTACCCAGGGTACATACCTTAGGTATGAGAGTCCCGGGGGGAAGGTGATAGCGTACACTACCGGTCTAATAGCTCGGGGAAAACAACATACCTTAAACGTAGTGTACAGCCCCGGCATGGGGTCACCCTATGGGGGGCTTATGGGGTAACCCCATCGCCTACACCAAAGCCTGTAGGCCGGCGACAACCTACAATAAGGGGGCCTACAGCTGTAACCCACTTGGAGGGTTAGCAGAACAGCCTACCCTCAAAACGTATGCCATCGCCAGTCTCCGAGCCTGGTGGGCTTACAGTAGGAGAACAGGTTAATCAGGTTAATCAGAAGTTGTAAAAATTCCTGCCACGTTTCCGCTTTATACAGCCAGAGTTTAGAATTCTGATTCACCTGATTCACCTACTTCCTACCACAATCCTACTTATGTAGGCTTACAGTAGGACTTATCTCCTACCGTAATCCCACCTGGCCTCATAAACTGGAGATAAACCAGTCTGGGTTCTTAGCTCTCCTTGTAGCTTTCAAGCCCCATGCCCTCCTCCTCTTCCTCCCTTCTCAGGAGTTGCTCTAAAACATCCACTTTCAACCTGTAGCCGTAGATTGTTGATTTGTGCTGGGGCTTCCTCACCTCGTAGCCGTGGCTCTTCAACCATTTTGTGAAATCCTCTTGCCTTACAGGGTTTAACCCTCTTACTTCACAGTAGCGTACATAGTAGGGGTAGAGGGTCTCTACCGGGATCCTCCCCATCGAATCCTCTACTAGTGCTCCGCTACTCTTAGCCCACACCATGAATGAGAACACTGAATCACTCCTACTAAGCCATTTAATTTTAGCATCCTCGGGTGTGTTCTCGTAGCTGAAGTGCCCCCTCTCTAGAACCTTGTAGAAGGCTACTATCCCAATGGCTATCGCCTTCGGTATCTCATCGTACAAGGTCTTCTCGAACTCCCTAATCTTCTCCTTGAAGCCCCCTATGAACTCTACGACCAGCCACCGGTTCCAGAAAGCATCGTCAGCACCCCTAACTACCGGGGGTTTGTTAGCACTATAGATGTGCTTTACGTACGGATTCCTCCACACGAAAGCCTGCTTGTACAGCATCCTAATGGGTATAGCGTCCTCCCCTGTTACAACCTTGAACTCCCCGATGTTCTCGAAAGCCTCCTCGGGCAGGTCTGAGTAGAAGTTAGCCAACTTCCGGTATATCATGGAGGTCTTGCCTTTATCCTGGTTCCTCTTGGTGAACTCGTGTGCTGCTACTGTGGAGTAGTTCTCAGGACCAAGGATGCTCTGAAGGTACCTTATGAAGGTCGATTTACCTGTATCACCCCTCCCCATAACATCCTCAGCATCTGTTAGTAGAATGGCTTTCTTGTAAGGCCTGGGGTACAGGGTGAAGCCTAGGATTTCAAAGGGTAAGATCCACTTATCCCCAACCCATTGTTTGAAGGCTTTTAAGGTCTTAGGGGCTACATTCGAGACAACATCTTCGGTAATATCCGTTTCCAGAAGCTTGGACAGCAGCTCCACGTCAACGGGGTGCGGTATATAGTGTGTTATAAGCTTTTCAGGGTTGTGAGGTTCGCATGTCAGGGTATCCCAGTTGAACGTGCAATTCTCGAAGGCTATCACGGCCTCCTCGTACTCCATAGGCTGTCTTGTAGCGTCTAGGAGCATTTCTAAGATCTCTTTCTTCAAGATCGTGAACCTCACCCCATGCTCTTCGAGCCTGAGCTTGTGGTAGATGCCTTCGAGCCACGATTCTATCGTAGCCTCACAGGGGGCGTACCTTCTGCCATCCCAGCAGTGTAACCCTAGGTCAACACCATCAACATGAAGGTTCTTAACGTGCTTGAAGTGCTCTAGGACGGCTTTCTCCAGCCTGCTCGCCACCATCGTGATCCTCTTTGTGAGCGTGCTAGCCTCAATTAGGATCCTCGAGATATCATTCTTGAGCTCGTCAACCTCTAAACCTATAAGCTTGGCAAACTCCCTATCAGCCTCCGTGAGCTTCCGGTCAATCTCCTTGAGCCTCTCAACCCACTTTTTGAGCTCCGGATCCTCAACTGAGGGAGCCTCCCTTGCAAGCTTCTCTAAATCCTCGGGGATGGGCCTACAGTATACCGTGAACCGCTCGCCTTCAGCCTCTGCACACCAGCTAGTTTTGAAAACAAAATACCTGTGGTTAGGATCGTGCTCCTCTAGGTAACCCTTCGGCTCAAACCCCTCTAATACCTCCTCCAAGCCTGCCTCCTTGAGCTTGTGCACCATGAAGAGCGATAACTTTAAGACAGCAAAGTAAGTATAGTTTGTATCGGGGGGCCTCTGGAGCTGGGAGCCGGAGCCCTCTCCTTCACGACGGGGGCTCCGACTCGCCAGCCTCCATCACCTCGTAAGCTCTCAAAACCTCCATGTACTGTCTGGGTCTCCTAGCCTTCCTCCTTAAACTCTCGAGTTCCTCCCTAAGCCTAGCTGCTATCTCAAGACAAACCCTCATCTTAGCCTTTAGCATCTCAACTTCAACACTTAGTCTTGCGACCTCCTTCCTAAGCTCCTCCACATCACCGTCCTTCATTTCACTCCCCATGAGGTTAACTTCTAAATCGGCTCAAGCCAGAGCTCAAGAGTGCCACACTTGTGAATCCGCTCTGCTAGCCTGCTGTACCTGCTTGGTAACCGTATCCTGTAGGAGCTCCCCACCTTCGTTAACGTTGCTGGGAAGGCTAGGATTGCACCGTGGACGCTTGAATCCTCACAGCCTCTAGCATCAACCCTAGCCACGGCACGCACCTTACGTGTTTTAAGCTGTGATGCCAGCTTAATTGGCACATAGATATAGTATGAGCCTCCACTGCTACAGATCTCGTAGTTGCCTATGTACAAGCCTAACACTAGCACCCCGACCTCACCCTATCTCCTCATATATACACGGTTGAGTACACTTTAAAAGCTTTTGAGTGCGGAAATAGTACGCAATTCAAGATAGCTCGTATTCGCATAGAATGTGCGCATTAGATTAATAGGTCTCCGTTACAAGTGTTTGTAAATGGGTTTGGGTGATGGTAGATGCCTAAGATTAAGTGCACTGAGAGGGATGTTGAGAAGATTGTTAGGAGGGCTATTGAGGAGGGTAAGCCTGTGAGGTCGAAGGAGGAGCTTGTTGATATGCTTAAAAAACACTGTGGGTATGAGGCTGAAAGTAGCGCTTACAGGCTTGTTAAGAAGCTTGAGGAGAGGGGTTTTCTGAGGTATGTTAGAGGCTACGGTTACATCATTACAAGTGCTGGTAGGGAGCATGACGAACTAATACTGAGGACGTGTGCTCTACTCCTAGACGTAGTCAAACCTACCATGAAGCTAGTACACGAGATCTTAAAGGAGGGGTTTAGCAGGTACTATGGTGAGGAGCTACCGGGGGTGGTGGTTCTCCAGCTAGTGGAGAGGGTTCTAGAACATGTTATAACGAGCGAGGATGGATGGGATGAGAGGACTGAGAGGGTAGCGAGGATCATAGAAAACCTAGGACAGCTTGAGGAGCAACTAAACCTCCTACAAAGGAAGCGTAGAGAGCTGACTATAGCTAATGGTAATCGATGTAAAACAGATTTCCTAGAGGAGGTTACGAGGATTCTCGAGATTCAAGGGGAGAGGCTTACCACGCAAGAATCATACTGTAGAACTCTACTAGACACCATAATACCGGATATCGTTAAAAGCGATGATATTAAAGAAGCATGCTATGAGCGGGTTAGAGGTGCTCTAGCAGAGGAGGCACGACCCCATATTAAACGCTTCTGCGATAAAATAGAAATCCTCAGCAAAGAGGCCCCCATAACCTTCACTATAGTTGAAATCGAGAGGAGGATGTATGAGTTAAGCTTAGAGAAAGAGAGGATGGAGGAGGCTGCTAGGAGATGGTATGAGAAGCTAATAGACTCCATAGAGGCATTCTATGTAAACTCTAGGATATGGACACCAGGCAACCTTAACGGTTGGTGTGAAATGTGTAGAAGGGGCTTTGCTAACGAGAAACTAAAGATTGTCGTTAAAGGTTTTATTAAAATGATTGTTTTAGAGAAACTTAAACTGGTAACTGATCTTAAAAGAGTAGATGAACTCTGGAGGATAAGACCCCCTTCATACTATTAAACCGTTTAACCATCAAACCCCTCACAACCTAACTATCATAAAGTTAAGTTAAGGATCTGGGGAAAAGCGCTGGCTTACGTTTTCTCAAGCAAATGGTATGTCATTGCCCTTCTCCCAGGCTAGCCTAAGATCAGCCTAACACAACCAGACCAGCCCTATCATACACATCCCTTAGCTCCCTAATGTTCACAGCTAGGTAGTGTCTTGCCAGAACCTGGAACTCCCTTGGTGG
>Ga0326760_1001200_pt1 | contig 11771 bp, 15 predicted proteins | sample GCREP_S_FD_207668 | JGI IMG/M metagenome (GOLD analysis project Ga0326760, IMG submission 207668) | Hot spring sediment microbial communities from Geyser Creek Basin, Yellowstone National Park, WY, United States - GCR.EP_S | ecosystem: Environmental > Aquatic > Thermal springs > Near-boiling...
TAAGAGTCTACGAGTACAGTGGTAAGTGGATTGATGTTGGCAAGCCGTGGCACGTAATAGAGGCTAATAAAATCGCTCTAGAAGGCGTCACCACCACTATTAGGGGCAGAATCGAGGACCCCGTCTACATTAAGGGCAGTGTCGTGATCGAGGAGGGGGCCGAGATCAAGCCGTTCACAGTGATTGAGGGTCCAGCCTACATAGGTAAAGGCGCTGTAATAGGCCCTCACGCCTATATTAGGCCCTGGAGCGTCATATGCCAAAACTCCAGAATAGGGTTCTCTGTAGAGGTTAAGGAGAGTGTTATCATGGAGAACGTGCACGCCTCTCACTTATCGTACATAGGTGACAGTGTCATTTGTGAGGGTGTAAACCTAGGTGCTGGTACTATTCTCGCTAATTTAAGGCTCGACGAGAAATCCATTAAGATGACTATTAAAGGCGTTCGAGAGGACACCGGGAGAGTTAAACTTGGGGGTATTATTGGAGCGCACGTGAAGACAGGCGTAAATGTCTCCATAATGCCGGGTGTTAAAATAGGCTCGTATAGCTGGATACTCCCGGGCACTGTTGTCTACAGGGATGTCCCCCCAAAGACTATATATCCCCCACGCACTACACTACAGTGAGAGCATTACCTAGTCACGTGAGGTCTATGTCACACGAATTCGACATAGAGGAGTTCAAGAGGAGATTTCCCAAGTTAGCAGAAGAGATATTTGGCAACAAGACTAGACAGCTCACTCTCAGAGTAGAGAGCGGGTTTGTAGACCCGTGGAGAAACTACGTGCCAACGGTCATTGACTACATTAGGAGGTGTAGAACAGTCGAAGAAGCCATACAAGTAGTTGATTACTTAACTAGGAGAGGAGAGCTCTCAAGTGAAGAAGCTAGTGAGTTAAAGAGCATTCTACTAACACGAGGACTTGAGTTCTTCGGGGGTAGGAAAGAAGACGACTACTACTACAAGGAGGCTAAGAGGTACTGGAGCCTCGTGAAGAGGCGGAGAGTACGGCTAGTAGAGGAGCGCGAAGAGAGTCAGAGAGAGGAGAAAGAGTACTCTGAGGAGGCGTAGCTCTACTAGCGCGACATAGTAGACACTATTTTAATGACGTCGTTGTCTTCCAGGACGTAGGACTCTCCTACGCGCTTTCGCCTTTTAACGTCAATAGCGTACAAGAAGCCCTCACCTAGAGCCGTGTGTATAGCGTAAGCCAGCTCTCTCGCCGTTGTCCCCCGCTCTACGAGAAAGGCGTCTGGTAGCACGTTACCGCTGTGATCACTAAACCTGTTCTCATCCGCTACCGGGTAAACGACCATTAGCTTTAACTTCTCGAAAACCACTCTTCTGAGAACCTCCTGCACGCCCGTTGACCCGTAGGGCTTAATCACGCTCTCCTGGATCATTTCGAGTACTCTCAGCTGATCTCTTGTAAGCGCGTCAGGCTTTATAATTTCGAACCCGCTATCACCCGGAATGTACTCTATTAAACCAGAGCTGGCTGCTTTTCTGAGAATCAGCTCTGCTAGCGCGCTAACTGGAACGACGTTTTCCCTCCCGTAGACCTCTTGTAGCCTCTTAATGTTGTCTTTAGCCTCGGAGTAGTCCGCCTTATTAGCCGCTATTATAATTGGCTTCGAGATCTCTCTTAGCTTAACAGAGAAGTCCTCCACGTCACTAGTAGTCCAGTTCTTGGGGTGTTTGGCTTCGAGACCACACGCTCTAATAGCCTCTATTACATGTACTCGCTTAATGTTGAGTCCAGAGATGTTCTGGTATATGACTTCTAGTGGATTCTGCGCTGTAATTACGAGCCTCGAGATCTTGCTCTCCCACACTCTCATAATTACGTTTTTGAACCACTCATTAATCTCAAAGAGAATAGTCTTCACCTCTTCGACAGGGTCAGTTGTACCGGGCTTTACTCTATTGCCGTCTAAGTCTGTTGAGCCAGCCGCGTCTACTACGTGTATAAGTGCGTCTGCCTGGCGCAGATCATCCATGAACTTGTTTCCAAGACCTCTCCCGGCGTGTGCTCCGGGGACTAGACCAGCTACGTCCATGATTTTTACTGGTATAAATCTGTACCCCTTAACGCAAAAGCCACTCCTAGGATTGCAACCTGGAAGCCCTAATTCCACGTGAACGCAGTTCTTCCTGACGTAGGCTACGCCAATATTAGGCTCTATTGTCGTGAACGGGTGGTCCGCTATTTTCACCGGGATCATTGTCATCGCTGAGAAGAGCGTTGACTTGCCCACATTAGTCTTACCGACAATTCCAATAACCTTCTCCGGTATAGGCAAGCATGCGTCACCGCACTAGTACTCTATATAAACCCCTAGCAGGTCTTAAAGTATACCGGCTAAAGTGGTGTACTAAATTGGCAAAAAGCATGTACCACTACTTGGCTCAAACGTGGCATCAGATCTACAAGGGAGAGCTGAGAGAGCTACTGCGTCAAAGGCTAATAGAGTGGAGAAAAGAGCCTACTGTCGTGAGAATTGAGAAGCCTACAAGACTAGACAGGGCGAGAGCTCTGGGGTACAAGGCTAAAATAGGCTTTATAGTTGTCCGCGTGAGGGTCAGAAAGGGTGGTCAGAGAAAACCCAGACCCGATAGTGGGCGTAGACCTAAGAGAATGGGTGTTTACGGCTACGCTCCTGCTAAGAGCTTAAGACTCATCGCCGAGGAGAGAGCTGCTAGGAAGTATAGAAACCTCGAAGTGTTAAATAGCTACTACGTAGGCGAAGACGGCAAGTACAAGTGGTTCGAGGTCATACTAGTAGACCCCAACCACCCGTCTATATGCAGAGACCCCGAAATTAAGTGGATATGTGAGCCGCAAAATAGAGGCAGAGTGTTCAGGGGGCTTACAAGCGCAGGTAAAAAGATGAGAGGGCTGAGAAAGAGTAGAGGACTTAGAGGCACAGTATACTACAAGTGGAAGAAGAAGCAGAAAGAGCGCTTGTTGAAGAAGAGACACGAGGCTAGTAGAGGGGCTCGCGAACCTTGGCAAGTAGCGGAGAAGCTAGAAGAAGAGAGAGGGAAGTAGAGGTCTCCTCAGTAGAGATCACGGCTTTCTGCCACGCCACAGAAGAGTGCTCGCGCGTTGAGAGCTCAATACGCAACCTCCTCCCAGAAGACATAAGGACCAAACTGGAACTCGCTGTGAGAGAAGAAAGGGGCTATTACGGAAACCCAATAGTTATTTTGTCACTCGTGGTGAGAGATCCGCTACTAGCGAGTTCTATAGTCAAGTACGTTGCTAGTAAGTTAGAAGATAGCGAGAAGAGGCTACTGAGAATTACAAGTAGACTCAGATTCGACCCTCGAGAAAAGAGGTTTATTATAAGGTTCTCAAAGCAGGGCCTCTACATGAATAAACTCCAGCTCGTCGACTCAGACGACGTAGTTAAACTCACGATATACTTAAAGAACGTTAAGAGCTACAGAGATCTAGAGGAGTTCTTGGCGCGGAGTAGTCTAATCTCTTAGTCGATATTTAATCGAGATCAACTAAACAGTGATTTGAGTAGTCTAGGTGCTCTCTTAAATTACGTATTTAAGAGCGGGTGCTCCCGTCTTGAAGCGAGTTTTCGCTAATATTCACGCTAGTACTTGTACTAGAGAAGTACTCGAAATGCACTACAAAATGGGCTATACTCACGTCGCCTGTCTCGAGAAGCGCTTAGATTCCACTAGCCCGCTCAGCGCGAAAGCGGCGGTTGTAGATAAGATAGTTGTGAGCACTAGTAGCGTAGATGAGCTCAGAGAGATCTTGGGGAGAGTCGAGTACAGGGAGAAAATTGTAAGTGTCCACCCAACTAGCACTGAGGTTGCTAGGTGGTCTGCTCACGATAGCCGAGTAGACACTATCCTGGTAACTCCGAGTAACCTCAAAATCCTAGACAAAGGACAAGTCAGTGTAATGAAGTACTACGATAAGCCACTAGAAATCCACATTACACACCTACTTCACAGTAGCAGTGAGGTGAAGAGTTACTTCTACAGGAGGCTAAACATGCTCGTTAGATTCAAAGTCGGATTCGTCTTGGGAATTCCAGCTAGTAGTGTCTACGAGTTAGTACACCCTGTTGTGGTTATTAAGGCTATAAAGACCCTCTACGACATTCCAGAGAAATTTGCACTGCTAGCTCTAACAAATATTCCGAGACAGCTAATCTCCAGAAAGTTGGTGGTCTGAGTTTAGGTGAGTACATGTTATATGAACTCCTAATCGCCACGCTCATATTAGTGTCTACTTGTAGCATACTACTACTAGTCACGCTGATTAAGCTTCAAAGACTAGTTAGAGCATACAGTGCCTTGCTGAAAGTGAGAGAGGAGTCGAGTAGTGTTAAGCGGATAAGAAAGAGGTATGTCGTCTTCGCTGCTATATGCGAGGAGAAAGTGAGGAATAGTGAGCTTGAAGACGCGGTGTCTGCTAAGTTTAAAGAGCTATTCAGTGAAAGCACGTACTACAAAGCATCTCCTCAACTACTATTCTTCGACGAGAACACGCAGAGAGGAGTGTATCGAGTTGCCCACCTATACGTGGACTATCTCATAGCCGCCCTCGGGCTAGTAAAAACCGTGGAGAATAAGCGCTGTGTAATAGTACCACTCAGAACAACGGGTACACTTAGAAAAGCCAGAGAACTAGCTAGAAAACTTAAATTTTAGGGAGCTTGAGAGATTTACTCTGTAGTGATGAAGCCGCTCCAGTATGAGTGATGATTACTTCGCGACGAGCTGATAGCGCCTACTACCCTCGCGCTCATTTAACTCCTCTACGCTCTAACTCAGAATCTCGTAGTACAGAGTCTTGAGATTAGGAGTAGGGGCTCATCACGTAATTACTAAGCTTCTTCACAGCCACCCCGCTAGTGTCCACTAGTGGAGAAGTGTGTGGCTAGGAGGAGTGTGCGGGGGGTGGGATTTGAACCCACGCAGGCCTACGCCAGCGGATCTTAAGTCCGCCCCCTTTGACCAGGCTCGGGCACCCCCGCAGCTCCATTATATTAATTTCTTCTAATAGAGGGGTTTAAATAGCGTGTTAGCCTAGCTCAGACTCCGCGAGATTTTCCTTATTATCCCAAACGTGTTTTTAATCCTAAGAGCGTAGAGGTGGAAAGGGTCTAGGTGTAGTGCATGAGTTTACCCATGATGGCGGCTTACGACAGGGCCATTACGATATTCGCACCTGATGGTAGAATATACCAGGTCGAGTACGCTTTCGAGACTGTTAGGAGAGGGTGGACTAGTCTCGGTATTAGAACAGCTAGTGCTAGTGTTATTGCGGCGGAAAAGCGCAAAGTACTGCCACTAGCCGACGAGAAGAGCGTAAAGAAGATCTTCAGGGTAGACGAGCACATAGGAGCCACGTATGCCGGAATGGCTGGTGACGGGAGAGTACTACTAGATTACGCCACACAGCAAGCCCTCTACTACAGGTTTATCTACGACGAGCCAGTACCCGTTGAGTACCTCGTAAAGCTCGTCTGCGACGTGAAGCAGTTATATACACAGCATGCCGGCGTTAGGCCTTTTGGTGTAGCAATCATATTCGCCGGCGCTGATGATCGCGGATTACACTTGTTCATGACAGAGCCTAGTGGTAACTACATTGGCTACTACGCTGTCGCTATTGGCGAGAAGGGCAATGTTGTCCAGGACTTCCTCGAGAAGAACTACAAGTACGACCTCGATACGAGGAGCACGATTAAACTAGCCATACAGGCTATTGTAAATATCGTCGAGAGCAAGCCGTACGAGAACTTCATAGAAGTAGGCTATATTGACAAGGAGAGTAGGAGATTTAGACTACTGAGTACGAGCGAGATAAAAGAATATATTGAGGAGCTTGCGCGAGAGGGTAAAATAAAAGCTTAAAGCTTAATTTTCCTAATCTAACACCTCTGGACACTATTGGAGTTTCCAGGCCTGGCTTTAATATAGTTTGAAAAGAAAACTCTAGGTGCACCCCTTTGAGCGGGAAGTATGTTATTGCGAGATACGAGGCTAAAGGTCACAGATTTGAAGTACTAGTAGACCCGGATTTGGCTATTAAGCTCAAAGAGGGGAAGCCTGTAAGCATTGATGAAGTACTAGTTAGTGACTTTATTTACAAAGACGCTAAGAAGGGGCTTAAAGCCTCACCGGAGGCTATGCGGGAAGTATTTGGAACAGACGATCCGAGAACCGTGGCCGTAGAGATCATTAAGCGCGGCGAGATCCAGCTCACAGCCGAGCAGAGAAGGAAGCTAATTGAGGAGAAAAAAGCTCAGATATTAAATCTCATAGCTAAGAACGCGGTAGACCCTAAAACCAAGCTACCCATACCGCTAAAGAGAATAGAAATAGCCCTTGAGCAGGCGAAGGTCTCTATAGACCCGTTTAAGCCAGCTGAGCAGCAATTAGAGGCAATAGTAGCTCAACTGGCTAAAGTAATGCCGATAAAGATAGCGCGCGCCTACGTTATAGTAAGGCTACCTCCAGACCACGCTGGTAAAGGACTCAAAGTGCTTCAGTCAATGGGCACTGTTAAGAAGTCCGCGTGGCTTAGTGACGGAAGCCTGGAGGTGGAGCTTGAAATACCAGCTGGTCTCCAGCAGGAGTTAATAGACAGAGTAAACGCTATTACCAAGGGTAGCGGAGATGTAAAAATCGTGAGTGTGGGATGACGAGTTGTCTGCGAGTACTCCACCTCTCAAAATACTAGTAGCGCACAGGCAAATAGTGAGACCCGGTGACTGCCTAGCCATAATTGAGAGCGGAGTATACGAGCAGAAAGTAAAACACATACCAGAGAAGCACATATATATTCTAGGTAATAGAGTTTACAGCGACGTCGTCGGGGTAGTGTCAATTGAGAATAACAGTATTAGCGTGGTTCCCTTAGAGGGCGTATACATACCCAGAAAAGACGACGTCGTAATAGGAGTTATTAGTGGAATTGGCGTTACAGCGTGGCACGTTGACATTAAATCACCGTATAAAGCAGTATTACCAGCTACTGATGTGATAGAGGGGTTTAACCCAGCGGTACACAATTTGAGAAACTACCTCGACATAGGCGACTACGTGCTAGCTAAAGTAGCGGCATTTGACAGACTACGAGACCCCGTTCTAACAGTTAAGGGTAAGGGGCTGGGAAAAATAGTCGAGGGGCACGTAATAGACGTTAAACCCAGTAAAGTAGCGCGCATTATAGGGAAGAAGGGCAGTATGTATAATCTACTCACAAGTATGACTAACTGCGAAATTGTAGTTGGAGTTAACGGGTATATCTGGGCTAAGTGCCCAGACGAGTACGTACTCAGCGTGCTTATAAGTGCTGTTAGGCTTATAGAGGCTAAAGCCCACATGAGGAGCTTGACGGAGGAGATCAAGTCTTACCTGTCCTCGAAACTCGGTGTTAAAGCATGAACCCCTCAAAGCCTGTTTTGATTAGAGAAGACGGCCGGCGAATTGACGGAAGAAGACCCGATGAAATGAGGCCTGTGAAAATAACTGTGGGTGTGCTGAAAAACGCTAATGGTAGCGCTCTAGTCGAGTATGGAGACACAAAAGTCCTGGCGGCTGTTTACGGTCCTCGTGAAGCACTACCCAAGTACATGAGCATGCCTATGCGAGCAACGCTTCGAGTGCGCTACCACATGGCCCCCTTCTCGACAAATGAGAGGAAAAGCCCCGCTCCAACCAGGAGAGAAATAGAGCTCTCTAAAGTCATACGAGAAGCACTAGAAGCAGTTGTCTTCACATCGCTCTTCCCTAGAACTGGAATAGACGTCTTTATAGAGGTCTTACAGGCGGACGGAGGGACTAGAACAGCTGGGTTGACGGCCGCCTCACTAGCACTCGCAGACGCGGGAATACCATTAAAAGACCTAGTAATAGGCATCGCGGTGGGGAAAGTCAACGGTGTTCTCGTATTAGACATTAACGAGCTAGAAGACGAGTACGGAGAAGCCGACATGCCAGTTGGTATAGCACCGAATTTAGGGGAAATAGTCCTCTTCCAGCTCAATGGAGTGCTCACACCACAGGAAATTAAAGCTGGACTAGACATGGCGTTTAAAGCCGCTGAGACCGTATACAAAATTGCTAAAGAGGCTTTGTACAACAAGTACGTAAAGCTACTCGAGGAAGTGAAAGTAGGGTGATCACCAGGCCATGAGTATTACGCCCGAGAGAGAGATCATACCTAAAATGCAAGTAGAGCAAATAGTTAAGAGCATTAAGCGCGGAGAGAGACTAGATGGGAGGGGTCTACTGGACTACAGGCCTATATCAGTAATTCTCAGCCCTATTAGAAAAGCCGAGGGGAGTGCTCTAGTCAAGCTCGGGAAAACGCAAGTTATAGTTGGCGTAAAACTCGAGCTGGGAGCTCCATTTAAGGATAGACCTAACGAGGGCGTCCTACAAGTACACGCAGAATTTGTCCCCCTAGCATCTCCCTCTTTTGAGCCGGGTCCCCCCGACGAAAACGCCATTGAAGTAGCTAGGATAATTGACAGGTCTCTTCGAGAGCCTCGAGCTATTAAGCTAGAAGACCTCGTTATTGAGCCGGGTAAAGTTGCGTGGGTTGTCTACAACGACATATACCTAATTGACCACGACGGGAACATTGTAGACGCCAGTATGCTAGCCTCTATGCTGGCACTAGCAACTACTAAAATGCCGAGGCTAGTTAAGACGGAGACTGGGCAGTACGTAGTAGACGCTAGTGTGCGCGAGACCCTACTACCGGTAAATCTCCTAGTAGCTACTGTAACACTCGGAGTAATCGAGAACACTCTCTTTGTAGACCCGAGCCTCGAGGAGGAGCTAGTAGCAGACGCGCTAATAGTGCTAGCTGTAGACGAGAATGGTAGAATTTGCGGCGCGCAGAAAAGAGGGGAAAAGGGAGTTCCGAGAAAAGTGCTGGAGAGCGCGCTCGACATAGCCGTTGAGAGGGGGCTTCAGCTAATAGGCTTCATGAAAAATGTCTTAAATAACCCACAAAACTACATTAAACCACTATCGGAAATTTAGACTCACTGAGGTAAGTGCTTATGGGTAGAACCAAAGTCGTAGGTATTGCTGGTAGATACGGCGCGAGATATGGCGCCACTCTGAGAAAGAAAGTCAAAGAAGTTCTCGAAAAGAGGTACGCCGATCACACCTGCCCGTTCTGCGCGCACAAAGGTCGAGTCGTCAGACTAAGTACTGGAATATGGGTTTGCAGGAAGTGCGGTGCCAAGTGGGCTGGAGGTGCTTACATTCCAAGAACAGGTCTCTCTAAGACTTTTCCAGAAGTTATTACCAGGGAGTAGAATTTTTGCTCTTAATTACAACATCGCGTCGCACCTCCCCCCGAGTTAGGTCTTTCGTAAAAGACCTCGTAAGTGTTCTTCCCGGCTCTACTAGAATTCAGCGAGGCCACAAAACACTCGAAGACTTAGCTATAGAGGCCTATACGCGTGGCTTAAAGTATGTTCTGATAGTTAGCGAGTTCCACGGAAATCCGGGAAGACTTTCTCTCTTCGAGGTTCAAGCAGAGATCGCCCCTAAATTAGTGAAAATAGCCGATTTAATACTTAAAGGAGTAAAGCTCTCTAGGGAGAACCCACTGGCCTCTAAAGTATACGGTGCTAGTAGCATAGCTATCGACTACTCTAAGTGCATATCTAGCGACTGCTTTCTACTCGCGGATATTCTACTAAAAGTCTTTCAGCCGAGAATAGCGAAAGACCCCGACGTCACTGTTCTACTCGAAGAGGGCAAGTACATTGTCGTCAAGTTTCAGAATGTTCACGGCAAGTTAATAGGCCCCGTACTGAGAGTCCTCAGGGTCATTAGAGGCGGTGAAGTTGAAACTGAAACTAGTATACAGAGTTGAATTGAGTAGTAGTGAAGTTGTGAGCGCGCTTCTAAAAGCGCTCAGCCCGGAGATTAAGTCTCTTCCGAGCACGTGTAGTGGCGACATCAGTGTCTCCGAGAGAGTTTTAAACCTAATAGTCGAGTGTAGTAGTCTGAGTAGAGCGAGAGCTGTGAATAACAATTTAATAGGCTTAGTCGTCTTACTACTAAGAATTGTAGGTGAAATGGGTAATGAGCGCGACTCAACGCGAGAAGAGCCTACCACCGGAAATTCAGCAGTTACTAATACAGTACCAGGCCGTGCGCGAGCAGTACGCGAGAATTGAAGCCGAGTTGAGAGCTGTGGAGGCAGAGCTCAGCGAAATAGATAGTATAAATAGTACTCTAAAAGACCTCGACGACAACGTTGAGCTCTACAAGAGTGTTGGACACATACTAGTGAGAAAGACGCGCTCGGAAATTCTAAAGGAACTTGAGGAGAGGAAGGAGCTACTCACAATTAAGAGAGACAAGTACAAGAAGCAACTAGACTTCTTAAACAAGCAGATTCAAGACCTTGAGAATAAACTAAGAGAGGCCCTAGCTAAACACGGGATTACTATTGGCCAGTAGCTCGCCTACGGAGTTTAAAGAAGAAGGCTATACTGTAGTTCTTAAGAACTTGCCTCTAGACAGGCTCGAAGAGATACTAGTTCTCGTAGACGAGAGCATTAGAGAATACCTACGAGAGAAATTAGCAAAGAGTAGTGAGTACACCCTCGTCGCTAGTATATCTAGGACTCCTAGTGGAGTAGACCTAGTAATAGACCTCAGAGTAGAGCGCTGCATTACACTCCGCGAGAGGTGTGTAGATGTAGTTAACGGGGCGCTTAATTACGCTAAGAGGAGAATTGAGGAGTACTTAGAGAACTTGGGTAGAACGCTAAGTGTGAATACTACTTGACAAAGAGCTTTTAAGAGGTCTCTTAAATACTTAGAGTGATACAGGCAAGTGGTGCTTTACAATGGTCCGGTATAAGCAGATAACTGAAGTAATGAAGATAATGAAGAACATAGAGCAGGTCAGAAATATAGGTATAACAGCCCACGTCGATCACGGCAAGACCACGCTATCAGACTCTCTACTGAGCGCCGCCGGGCTACTCTCAGAGAAACTCGCCGGCCAGGTGTTAGCACTAGACTACCTTGACGTTGAGCAGAGGAGGCAAATGACTGTTAAAGCCGCAAACGTTAGTCTCTACCACGAGTACAAGGGCAAGCCCTACGTAATTAACCTCATAGACACTCCGGGCCACGTGGACTTCCAGTCTAAGACCCTCAGGGCTTTCAGAGCTATTGACGGCGCTATTGTAGTAGTAGACGCTGTCGAGGGCGTCATGACTCAGACAGAGATGTATTTGAGAGTAGCCCTAGAAGAGCGCGTTAGGCCAATACTCTTTATTAATAAAATTGACAGGTTAATTAAAGAGCTCAAGCTGTCTCCTCAGGAAATACAGCGGAGACTAGTACAGATCGTGAGAGACATCAACATGCTCATATCTAACTACGCTGACAAAGAGTTTCAGAAAGCGTGGCTTCTCGACCCAGCTAAGGGGCAAGTGGCTTTTGGCTCCGCGAGGGATAGGTGGGGCTTGACAATACCACTAGCCCAGGAGAAGGGAATAAAGATAAGTGATATTATTGACATCTACAACCGCGGTAAAGACGCGCTTGTGGAGTTGCAAAAGGCCGCTCCCCTCCACGAAGCCATACTCGACATGGTTGTGAAGTTTATACCCAATCCGCGCGAAGCTCAGAAGTACAGAATACCAAAGATCTGGCACGGAGATATCAACAGCGAAGTAGCCAAGTACATGATGGAGTGTGACCCCAATGGGCCATTAGTAATGATGGTTACAGACGT
>Ga0326760_1001201_pt1 | contig 11769 bp, 9 predicted proteins | sample GCREP_S_FD_207668 | JGI IMG/M metagenome (GOLD analysis project Ga0326760, IMG submission 207668) | Hot spring sediment microbial communities from Geyser Creek Basin, Yellowstone National Park, WY, United States - GCR.EP_S | ecosystem: Environmental > Aquatic > Thermal springs > Near-boiling...
TGCGGCATTTGTCGAAATATCGATTTTTAGGTTGTGGTGCTGTGCTCAATTCTACCCTTTAACAATAGCTAGGTTCATACAGAGTAGGTTTGGAGAGCTAAAGATATCTGAAGCTAGGTATGAGGACCTCCTAAGCGAAGCAGATGAGCACTATCCAAAGTATTTGAATTACTTGCAAAATACATTACGTATGTATTGATGCTAAGAGAGCTATACTTTACACAGCATTACATTGGTGTTGTTGGCGACACTATCTTAGGTTTGCGGTAATTGTACTTTATTGTAGGCTTAACAAATCTCTTAAAGTACTCACAGAGGGTGCTTTCTTCAGACATGTACTTGCAGTAAACACACCAGTAACACTTATACCTAAATACAGAACCTTCCACACCCATCAATCCCTACACCACCATCTTTAAGTCTTTCCCTAGGCTCCCTTATATACACAGTTGAATTTGTAGATGGTATTAAGCAACTAAATAGCATAATGTTTCTGACCTTACTTAGGAATAAGCGAGAAAGCTGAAGCTGTTTGCATGCCTCAAAAGCTTGTAGAGGCAATATGCTTGAGTTTTCACATAACTGCTTCAAAGTTCTTTCAATTGTGTGAGCTGATTATTCATGCAGAGGTCTCTGTGCATTTCTAGTATGCTTCTCAGATTTACCTCCATCAAGTCTTCTGTTGGGTATCTATACCCATTCCTTGCTTGTAGGTGTATGAATGCCTTTCTCCTAGGGCTCCACAGCAGCACCGCCCCATCTATCTTTGCCCAGTAGACCCATGCAGATGTGTCGTAGCTATTGATTAAGTTGAAAACCCTCCTCAGGGAGTTCATAGAGATCCCGAAAACATGCATCTTCACATCGCTGCCTAGAGCCTTCCTAATTTCTCTCACAACACTCTCTACAAGCCTTGGACTTTGAGCCATACACAGGCTTCCAACCCCCCAGTAACTGAAGCGCTGCGGTGTTAAACCATGTTGTTTGTAGAGGTCTAGGCACTCTAACCATTGTGATGGGTCATCATATCCCTGTAGCACTGGGACAACTTTACCGAGGATGCCGAGCTGCTCTGCTAGTGAAGCAACCTCTACACCATGCTCAACAGTTCTCCTAATGCCTTCCTCCACGCTAAACCCTCTAGGAACAAGAATGTCTAGTGGGAGGTCTAGCGTAGCTATAAAGTCTGCGCCTATCCTTAGCGCGAAGTCCAGGTACTGCCTAGGTGTGTAGGGATAGTCGAAGCCGCTAAACTCAGAGTAGAACTGTTGCGCACCTGAATCGAGGAAGAGAAGACCCTGCAAATTCTTTACAAGCTCAATATCTTTATCTATGGTAAAGCCACCATAGCGCCAATACCTACCAGCCGATAGAAGCCAGTTCAAAGGCCTTATATCACTATCAACAGCAACTCTCAAAGCAGTATTAGCACCTGCCAAAAATAGTGTTGGACATGGAGGATCATGATATACAAGGATCATCCCCGATTCAGTTAAGCAAATGTTATTATCTATCTCCCTTATAAAACCTCTTTCTTTTAGGAAGCTTAGAACATTCTTTAAATATCCTTTCTGTCCCCTTCCATAAACTTCCCTTATCTCCTCATACGATAGGCATAAGCTTCCGCGAGGTAGTGCATGCTCTGCAAAAATCTTAAATATGCAGAACCTTGCGACAAATGGTTTTTGCTTCTCAGTATCATCACATTTTATATTAAGTAATTGCAATAGTAATTTAAGCATATGTAATCGCCTTTCTCGACTAGTTCAAGATATATATATGTTATGGACCAGCTTAAATTTCTTATAGAAGTCATTGAACAAATGCAAGAAATACTCGAGGAAGAAAACTTATTACCCTCGGATTCCGTTCCGGAGTCCAGTACACAAGTGAAGCGGTGTCGCTAGAAATGCAGTCTAAAGGTTTATTAGAAGCAGTAATACTTGATATTTTAAGGAGAGCTGGTACACCCTTAACTATCGATGCTATTTACAATACTTTATCGCATAAAGGAATCTATACTACACGAGAATCTATTAGGAAAGCACTTGAACGCTTAGTACTTAAGGGTCTAGCTAAAAGAGTAGGCAGAGGAGTATATACTTTCTCTGAGAAGCAAAAAACCTTAGAGGACTTCTTTAGTAAAGGTGAGCAGGAAACTTTAATCACAATAAATAGTATAACATCCAACGCCTTAGCAGCATTCGAACTCCTAGAATATGTGAAGAAGAATGGTAAAGTATGGAGCCCTGTAGAAGTAAGCGGAATAGAGGTAGGAGGCGCCGCTGCTGATGAAAGTAGTGAAGTATTAAGAACACATGCACAGGTATGGGATGGTGGCATTATTAGGGTCAGTGCTAGGTTAAGAGCACTATGTATTGCACCTTTTCAATTAGGTTCAGACAATAGCGTAGATATGGAATGGGAAGAAGTAATAGTAGAGCCTGAACACTTAAAGGAAGGTGGCACAGCAGAGATATTGGTTGAGAAATTAAGAACACCATTTGTACAAAATCCGATAGTATTGAAAGGGCTGGGATTCGATATTGCTCAGATATTTGCGCGAAAACTTGCTGACTATGATTTAATAGAGTTCAAGCACGAAATGATACAACAAGCTTTATTCGCGGCAAAACGAAAGGCTTCATCTAATGACATTGCAATAACCTTGATCGATGGCTCTATCATACTTGAGCATTTAGACCCAGACATATATCCAGGCTCATCATATTTTAATGGTTGGCCTCCTAATTTAGCTGAGTACATTATTGATAGGAAAAGGAGATTATTGATACAATTCCTAGATATTTACAATATTGTGCGTTATAGCAGGAATGTGGTGTTAGTGGGAGCTATTAAGAGGTCTAAGGACAAAACCTTACAAGCAGAATTAAATGCTTATTATGATGCACCGGATCAAGTTCTCTTGGCGTCTCTTAGTGATAAGATTAAAGGAGTAATAATAGGACCTTTTAAGAAGCATAGAGTTTTGAAGACTCTTGTGGAGGAATGCAAAAAGCTTAAGATAAGCTTACCTGAAGAACTCTCCATTCATTCTTATTACATCTTTCATCACGCATATACGTATTATTCATTACCTTTGCAATTAGACGTAATATTTCCAAAGGATATGGATGAAGAAATGCAGAAACAGGTAATTAGTCTTCTCTATAAATTGGTAGAGATTAGCGAAAAACATACAAATATAGAGGCTAGAGAAGAGAGTGATATTAAAATATATACGCTAAGACCCATTCAACTTGTTGATGAGTATATAGGCAAGCTTGTAAAGGAAAAGAAGGAGATTATAGAGAGAGATATAGCGTCAGAGCTTTATGATATTCTTTACAATCTCAGGAGGATACAGCAAAAACTTGGCGTATCGAACGATATTGTGCTCTTCACATATTTACCAGGCTTGGGGATATATGAAATTGGGAAAAAGAAAAAGAAGGGGTTATAGAGATACAAGAACAGAGGGTGTAATACTATGACTACGCGAGATGAAATCTTAGGATTTGTATCACCAGAACCTGAGATGCCTAACACCTTTTATTGTTGGGCAGTCCTACGAGACATAGACAAGGTTAAAAAAGATGAATTTGTAGTGATAACCGATGCTAAGAGGAAGGATACAATATTTATAGGGCAAGTGATAGACATAAACAATCAGACAATAGCATTAAAAAGTTTTTCAAGAGAAGAGATGTTGAGGTCGGGCATAGAGGCAGAACAGATAATAAAAGGAGCCTTAAGCAGGCCTGAATATTTCAAGGTTTACGCTAAGGTCAAATTGTTGTATAAAGTTATAGGCAATAATATTTTGTCTGTAGATACACCGCCCACAGATACAAGCCCCATTGTAAAGCGATACCTAGATCTTTTGCCAATGATTTTAGGCTTCTCTAGTGATCGGAGTAATAGCATATGTATTGGCAAGCTCTACGCAAACAAAGATACCGATGTGTGTTTAGATCCTAACAAAATGTTGTCTGGTCATATAGCAATCTTTGGTCAAACTGGGAGTGGTAAGAGTTATGCAGCTGGAGTAATTATTGAAGAAGTTACAAGCAGGGGTGTACCAGTAGTAGTCTTCGATCATATGGGCGAGTATCTCTCAATGTCTAAAGCTGTTGATGGTGGTAAAGGTATCAATATTATACATCTTGTGCCAGGCTCAAATATAACTCTAGATTTTGAGGATATTATGAAAGCCCCGCAAATTTTGCTATCTCTAGGGGTTACTGATGCGCAGCTAAATCTCTTGAAAGATGCGTACACTGAAGCTATTAGCCACGGGTTTAAAGGGCTTGGTGCACTAAAATGGCTCTTAACCGATGTTCCAACACAGAAGGGCTCAAGGAAAAGGCTTTACCTTATAGGCAGGAATAGAGGATACTCAACAGCGACAATCGATGGGCTTCGATGGAAGTTAGAGGCATTATTGAGCAGGGGGATAATTGGTCAAGGATTTGATATCAAAAATGTTATAAAGCCTGGTCACTTAACAATCATTGATTTAACTAATGTCGATGCTTCTAACAGGAGTCTGGTCGTTGCAACAATATTGAGCAAAATTGCTGAAGGAAGAAAACGTCAGCTAATACCACCATTACTTGTAGTAATTGAGGAAGCGCACAACTATGTAACACGAGATGAAACACCATCATCTCTCATCATTAGGGATTTCATTAGAGGCGCTAGGCATTGGGGCATTGGGGTTATGCTAATATCACAAAGACCTGCAGGCCTACATACAGATGCTTTAAACATTGTCAATACTCACATAATCTTCAGACTTAAAGGAACGGACCTTGAGTACATAAAGCAGTTCGCCCCCTTCACAAAGGAGGAACTCGAAGATATTCAGAGACTTCTAGAAGGTGTAGCGTACATAACAGGTCCTATAATAAGAGGTGGTCTTACAGTTAAGGTAGCTATTAGAAAGAGAAGAACAATGCATGGCGGAGAAAGTGTAAAGTTTATTTAAAACATTTTTGAACAGATAAACTATCCCACAATTTCGATTATATGTTAATAATCAAATCGCTTATCATAAATGCTTTAATCTCTCTAAGTCGCAAATCTAGCTCATGGGATAAAATCGTGCTTTACTTTAAGAACCTATTTTGAATCGCTTTAATATAATTGTTGTGATTCAACATTTTTATTTGTGGTATATATACATTGTTTTGGTGTTTTGTTTTGAGTATTGTTGATGTTTCGTGGATTAGCGATCTTGTTAGGGATGGCCGTGCTAAGGCTTGGGGAGTGTATTTAGCAGCAATATATCTATTTGTTGAGTGGGGTTTTCAGGATTTTGCTGATGTTGGTAGTGCTAGGGATGCTGTATTGAGTAAGTTTGTTAAGTATTTCTATGCATCTCGAGCTTTTGGTAGGTATTTTGTTGGTAGGGGTGAGGAGCTTTACCAGGCTTTTGAAGATGGTAAGAGGTTTATTGAGGAGGTGCTTGCACGTGGCATAGGTCTTAAAGCTAGTGATAGAATAGCTTTCTTGGAGGAGGTTATTAGGCAGTACCTAGAGGTCTTTATAAGTTCATGCAGAGAGTACATCAAGCTTAATGCTATACCAGCAGATCTTGTTCCCAACGTCATAGAGCTCTCGAGAATTATCCAAGAACTGAAGTCCTCAGGATTGCAACCTAGTATTAGCGGGGTAGCAATATTGAGCAAAAAGTTTCTGCGCACTGCTTGTGTTCAGAAGTTAGGCTTAAGCGTTGACGATGTTAATAGGTTTCTACACGCTCTTATTGATAGTGGGTTAGCAATTGAATTAGGCTCAAACTACATCATTTTAACACCATGCCTTGTCAGTAACATTGCGAACTCGGTCATATCGTCAGCAAGTACTGAGGGCTCCTCTCGAGTCATTAGGATACCTGGTGAGACCCCGACTAAGGCTCTTCGTAATGTTGTAAAGAAGCTGGTTTCTCGTGAGCTTCCCTATAGAGTTGCTCTCATACCTTACCTATACTTTGAGTATATGTACTGGATTGAGCGAGGGAGGTGTGCATCAGGCTCAGGGCACTGCGTCGAGGAGTATGTGGCAAGGGATAAGGAGATTAATGTTAAGTATACTCTTCAGCAAGCTTTTAATGAGAGTGTTGCAGAGAAGGTGTATAAGGAGCTTGAGGAGAGCATCCATAAGCAACTCGTTGAAATGCTAAGCTTCAAGAGGCTTAGGAGTATTAGGAGTGCTGTAAAGCAGGCCTTAATCTTCCTTAGGAAGAGGTCTAGAGAGCTTGTAGTAAAAGAGGCTATCAAGAAGATAGGTAAAGATGTTGCAGAGGAGATAGAGGCTTTAAGAATTGCAAACCTATTCATAGTACTCAATGCTATGGGTATTCAGATGCCTCCAAACGTGTACATGAATGTTGTTGAGGAGCGTAGAGGTTTTACTGTTATAGAGCTTGCTTACGATGATCAGCTATCAAAGATTGTCTCTTACGTTTTAGGTAAACCTATACAAGGAGTTGAAGACCTTTTCTACCGTTACCTACTTGGCTTTAGAGGCTATGTACACACAGTTTCCGGAGCCGTAGCAATTCCGAAACTAAGAATCATTATATACCCATCCGTAGGCATGGTAATAGCCAGATTAGCTCTTGAAGCTCTTCAAAACAGGGATGTAATCAAGGCTTTAACAAGTATGCTACCTCCTGACGTAGTTAAGGGAAGAGTTGCAGAGTTCCTCAAACATGTATGCACACAAGCATTCTACTACATGACATTCCTAGATTTAACAATGAGGAAAGTGCCAAGAAGAGCTGAAAGCCTAGTTAAGAAGATTGAGCAACTAAAGCGTGAAGGAAGAACTATTGTCACATATCGAGACCTAAAAACATCTGATCAAGATGCAACAGATAGAGTCCTAAATAAATTAGTTTCGAGAGGATACGTAAAAGCAGTATACACAGGACCTTCACCAAACGAATTACCAGAGGAGTGTAGAGATATAGGATTTTCTAAAGATCCATGGATAGAGAATAGAGCTAGAAGTGGAGAGCTAAAGATGTGGCTAATCAGAACAACAGGAAATAAGAAGCTAAAGGAAAAGAGAAGAAAGTGCTGGGGTTCATACATAGCACTAGACTTCACCAAGTTCTTTAGCGAAATAGATAGGTTCTGCGGGCCGGATTAGTGCAGGTAATTTAGCACTTAACTAATGCTATAACTAATTTGGGTGAGGAATGTAAAGAATTGAGACTATTAATATAATACGTTTTGTACACCTAATAAAGTTTAGAATTTGCCGAGGTGCTCGTTGTAATGTCATCTACTACATTAGCACCGCAAAATGTGATACGGAACGTGATACAGACACTTCGAAGTAAGAAATACTTGAAGAGCCCTGTAAAAATCTTAGCCATATATTTAGCAATTCTATTTATATACTTCAAGGAATTGAAAGATGTTGCTAAGTATGTTGGTGATTCTCTGAGGCAACGATTAAGTAGTAAGGAGTATGAAGAAGCTATGAATGTATTGAATGATTTTATGAAGTTAGTTGAAAGGATGCAGCTTGGAAGAGAGCTTATTGAAGAACTAGAGTATAAGCTATATAATGTTTTTAGAGGAGCTCTTCACACATTTATAACAGGAAGAGCTGGTTCCATTATTCAGGCTGTTAATAGTAAGAGAAAGGTGTTTCAAGCCTTACTTTCGTTAAGTACAAATACTGTAAACAAGACTCGTGCAGGGTCCTTCTATATAGTACTAAGTCATGACAACTTCGCTTCAAGAGAAGGCTACCTATACCTAAAGAAGTTTGATGTATCTTTTAAGGAGTTCATCGATTTAGGTCTCTTTGTGATAGTGATACCTGAACCTATTGGCTATGGCATTATTGTTCCAGCACCTTATGTAGATACGTACATCCGACGCTTAACGGCATCTCTACAAACAGTATCGCAGCAAACTGTATCAATTGTTCAAGCACTTATGCAAGTTTCTAAGGAGAGGGAGGTAGAGGCTGAAAGCAAAAGCTTTATACCGGAAAATGTTCTGCTCTCTCGTGAAATTCTCGAAACTATTGTTACTAAGGTATTTGAGAGCTTCGGATTTAAGGTTCAGGTAAATGCACCGTTGCCTGCTAGAGGAGGATATGTAGAGGTTGATGTTTGGGCCTCTAAGAAGATTGGTAATGCGTTATTCACAGTCTACGTATCATGTAAGAATTGGGATAGGGATGTGGATAGGCATGTTTTAGATCATGAATTTGGTAGAATTCTACAACTATATCAACTTCCTCATCTAAGGATTCTCGTTGTTAAGAGCCTGTCTGACCCCGCAAGAAAATTAGCTCTTGATAATGGCTTCATAGTAATAGAGCTTGGAGAGAAGGCCACATCTCAGAATGCTCAAGAGGTATACGACATAGTCTATAATAAGCTCAAAGAAACATTCCTAGGACTAGCATTACCAATTCTTCAATCATTAAGCACAAAAATAGTGAGCTTAGCTGATGAAATTAAGAAGATTGGTTATGAACTCGGGAAAGCCTAGCTAAAAATTAGAATAGAATCTCTACCGTTAACTATTAACATGCACAAACAAGTATCTAGAGCTACCTGCTGAAGACGCTGTGGCTAAAGCTGTTGAGCTTCTTCGTGGCGGCTATGTGCTTATTGAAGGGTCTATAGAGTGCCTAGCTACATACTTGCAACTTCTTGAGCTTACAGGCATTGTTATTAAGGATAGGAGTACTCTAATTGTGTTAGCCAGGAAAGGATCAGAGCTTGCAAAGCTCCTTAACACCGATGAGAAGGGCCTTGAGAAGGCGGTGGTTATAGAGCTAAAGCACTCACTACCTGCTTACCTGCAACAAGTAGAGCCGTCAATGTGTGTAGCGGCGAGATATGGATTCTGGGAGGTTCCAGAGAAAATGGTCTTAGCGTCCATTGAAAAGAGGCTTAGAGAAGCTCTAAAAGTGCAGACCCTCTAACCTGTTTGCCTGCTTCAAAACGTTGCTCTGATAAAGCTTTGCTTAAAGCTACAATTTCTGGCGACGTCAAATGAAGCGAGTAGTTTTTGTTGGTGGTATAGCACCATCGATGTTTCCAAGCTATAAGGAGCTGACATTGTACTATAGGCGAGTTGGCATTGATGAGCTTAAGGAGCTTGTAAAAGATGCTGAGGTTCTGAACTATGTTAGGCACGAGTCTACAGTTAAGGTGCTGTCAGAAATCCTGGGCAAACAGCTAGCACCTAGTACAGAGCTGTATGTGTGGCGAGAAGATGATGTCTTGGTGGTTGTGGGGCTGAAGAAGCCGGTTAGAGGGCAAGAAGTACAGGTGTCTGCAGAAGACCTGGACTTGGTCGTGGTTAGGGTGTTTCCAGGGAGGTGGATACCATAAAACAAAACAATTTTTACACAACCTAATGCTTCTTCTCCTGCTCAGCCTCCTGCACAAGCATTCTTCAGTATTATAAATCAAAGCTAGCTCTTTACACAAAGCAAGCGTTTAAAAAGCGTGTAGAGTGGGTATGTTAGTGCTCCTACAACAGCACCTTGCACAATAGTTTCTATAAAAGGTTTTGGCTCTCCAAAGAATGACCTCCATAAAGGAACATAATGAGGCAATACTGTGAAAAATAGAACCCAAACTAGGCTAGACCACATGATGGAAAAGATGAATGAGAGTACATGTTTTCTATGAGGCACAGCACATCACACTGTAGGCCACTCACCTGTTAAAATTCTGTAACCTAGTGAAAACCCTATTCCTGCTAGTGCTCCGCTAACAGTATATGTTGTTGCTTCTCTTCAACTTCACCTACTAGTATCAATATACCAATTAATTCTAATTAATTCTAGGTTTAGATTCTGAATCCTGCTTCTTCAAGCTCTCTACACTTTTTTAACTCCTCTAACTTCTTTCCCTTTCTCAATTCCTCACGACACATACTACGTAATGCATGAAGCTGTAGAAGAGTAAGTAATGGAGCAACAATTAATGCAGAACTTAATGCATAGAGGAGGGGATTCGGATGTGCAAGGACAGTACCAGTCAAGTAATTAACCGTAAAAAATAACGAAAAATAGTAGAAAAATATCCTAGTTATTAGTTTAAGCTTCTTTCTATTCATAGATACAAAGCCTCACGCTATAGTTATGGCCAGATAGAGGTTGCCATACCTATTGCAACTCCTGAACCAAAGGACTGTAGATATTGTTGTGGTGTTGCAAGTGCTGTATAAGCACTAGCCCAAATATTTATTTGTACACCCCAAATATACTTTGCTACTGCATTTATACCCGTTGGATTTAATCCAAATAACTTAATACCAGTATATGCACCTACAAAACCCGATATAAAACCTGTAGCAGCATAGATACCTAATTTTCTAGCAATTGCTAGCTTTGGGTTCTCCCTAAGATCAAAGTCATAGAGTAGCAGCATAGATACCTAATTTTCTGAAATCACGCTCGTCCGTTGCATAAGCTGCAAGAACATTTGCTACTGCACTAATTACACCTCCAATTATTCCATATGCAATGATTGGTAGCGCATCTGCTGCTAACGCATATCCTTTTTCTACCGGTAGATTAATCTCTACTGGTATGTTATTTGCCAGTGTCTCTAATGCACTAGCTATTTGTGGGTATGCTTGTGGTACATAATTGGAGTTCTTCCCTATTTTGGAGCATCTTGGGCTTGACCCATTGTAAACGTTTTGTGATAACCACTTAACCCCATAGGCAACTAGCCTATAGTAATCGCTTAGACTACCAGCCCCTTCTGAAAGAATTATCCAATCTCCATAGAATGTGGTTTTGTTCTTAAACCAGCAATTTGTGTAGGTAAATACATAGCTAGTGTTGCTGAGTTAAAGCCTGGTGGTAGTGGCTATAGCTATGTGCAAGAGATGCAGATTCAAAACTGATAGAGATTCTCTAGGTGCTATGAATATATGGCTAAGAGCTTTGCAGGCGTATGCAGGGGGTGCGTGGGTCACCCATAAGTGCCCCCGCTGTGAAGGGTGAAGCCAGAAGGAGCGGGGGGAACAAATCATGAGGAGATGAAGAAAGCAATTAGAGCTATCCACAGATGATTGAAGCTGTTTACTAGACCCGAACCCCACCGCACAACACCTATGAGCAGACCCTTAAACTTCTCTCCATACCTGTTCAGGCACTCCTCTAGACAGTATAGCATTTATAAGCCGGAAGTGAGGGAAGAGGAAACACTTCACTAATTAAAACACAAGTATTACCAGCACCACAAAAACTTGTCGCTGTGGTTTACCTCAGTTTCAGTGACCTCATTCAACTCCTTTAAGTGCACAGTTTCATCTCTATCTAATCAGAACATCCACATTCAATTCTTTTCGTGAGTTAATTAGAACACTTACACAAAGTCAACTCCTTATCATCAGAACACTAATGCAAGGTTTTGTGAAGAAATTATGAATGTTCTAATTAACTTCATAAAGACTTTTAAAGATAAGCTTAAGAAAATCTTAAATAGCATACAGCCTCCGTGGAAACTCCCAAAAGGGAGTAGACTTTTTCATAAACACTTCTCAAAACTCTTAATCCAATTAAATAATTGAAACTCCCAAAAGGGAGTAGACTCTCTACAGCCTTGCTCTGAGGCTGTGCAAGGTGGCAAAGGAGTGGAAACTCCCAAAAGGGAGTAGAAAGTCACTTATAGTACATTCAATGAGTTTTTCACATCATGTAAATGATCCTCACACCAAGCCCTGAGCCACTATGTTGCTAGAGTTGTTTTAAAACTTCGATAAG
>Ga0326760_1001203_pt1 | contig 11764 bp, 9 predicted proteins | sample GCREP_S_FD_207668 | JGI IMG/M metagenome (GOLD analysis project Ga0326760, IMG submission 207668) | Hot spring sediment microbial communities from Geyser Creek Basin, Yellowstone National Park, WY, United States - GCR.EP_S | ecosystem: Environmental > Aquatic > Thermal springs > Near-boiling...
GGACGCCACGTTTCGCGACATCCAAGAGCTCTGTAGGGAGGCCCTCGAGCTCGATGTTAGGGCCGTGTGCGTCAACCCCTGCTACGTCAGCTACGCCAAAAAGCTCGTCGGGGACGAGCTATTGGTATGCGCCGCAATAGACCTGCCCTTCGGCTCCTCCAAGATGGAGGTCAAGAGGAGGGCTGTCGAGGTGGCCATAGCCGACGGGGCCGACGAGGTGGACTACGTGGTGAACATAGGGATGCTGAAGGGCGGCTTCTTGGACTACGTTGTGCGAGAGGCGCGCGAGGTGCTCAAGGGAGCTGGCGGCCGCGTGGTCAAGGCGATAATCGAGGTGGGGTACTTGACCGTCGAAGAGATGGAATCGGTGGCGGTGAGGCTGGCCGAGGCCGGCGTCCACTACGTGAAGACGTGTACTGGCTACGGGCCTAGAGGAGTGACCGTAGAGGACGTCTTTGTGCTGAAGAGGGCATTAAGGGGGAGGGCCGGGATTAAGGCGGCCGGAGGAGTAAGGGACTTGCGGGCGGCGCAAGCGCTCATCGACGCCGGGGCGGACATAATAGGGACGAGCGCCGCGAGGCGCATTTTAAGGCCCTAAAGGCTAAGACTTGCTCTGAACAATTGGTGCGTACAGCTCTCAGCGGCTAACATCCGCGGAGTCCTTACCTTGCATTCCCTCGACATGTGCGCAAGGAGCTATTGAAGTATATCACGCAACGAGGGCTGCGGTGGTAACGTAAGTTACAACTGAAAGCCTCGCACTTCAGGGCGGGGAGGAGGTCAGGAATCGAAAGTTCTCGTGGTCAGGGCAAAGTGCGTGCACAGAATTGAACGCCAGCTTTATGCTCGTCTGAATTCTGCTAACACGCTCGTGTCGTCCATAATATACGTATATAGCTGAGCCAGCTCGTTTTCTGTGACGCAATATACCATCTCGTCCGCTTAGACTTCTAACTTTCCGTAAACTCGCCGAACTTCACCGTCACGCGCATAAAGATTGCTTGGTCATAAACCATTCCGGCGTACAAACTTTTATAGCCGGACACATGACAGAACGGCTGGTTACGCAAAGGGGGTCGCTAAGGTGCCACCTTCCTACGCAGGCGATGAGCTGGCATCAGCGCTTAGAAGCATTGTTGGGGATAAGTACTTCTTGGATGAGCCCATAGCAATGATACCATATGTAAGAGACTCTGGGATATTTGAAGGGGTTCCCCCTAGCTTCGTCGTCAGACCTGGTAGTGTAGAGGAGGTCATCGAAGTAATCAAAGTTGCCAACAAGTATAAAGTCCCCATAAGGATCAGGGGCGGGGGATCTAGCTACACCGCAGCGGTCTTGCCTCAAGAACGTAGGGAAATATTGCTCGATACGACACGTTTGAATAGAATAATAGAGATCGATGAGGAGTCGAATTCCGTGACGGTTGAAGCGGGCATCAACTGGAGTAAATTATTGTACGAGTTGAAGAAGCGAGGCTTGATGACTTTCGGAGGCCCTGGGTCCCTGTATACCGCTACCGTTGGGGGATCAGTCTCTTGCGCGAGTTTAGGTGCGGGCATGTCAAAATATGGTGGCATAGGCGACTGGATTCTAGGCCTTCAAGTGGTACTACCTACCGGCGAGGTCATCAGGACAGGATCAGGGATAAACCCATTTGCCAAGAAATTCTGCAGGTACGGATTAGGTCCTGACTTGACGGGGCTCTTCGTCGGCGATCACGGAATTTTTGGGGTTAAGACCGAGGTGACACTTAGGACGTATCTGTTGCCAGAGGTCACGGGAGAGGTGGAGTACGCATTTCAAAGCGAGGAAGATGCCTTCAACGCGTTCCGTGAGATGGCCAACGTAAATGAGATGGCGGATACGTTGAGACTTTACGACGCCGATTGGGTGAGAGGGGTCTCGAGGAGCTTTCACTATTTAGAAGGTGCGAAATCACTAGTTCTGGGTTACATAAGTACCTATAGCAATAAACTCTATGAAGCCCAAAAGGAATTGTTCGACGCGATCGCTCGAAAGCATGGAGGTAGGGAGACGGAAGGAAAATACGCGAAATATGTACACGAAACGCACCATGACTCCTATTATTTAATAAGAAGGACTCATGGGATCGCTATAAGCGCTTATGGTCAAGCGCCGCTGGGAAGGGTCCTTGAAATCATAAAATCGTATAGAAAGTTTCTCCGGGACAACCAGGAGGTGGTGAAGAATTACACGAGTTACGCTGGCATAATGGTCACTCTCGTCTCCAAAAGGCATGCTAATGTATATCTCGCAATCTTCTTTCCTTGGCACCTTGACTCAGACCCTAAGGCGAGGCAAACCATACTTGGGTTCTGGGATAGATGCATCGACTTCTTCATCGAACAGGGAGGGATCCACTATTGGGTGGGAAAGCTTATAGGTGATAGGATCTACTTGAAGGTGCCGAAGGTGCAACATGATTTTCTTAAAACCTTGAAAAAGGCCCTTGATCCAAATTGCATACTAAACCCTGGGCTCTTCCTCATCACGAGGGAAGGACCGTGAGCGCGCGGAACTTAGAAAAACACAAGGATTATGTCTACAGTTGCCTTAGATGTGGGTCGTGTAGAGACGCGTATTACGTTCAAGAAAACACCTTCCTCATATGCCCTGTCAGAGAACTCACGGGTGGCTTTGACGTATACTACGCTAGGGGCAAGATGATGTTAGCGAGAAAGTATCTAGAAGGCGCGATAAAGCCAAGCGAAGAACTGATGAGATACATCTACATGTGCACGACGTGTGCAAATTGCAGGGAGCATTGCAGGATTTCGATGAATTTGCCGGGACGTAAAACCATATTGGACCAGATAGCGGTCATCGAGGCTTTTAGAGCAGACCTCGTGGAGCAGGGCTTTTGCCCACCCAAGATAAAGGCATTTGCCGAGAGCATCCGTAAGAACTACAACCCCTACCATGAGAAACACTCCGAAAGGACTCTATGGATGGTCAAAGAGGTGAGGCTTCCCGAAAAAGCGGACATCCTATACTTTGTCGGTTGTACCTCCTCTTACAGAAGGAAGGAAATAGCTCAAAACACCCTTGACATCCTACTTAAGGTAAACGTGAACTTTACGATATCGCCTAATGAATGGTGCTGTGGATCGCCCGCCCTAAGAACCGGATGGGTCGATGTAGCAAAGGAAATGGCGCGACACAATATTGAGCTGATAGAGTCGATAGGCGCGAAGACCGTCGTAACTTCCTGTGCAGGTTGCTACAGGACATTAAAATTAGACTATCCCCGACTCGTAGGCAAGCCAGGTTTCGAAGTGCTCCATACGACAGAGCTCCTTCAGAGGCTTATTGGGGAAGGCAAGATAACATTCAAGGACGTGAACGCATCGGAGAAGATGATCGTAACCTACCACGATCCCTGCCACCTAGGCAGGCATGTAGGGATTTACGATCCGCCAAGGGAAGTTTTAAAGAGCCTACCCTTTGTAGAGCTAGTCGAAATGCGAAGGACCCGTTCCGGTTCTTGGTGCTGCGGGTCGGGTGGCGGCTTTAAGTCGGCCTTCGGAGATCTGGCAGTTCAGCTAGCAGAGGAGAGGCTCCGCGAAGCGCGAGAAACAGGCGCTAAAGCCCTCGTTACCTCTTGTCCCTTCTGTGTGCATAACTTCCTCGATGCTAAATTCTCGATGGAGAAGAGAGGCGAAAGGGTGCCCGACATCTACGACATAGTTCAGCTCGTCTCAAAGGTACTATAGATAACAATCCGACAACCACTTACTATGATTTTTACGACAGTTCACTGAAACTCTCAAGGCGCGCTTCCTTGAGAAAATTTTTAAGTTAAATGAAGGGGAAATAAGGAGAGGTGATTTTACTTGAGCACCGGAAAAGACATCTACGTTTCGCCGTACAACTTCATCAAGGAAGTCGTTGGCGAAGTTCGACTCCCAGAAAAGGTGGGCCTATACGACTGCACGTTAAGGGACGGTGAACAAGTCCCCGGGCTGGTCTTTAGGAAGGACGAGAAGATAAGGATAGCACGGGCGCTTGACGAATTGGGTGTCCAGAGGATCGAGGTCGGCATGCCAGTAGCATCGCCAGAGGACAGGGAGGTCGCAAAAGAACTGGTGAAAATGGGTCTTCAAGCTGAGCTCTGGGGTTTCGCTAGATGCGTAAAAGGCGACGTCGATGCATGCATAGAGTGCGACTTGAGCTCCATAATCTGCGAAATCGCCGTAAGCGATCTCAAAATGAAGGCCTACGGCTTTACTAAAGAGAGGGTTCTTCAAAGTGTCATCAATACGATTACCTATGCCAAGGAGCACGGGCTTAGAGTGGCCTTCTTCAATGTGGACATGACCAGAACCAGTCTAGACTTCCTCAAAGAGGTAAACGTAGCTGCCGTGAAAGAAGCACATGCAGATGAGGTAGTGGCTGTGGACACCCTCGGCGTGGCCACGCCCGAGGCCTTCTACTATCTCGTCAAAAAACTGAAGGAGTGGGTAAACGTCCCAATTCACGTACACTGCCACAATGAGTTCGGGCTCGCGACGGCCTTATCGATAGCAGGCGTCAAGGCTGGGGCCGAGTGGATCCACGTGACTGTAAATGGCATTGGCGAGAGGTCGGGGAACACGGACCTTGCCGAGGTCGCTATGGCCCTCTACCTCCTATACGGTAAGGACATCGGGATAAGATATGAAAAGCTGTGCGAGATCTCAAGACTGGTCCAAGAGCTTTCTGGCATTAAGATGCCGCCGAACAAGCCTGTGGTGGGGGATTGCGTCTTCAAGCGTGAGTCAGGGGTTGCGGTCTTGCAGCTCCTAAACTACCCTCCATCCGTTGAGCCCTACCCTCCAGAGCTCGTGGGTGGGAAGAGGGAGATAGTGCTGGGCAAGAAGAGTGGGACTCACGCCGTAGAATGGAAATTGAGGGAGATGGGGTTCAGTGCAACAAAAGAGCAGGTGGCGGCAATACTCGAGAGGGTTAAGGCCTACTCGATAAAGAAGAAGGGCCCGCTTACTGACGACGAATTCGCAGAGATAGCCAAAGAAGTCATAAAGGGATAGCTTAGTTGAAATGTCGTCGAGGGGAGGTGTTGTGGAGAAACCTTTAGTATTACTAACTGAGCCCTACGTCGAGGTCACGGACGCGAAGCCTCTAGAAAGGCTAAAAGAATACGCCGAAGTTCGGGTTGCGCGTGGTACTTCAGAAGAAGTGCTAGCTCAAGAGGTAAAGGACGCAACAGCCCTCATCGTCAGGCTGGCGAAGATAACGAGGAGGATAATAGAAAGCGGCAAAGCTCTCAGGGTTATATCTAGGACGGGCGTCGGGGTTGACAACATAGATGTGGACGCCGCGACGGAGAGGGGCATATTCGTCTGCAACATCCCAACTGGTGTGAACTCTGACGCTGTAGCCGAACACACGTTCTGCCTAATACTGGCTTTGGCGAAGAACCTCATCGAAGCTGATAGCCGTTTCAGAGCAGAGGGATGGGCCATTAGAGATCAGCTGTGGGTTCGTAACATCGACCTCTATGGGAAGGTCATAGGGATAATAGGCCTAGGTGCCATAGGGTCTAGGGTGGCGAGAATAGCCAGAGCGTTTGGCATGACCGTTTTAGCGTACGACCCCTACATCTCAGCAGAAAAGGCGGAGAGCGTGGGGGCAAGGCTCGTGGACCTCGACACTTTGCTGAGAGAATCAGACTTCGTGACCATTCACTGTCCTCTGACGAAAGAAACCGAGAACTTAATCGATGAAAAGCGGATAAGGTTGATGAAAAGGACGGCCTTTTTAATCAACTGCGCGAGAGGGCCAATAGTGAAGGAAAGCGCATTGGTAGAAGCGCTGGAGAAGAACATGATAGCCGGAGCGGCCCTCGATGTTTTCGCGGTCGAGCCTGTAAGGCCCGATAATCCATTACTTAAGCTGAAAAACGTCATCGTGACTCCACACATCGCTGGCATGACTTACGACGTGAGGGTGAAGTCTATGGAGATACTGGTCAACGACGTTATTAGGGTGTTAAAAGGCGAAATCCCTGAAAATCTAGTGAATCGAGAAGTCCTCAAACGTCTTGGACAGAAGTAGTAAGAAGATGGCAACTTATTACTAATCTAACTTATTTGAGTTCAAAGGGGCTTAAGTATGGTCTCGTATGAAGAAGTAGTTGACTTCGCTGCCAAACTCTATGACATGGCTAATAGAAGAGTGCCCCCTGACGTGAAGGGGGCCCTCAAAAGAGCCTACAATAAAGAGAGCAATGCCTACGCTAAGATCATCTTAAAATCGATGCTAGAGGTCGCCCACATCGCCGAAGAAGAGAACATTTTGGTGTGCCAGGACACGGGAGTTCCAGAGTTCTTCGTCAAGGTGGGCACGGACTTTCCTCTTAAAATCGATCTCAAAAAAGCTTTGAGCGAGGCTGTAGCTAAAGTTACGCGCGAATCCTCGTACAGGGGGATAGCCGCTCATCCCATAAAGCGGGTGCGGTCGTCCACCAATACTGGCGAGCGCGTGCCCGTGATATCACTCGACGTGGAATACGGAGCGGATTTCTTAGAGATAACGGCCCTACCCCAAGGCACGGGTAGCGGGGCGTGGAGCGCTATGAAGGTCTTCGGTCCCTACGACATTGTCAAGACCATTAAGAAGTTCGTCGTAGACGCCGTTGTTGAGGCCGGCACCAATCCTTGCCCCCCCATAATCGTTGGAGTCGGGATCGGGGGTACCCCTGACCTTGTCATGAAGCTTGCAACTCTCGCTATTGTCAGAGATTTAGATAAAAGACATCCCGACCCTGATGTAGCGAACATGGAGCAGGAATTACTAGAAGCAATCAATAAGACGGGGATCGGCCCAATGGGTCTTGGCGGTGAGACCACGTGCCTCGGTGTAAACATAGAAACTGCCTTCACGAGCGCCTCTTGGAATCCTGTTGCTGTGAAAATTCAGTGTTGGCCAGGGCGCAGGGCTACGGGCCGAATTTACGCTGATGGACGCGTCGAGATGAGGTGAAGGAAGGATGAGAGAAGTCAGGCTGAGCACGCCTATACCTAAGGAAAAGGTTTTGGATCTCCAGCTGATGGACATAGTATATCTATCGGGAAAGGTTTATGTCGTCGTGAGCCCTCAAGCCCACATGCTTTTATTAGATGCTGCGCGAAAAGGCCTTAAACTGCCATTCGACTTAACAAACGCCGTCGTATACCACTGCCCAGCTCTTCTGAAGGAGTCCGCGGGAGGTTACAGGCTTATACTTGTCGGTTCCACTACAAGCTCTAGGTTCAACCCTCTTGCTCCAGAGTTCATTGAGCGCTTCCGGATTAGCGGGATAATTGGAAAGGGTGGCATGGATAAGGCAACATTGGAGGCTTGCAAGAAATACGGATGCGTTTACTTTTCAGCCATAGGTGGAGCTTCTCCGATATACACGAAAAAAGTCGAGGGACTTACAAACGTTTACTGGTCAGATAGACTGAGTATCTATGAGGCAATTCTAGAAATCGTGGTCAAGGATTTCGGGCCTTTATTTGTCGGGATGGATGCACATGGAAATAGCATATACGAGCAAATACAAAGAGAAGTTAGACAGAATATACCAAAAATCTATCAAATGCTAGGAATTCATTGAATGTCCTCCTATAGTATTTCACAACTAAATCTATCGTTTTTGTAGGATATCCTAATGTTCTTGACCCAATGACTTTCTTCTTCTGGGTAATCCAGTCTAAAGTGAGCCCCTCTGCTCTCTCTTCGCGCCAGCGCTGAATATGCTACGGCCAGCGATGTAAGCAAAGTATTTAACATTTCCGAGTACTTAATGACCTCGCCAAAACCTGTTATTCTAATCATCTCCAAATTTTCATGGACCTCTAATAACTCTTCAATGCCCTCCCGCAACAACTCTTCACTCCTTACGATGCCCACTTTAGACCACATCACGCCACGAATCCTGTCTCTCACTTCAGATGGCGAATATTTGCCGTATCTAAACTCGTACCTCTCGAGGACCTCTTTGATGCCCTCTCCCACACTTTCATCGACGCTTTGCGGTTTGCTCTTCACATGAGCCAGAACGTTCTCAGCTACTTTCTCAGCGGTAACGACGCAAGCCGTCAAGGCATTACCTCCTAATCTATTAGCTCCGTGTATGCCGCCTACCAGTTCCCCAGCTACGTAGAGCCCATGGATGGGAGTCTTTAAGGAGTCATCTACCTCAACACCGCCCATGGAAAAGTGGGCTGTTGGCAGAACTCTTATAGGGGACTTTAAGCTGAGCCTCCTCTTTAATTCGCTGGCGTATGCTGATAATTCGTCCGCGCCCTCTTCCGGGTGTAGATGTAGCGCTCCATCGATGCCATTGCCGTTTAAGACTTCCAGCATGATGTATCTAGACAGTTTGTCTCTATTAAAGACTATAGCCCTGCTTAGGCTTTCTAGGCCGTATTTGACCACGATGTCTTCGCCCGATCTGTTCACTAGCCTCCCTTTGGTGAAGGGGATCATAAAGTTAGGCTTCCTGGGCTCTGCGACGCCCAAAGGAAAGAACTGGATAAACTCCATGTCAATTAATGGTAACCCCAGCCTGAGGCATGCACCGTGGCCGTCACACGTCAACTGTTGAGGGTTGTCGCTTCTTATGAACACGTTAGCCGCACCTCCGGTGGCTAGTACGACTGCCTTGCTCTTGACGACTACATAGTCGCCTCTGCTCCTTGCACAAATGGTACTTAGGACTCCGTTGCCATCCCTAGTTATGTCCAGCATGTGGGTATTTTCTAAGAACACGGCATTAGGCCTGCTAAAGACGTACCTTCTAAGAGCTGTCATCAATTCTTTGCCTGGGAAGAGAGCATCATCACTCATCACTCTCAAGTACCCCCTAGAAGATCTGAACCTAAGGCCCAATTTCTCTAAAGACCTTATGCAATCGGTAGACCTCAAGGCTATCAACTCCACCAGATGTTTTCTGTTGACAAACCTACCAGCATTGAGGGTCTCAGTCACGTAATCCTCTACGGAATGCCCATCAACGGGGCAGCGAAAGGCACCAGCCGAATAGTATGTTGATGTTCCGTAGCCCAAAGACGACTTAGAGATTATAGCAACATTGACCCCCTCTTCGCCGAGCAAATCCAAGAAGTACGCAGTCGAGAGCCCAGCCAAGCCGCCGCCAATGATTGCCACGTCAACTGCGATGACCTTGTCTATCAACTTCATTCTCTCATCTCACCGTGAGAGCTGGGGATTCACGTAACTGCGAGCTGCCCCGCCCTAAAAGAGCGAGGCTTCCAGCGTTCAGCTGGGGCTTTGCACCTCCAGCCTCATCTGCTGGTCCGGGGGCTCACGGCTCCCCATCCCATGCCTCTCGTTAAGGCATGGGCTATTACCCCATGGGCTGACGTTGCGCCGCCTCGCGCCGGCCCCACGGGGCCGGGTCATGGGGAACGTCCGGGGGCTCTTGGGGGAGGGGAGACTTTAAAGCTTTTCTCGCCATCCCCGTTGTGAAGGGCGGGGTTTTCAGCTATAAAACTAATCGAGGCGTGAGAGGCCCCAGGCGACCACACATCTTTAAGCGAAGAAAATGATGAGAACCTTTCATAATACTTCTCGCGATAATCCCCAAGTATTAGTACGACGTTGCGGGAGTTGCCTGAAATGCGCGGGCTAAGCTAGAACAAGCTCATGACTTGAGAGTACGTTCCCGCACGATTAACAACGAACTTGCATGTTTAGCGCAACGCTAATAATTTCAGGTTATCGAAAGTTCCAAGGGTGCGCAGGTGAAGCTCTACGAGTTCGAGAGCAAGGAAATAGCCGCGCGCTATGGCATTCCAACCCCCGAGGACGCGTAGTAACGAACCCTCAAGAGGCCTCGCGAGTTGCTAGAGAGCTTGGACCGGTGGTATTGAAGGCGCAAGTGCTCGTTGGCGGTAGAGGCCTTGCCGGTGGCGTGAAGATCGCCGAGAAGCCCGAAGAGGCTTACAGCATTGCCGAAAGGCTATTCTCCAGCAATATTCGAGGCGAGAAGGTAGAAAAGCTCGTCGAGGAAAAGGTGGGCACTAGCAGAGAGCTGTACCTGTCGTTGACGGTCGACAGAGCCACTCGTAGGCCTGTATACCTTGTCTCGGAGATGGGCGGCATAGAGATAGAGGAGCTGGCTAAGAAGTATCCCGAGAAAATTCACAAGATATACGTGGACCCCGGCGTTGGCTACACCGACTACATGGCCAGGGGGTTCTACAGGCGCTCAAGTTAATGTGGACCTTTCTTCAAGACATCGTTAACATCATGAGGGCCATGTACAGAATCATGACTGACTACGACGCTGAGCTTGTGGAGTTCAACCCCCTAGCGCTTACGAGCGACAACAGGCTCGTAGCGCTCGACGCCAAGATAATCATCGACGACAATAGCCTCTACAGGCACCCGGAGTTACAGAAGCTACGTGGTAGAGAGCTGTCGGAGTACGAGAAGAGAGCCCGAGAGTTAGAGTTCAGCTACGTCGAGCTCGACGGCGACATAGGCGTTATTTGTAATGGTGCGGGCTTGACGATGGCTACTATGGACTCCATACTGTACTATGGCGGTAGACCAGCGAACTTCCTTGATATCGGTGGCGGCGCGCGTAGCGAGCGCATAAAGGAGGCCGTTAGGCTGATGCTCATGCACCCTAGATCGAGGGTCCTACTGATAAACGTTTTTGGCGGCATAACGAGGTGCGATGAGGTGGCCATGGGCATCATCGAGGCTATAAGAGAGGTGGGTGCTCGAAAGCCGATTATTGTAAGGATGTTGGGCACGAATGAAGAAGAAGGCCGGAGGATTCTAAGAGAACGCGGCATTGAAGTTTACGATGAGATGGACGATGCTGTGAAGGCGGCCGTCGAGCTGGCGAAGGGGTGATATCCATGGGCATACTCGTGAACTCTTCCACAAAGGTGCTAGTTCAGGGCATCACCGGGAGAGAGGGTAGCTTCCACACTAAACTAATGCTGGAGTACGGTACGAAGGTGGTTGCCGGAACTTCGCCCGGCAAAGGTGGTAGCTACGTCCACGGCGTCCCGGTATACGATACAGTCTACGAGGCCGTGAGAGAACAAGGCCCCATCGATGCTTCAATAATTTTCGTGCCAGCTAGGCTCGCTAGCGACGTCGTCTACGAGGCTGTGGATCACGGGCTGAGAGTTGTCGTCGTGATAACCGAGGGCATACCATTGCACGACGAAGTCAAGTTCGTGAACTATGCTAGAAGCAGGGGCGTCGACGTGGTGGGTCCAAACACTCCCGGCGTCATGACCGTTGGTGAATGCAAACTAGGCATCATGCCCGCACAGGTATTTACACGCGGTTACGTGGGGCTGGTCTCGAGAAGTGGCACATTAACGTACGAGATCGCTAGAGAGCTCGGCAAGCGAGGCTATGGGATCTCGACCGTAGTCGGGCTGGGCGGGGATCCCGTTACGGGCCTTGACTTCATAGACGTTTACGAGAGATTCTTCAAGGACCCGGAGACCAAAGCGGTGGTCTTAATAGGCGAAATCGGCGGCGATGCTGAAGAGAGGTTCGCACGCTATTATACAAACCTCGGGCCTAGGAAGCCCGTAGTGGCCTACGTGGCTGGTAAAAGAGCTCCTCCCGGTAAGCGCATGGGCCATGCAGGGGCGATAATATCGATGGGCGTGGGCGACTACAGGTCCAAGAGGGCAGGTCTCGAAAGCGCTGGTATTCCTGTGGCCGACACACCATCGCAGGTACCCGATTTACTAGAGAAAG
>Ga0326760_1001205_pt1 | contig 11761 bp, 10 predicted proteins | sample GCREP_S_FD_207668 | JGI IMG/M metagenome (GOLD analysis project Ga0326760, IMG submission 207668) | Hot spring sediment microbial communities from Geyser Creek Basin, Yellowstone National Park, WY, United States - GCR.EP_S | ecosystem: Environmental > Aquatic > Thermal springs > Near-boiling...
CACTTCCTTGGGTATTCGATAAAATTAATTCTGGATCTAATCGATGTACTGAAGGCTAGAGGGTGGGAGTTATCGCCTAGGATATCTAGCCAAAAATATTTGTTAAGAGCTTTCGCTGTTCTATTAACTACCAGGTTGCTAGAGGTTGAAGAAGCTTTAAAAGCTAGAGGTTTAGAGGAGTAGGAGCTAAGCTATTTCGATAGTATAAGCTCAAAGACATCACTATCAACAGCATCAATCGTTGGAAGCCCTGTAACTCTAGCAGCTCTCTCTGTTAATGCAGCAAGATCTGATCTATCTAGTAACCATAGCTTATACTTTCTCTGCCCAGCCATCAATATCTTGATACCTGTTGTTATTTTCTTGAAGTATGTGTAGAGCCCTATAGCTCCAGACTCTAGAAGTTTTTGATAGGTATTTACACCGTACTTCGATATAATTTCATACGATGTTATGAAGAATGATTCAGGTTTCGAACCATATCTTTCAACAAATTGTTGTGGTAAAGCATTCTTCTTGTATAGCTCTAAGAAGTACTTAGCCTTCATTACAGCAAGGAGTGGAGCTCTAGCCATAGCGATAGCTTTTACGTAAGGTTTATCACCAAAGTTACTTATAGCGATAGCTTTCACTATCTGATGTTCGTTAGAGAATCCTCCAGCCATAGCTATGTCCGGTATATGCATACCCTTCTTCTTCATCAATTCACAAGCTCTTAGAACCCATGCCTCTAGGTATATTGTAGGAACACCACTTTCATTCATCATAGGGACAGGGGACATCCCGGTACCTCCTCCAGCACCATCGAATGTAACTCCATCTACTTTAGCTTCAGAGGCTAACTTCATTACGAAAGCTACATCAGCAGGTCTGTAGCAACCCGTCTTTATCCATACCCTCTTTACCCCCATCGACCTCAAGAGATCTATTCTCTCTAAGAATTTCTCAATACTAGGTTTAGCAACTCTACTATGTCTTTCAAAAGTCTTTATAGCTCCTAACTTAAACGCTTCTTGAACATCTTTATCCTCTGGATCCGGTATAACTATGTATCCTCTCTTCTTCAACTCTATAGCTCTCTCCAAACTAGATACCCTAACTTCTCCACCTATAGATTTAGCACCTTGCCCAAATTTCTTCTCAACTATGTTTACCTCGAGTTTCGAAGCCGCATAGATATCTACACCCATCATCTCATCTTCAACATTCGTCTGAACAGCTATATCCCCATACTTCCCATCCCACAACTCTCTATATATTTTAACTCTGAATTCCATATCTTTAGACGAAGCAACTTTGCCATCAACAAACACGGCTTCTCTATCCATACCACAGACATTCTCTCCAATAACAAGTGCCGTACCGCTTATAGCAGCTCCGTAAGCTATCCCCTCCCAATTTCTCTTGGCAACATCTGTAGAACCTAGAGCAGCTATGAATACTGGAATCGATAGATCTACACCTCCATAACGAGTAGAGACATCTACATTCTCGAAAATCATCTTATCTGGGTTAGGCTCTATACCGAAAACTTCGCTTAACCTAGGCATAAGCTGGATATCGGACCAATCAAGACCGAAATCTTTGTTAGCAGCAGCGGTACTTAAACCAAACTCTTCGGGCTCAGGATATATTACTTCTCGTCCTCTAAAAACTGATTTACCTACTTCGCATAAGATTGGGCAACTATATATACACAGAGCACATAACCCACTCAAAGGTGTTATATCAGGTACTCTTGTTCTAGTCCCTGTTAATATACTTGAATTTTCTGTTGGTAACTTCTTTTCAGGCATATACAATTACCTAGAGGAATTAGATCAGTATGAAGCAGGTATAAAAATTTTCTCGATTTTAAAACTGTTTATATATGTATTAAAAAGAAAAGATAAGTTAATTCAATGAAAAGTAACTTCGATAGATTATCCTTTCAACTCTTCTTCAGTTTTCCTCCTCTTTACAGCTCTATCGAATACTACCCAGTTATGGTACCATTCCTCGTTTTCCTTCTTAAGCAATTCCAGAACAATCTTCGTTAATTCTTTAGCTGTAACTTCAGTTTTATTCTCAGCAATAAGTCTAGCTAGAACAACTGTAGCAATTTTTCTAGCAGTATCTATTGGTGCACCAGCTTTTAAACATGAAACCACAATTTTTTCATAGATGAAAGGCTCTTTACTACCATCTCTTTTTACAACAACTATATTAGGTACCCATATAACCATGTTCTCACATAGGGTATACTTAGTTAGAGAAGTATATATCTCTTGATGGGGATAGCGTATCAGATTTAACCTGATTTCCTCCCCGCTCTGAAGGGCAAGGATTTCCCTTGGAAGCGGTTCAATGGTTTCCCTCATATATTCGGAGTTACATCTGTTATGTAAAGTACTTTTTCCTATATAAGCTTAGAGATAATCTTGCGTAGAAAAAACAAAAATTTTTATTAAGTAGTTTATACTGCTACTTCTGTAGAGAAGAAGGTAAACATGATCAGCTGTTTAATGATGAGTCCTAGACCAGGCGGATAGTAGATGATGAATCTCCGTGTTCTGAGCTAGTTATTCATTAACATATTAGTTAGTACTTAGTACAAGGTTGAAGTAGTTATCGTGATACTTTCGATTTGAATGATAGAAAAATATTTATTCAGAACTCGTATATAAAGATAGATGAGGTATGTAGATGAAGATTTTAGATGTGGCAAAGATTATCATACGTACAACTTATGACCAGGTTATGAACTGTGTTAGGTATTATCTGCACTGTTTAGATCCTCCAAGTACAACCTCGGGTATGCTTGATCGCTATGGTCTTGATACTTACGCTAAGAAATTAAGTTTCTGGAGATCTGTTGATACTATTATATCTAAGTACAACAATGTTAAATTATTCAAAGGTAAGTTTGGCGATTTTAAACTTGTGATGGTTCACGCTATAGAGGAGGTATACAAAGTTGAGAACAGTGATATCTATGTAGATCCTCTTGATTGTAACTATTTGAAATGTGTAGCTACGCCGAGAAGCCATACACTGAGGATATATCTTGAAGGAGTATATAGTGAGAGAGTTATCTTAAGAATAAATATCGTGACCCTTCTTAAGATAGCTATATCTGAAAATCCGTATTTCAGAGAATGTTTAGAAGAATTTGTTGAAAATCTTGTATCTGTAGACGTCATCATGAAGTTGGCTAACTGTTCTTTAAGTGTACTATCTAAGCATAGAAGTATCTACGAAATGCTATTTAATAAACATGCGAAAAACGCTTTAGACGTACTTAAGCATTCACCTATAGTATGGAAATATATTCCCAAGGAATACAAAGAATCGAGTACTGAATCATAGATACACCTATTTGACCTTCTTCTCAACATATACATCTACTGTTACATGGTATTTTCTAGGTGCAATACTTCTTATAACGTGACCCCCAATAACCTTCCCTACAACGCCGAGGTTATGTAGTCTCTCTATAACAGTTCTATAAGCGTTTTCAAGAGCTATTCTCTTGTTATCTCCTTCAATGAATAGATGAGGGTGGAGGAATCCCCCCTCTTTTACAGCATATACACTTACCTTCAAAGCTTCTTCAAATAAATCAGGATACGGCATTAGAACTCTATCGAATTTCTCGCCTAGGGCTGAGGTTATGATCAGGGCATCTCCATTAATAACCTCGTTTACAGCTGATACCTTGTTCAGTTCGATATTGATTCTTGCATAGTATGTAGCGTACTCATTTATATCTATAGACACTACATATCTAGGTTTTCCATACTTAGACGCTATAATACTGTAGGGGCAGAAACCTGCGAACATATTCAGTATCTTCTCTCCTTCTCTAACCTGTTTAGCTATTCTCATATGGTCGAAGCCTAGCACAGGTGAGATATACACCTTAGTTATATCGACCTTGAAAATACAGCCATGCTCTTTATAAAGAGTTTCGCTTCTTCTTTCTCCAGCTATATGAACATATTCACGAATTCTCTCAGATCCGTGAACAGGTGTTACAGCAAGCCATACACTTTTAACATAGGGTAGCTCTTTCAAAAGCTCTTCCCCGAGAGCTTTAAACACATCTATAGGTATATCGATACTGTAAGACTTCCTAATAACAGCTATATCGCCTAAAATTTCAACTCTTTTCCAAATCAATTCAGCGTATTCTGAACCCAACACTTTCTCAGCTATTCTTTTCAGTAACGGCTTACCCATCAATACACCTATAAAAAGTAATGATAAGTAGTAGAGGTAAAAAAGATCTAGTATATGCTGAGTATACGATTGCTACATAGATTTGAGGTCAGAGGATCGGGCATTCATCACGTTTTCAGACGATGGCGACGACATCATCTAGTGTAGGAGTTTTGTATCTATACCATAAAGTGATAAGTGCTCTATACAGATTTAAATAAGTAGTTTTTAATCAGATTACCAGTTAAGCAAGAGCTGGAGATTTCGAGAGCTATATTTAATGTAATGATGTGTTTTTAAGTTTAGTTACAGCATATTATTTCTGTAGAAGATTGGGGTGGTGTATGAAGAACATAGTTTTCTATGTTAGGGAGTGGTTAGAGAGAGAAGATTTTGAGTTATTCTTAAAATTCTCTAGGTATCTCGGTAGAGAGAATGGTAAATCGAAATTTCTTCTTGATATGAGTAAACTTGAGAAAGCTATAAAGAATGAAGAATTAGAACCTGGAGAAATAATAAATCTGCTCTCTAGCTATGATATAGAATTTGAGAACTGTTCTTTAGATGATGTACAGAAAGTGATAGAGATGTTAATGCCTCGCATAGTTATTAAGATTCAGAGCAATGAAGTGTTGCTGATTCCTAATACTTTCCTAGGGGACAAGGTTAAGGATTTGATAGAGAAGAAGTGGATCAAGTACTACCCACAGATGAAGGTTTTCAAATTAGCTAAGCCTATGTACTTCTTTGATGTAGTAGAAACTCTGAGAAGTAGGGATATAGTTGTTCAGAACGAGACAGGTATAAATGAGAAGATAGAGTTACCGGTAAAGATTTCTTTTAAAGGAGAGCTAAGGGATTACCAAGTAGAAGCTTTAGAAGCTTGGAGAAAGAATGGTTGTAGAGGAGTAATAGCTCTACCTACGGGAACAGGAAAAACAGTTATAGCTATAGCGGCTATGGCTGAGCTAAACGTTAGAACTCTAATTGTTGCTTACACGAAGGAGCAGATGTTCCAGTGGGGAGAGAAGATAGCTAGTTTTACCGATATACCTATGGGGATGATAGGGTATTTCTACGGTTCAGAGAAGAGAATAGCACCTATAACGATAGCAACATATCAATCAGCTTTCAGATACATCAATACCTTAGCTCCCCACTTTTCTCTTCTCGTAGTTGATGAAGTTCATCATCTACCAGCAGATAAGTTTAGGTATATAGCTGAGAACATGTTTGCGAAGTATAGACTAGGGCTTTCAGCAACAGTTATTAGAGAAGATGGTAGGCATGTAGAGTTATTTCCGTTAATGGGTGGGGTAGTATACAGCAAATCTATGCTAGAACTTGCTGAGAAAGGATACATAGCCCCGTTCACAGTCGAAACAATAAAGGTTAACTTAACCCTTGAAGAGAAGAAAAGGTACAAAGAACTTCTCGAGAGATATAGAAACCTGGTTAACGGGAAAACGTTCGAGGAAATACTTGAAGCTGCTAAGAGAGGAGATGGGAAAGCTCTTGAAGCTGTTAAGATAAGGACGGAGTTGAGAATGCTGGTTCATAATGCTCAAGAGAAGCTCAAAGCTGTTGAGCAGATAGTTAATAAAGAACTTGAACAAGGGAGTAAAATCATCATCTTTACGCAGTATGTTGATCAAGCTAAACAAATAGCGGAAAGATTGAAGACTTACTACATAGTAGGTGAGCTTGACGAAAATACGAGGAGAAGAAGGCTTGAAGCATTTAAACAAGGTTTAGTCAGGATACTAGTATTAACAACTGTTGGAGATGAAGGTATAGATATACCCGATGCAAATGTAGGCATAATCGTTGCAGGCACAGCTTCACGAAGACAGTTTATACAGAGACTAGGGAGATTACTAAGACCAGCTCCTGAGAAACAAGCTAAACTCTACGAAATTATCATGAAGGGAACATTTGAGGAGATGGAGTCTAGAAAAAGAAAAGAAGCATTGAGAATGCTGTTCCAGGACATGATGCTGGAACTATCAACAGATTTTGGGAATAAAGCTTAAAAAGATACTATATGTATAGCTTCGTCACCTCTGCTACGGGAGAATGAACGAGGTCCTAGTCTTCATTCACTAGCTATATTTGTTTTCGCTCCTCTTTCTTAGCTTCTAATTCTAATTTCTTGAGCTCTTCTTCAATCTCTTTTTCAATCTCTTCAATGGGTTTGGGCGGAGGTGTTGTAGCTAATGTATACCCAATCCACCCCACAATACCTGCGAGAGCTACGACGGCTATCTCTACAATTACTTTAAGTGTTAATATGTCTACACCTTCGATTGGCGGAAAGAATAGTAGGTATGTTATAGCTATAGCTACAACTACTGATAACACTATAAGAGCTAAACCTACAACTTGATCTCTCGTCAATATATACACCTGCTACACTTTTTCATAGCCCCTAAATAAAAATTTTTCATACCATGCCTATAGAATGCTTACCTTATAAACGTATCACCGAGAGTTTGCTTACGTAATACCTTGATCTATCTATGGTGGAATGGAGATCTCATCGAGGAGTCTATATAAATTTACAAGCTATTAAACAACATTAATTATAGTTGGATACATGCTTTACAGGTGTACTAGATTTATGGTTAATAGAGTATTCGCGGTAGAGAAGTTTATCTATAGAGTTAAGTATGAGAAATACGAACCTTCAGAAGATGAGATAAAAGCTATTGGCGAATTACTAGGTCAACCAACTAAGAAATTGAATGTTGTTCTCGATAGGTATAAACAAATCTTTAGTAGATACATAGAGAAAAGATGTGTCGATGTTGACAATAAATCCCTATGTATCTATGTCTGGAATCAGAAAGTGCCATTCAAAGTATTTCCAATGTCTATGCATTTAACTGGTACGATAATACTTTTTGAAGATATGTACCCGAAAGAGGTTATTGCATATCCAATACCGAAAGCGTTAAGCTATGCTAAATCCTCTGATGTTCCTGAGGAGAAATACTGTTCTGTAAAACCTAAAGAAGTTAGTAAAAGAGTTGATGGATGGCAACTTACAGCTTATTTCAACCCCTTGCTGAATAGATGGATTTTCGCGACAAGGTATGTTCTACATAATATGTATTTTGAGAAAGGAAGACTCGTTATAGAGTCTTTCGATAGTATAGCCAATCCCTACGTCTATGTCGCAGATAAGATAGCTCAAGAAGAGAACCTCTATAGTCTTCTAGATAGGTTCAGAGGTTGGACATTTACATTTGTTCTAGAGGGACCAGAACCAGCTATAACAAGACCTCCGTATCCTCTAGGAGACGATTATAGAAAATATAAGTTGTACCTAGTCATGGCGAGAGATCCTGAAGGAAAGCTATATACGTGGAGTGAATCAGTTAGAATACTTGGTTATAGAGGTGTTGAAATAGTTGAACCTAAAACTCTACATGAACTACATAGAGATGTTGTTAGAAAAGTTGATGTAAGATCATACTTCGCTTACGTAGATACCCAAGACCCTGAAAACCCATTGCTAATAGAACTCGAATCAGATGTATACCCTGAGGCTATGGAGGTGAAATACCTTTACAGTGCTAAAGCAGCAGCGTTGCTTATAGTTGAGGGATTAGGTGATGAACTCAAGAAGATACTTAATAAAATAGTAGAGAAACAACTAGATGAGCTATCTCAAGAAGTATTGAGATTAAGGCTCATGATATCGAGTATAAGAGAGGAGGCTATAATATCAGCTAGCTGGGAAATAGTTAAAACGATAAACGAGTTTAGAAGCAATGTAGATGTTAAAGTTGAAGAGATTTCTAAAGCATTAAAAGAAAATAACATCAATAGAGTGGTAAAGAAGATACTCGGGATAATACTTGAAAACCAATCCCTTGTTGGGAGAACCACCTTAGAGATGCTAACGATGTTCAACAACACATTAGAACAGAGATTGAAAACTCTATAAATGTGTTCTACACGATCTAAGAGTTTTGTAGAGAGTTTTTGTACATCGATAACTATTACAGTAACGCTCTCTATAGTGTATAAGCAGAGCTTTTATGAAAATTATTAAAGCAAACATTTCTTGTATAGTTTCAGATCTTTCGCAGATACTAAGCAGGATTTAGTGTGCATCGGGATGAAGTCGAGGGATATTGATCTAGTTAACCTCATAGGTAATACACCTATAGTTGAGCTGAAGAACATTAAGCCTTATAATAATTGTAGACTCTTCGTTAAACTGGAGTACTTCAACCCTACTGGAAGCCATAAAGATAGGATTGCGTTGTACATGATTAGAGAGGCTATAGAGAGATACAGTCTTAAGGAAGGGGATGTCGTTGTAGAGGCTTCTAGCGGTAATACTGCTATATCTGTTACATTTATTGCTAAAAGATTTAACTTGAAACCTGTGATAGTTGTGCCAAAGAATACCTCTAGGAATAAAATCCTCTTGCTAAAGCTTATGGGGGCAGAAATCGTTGAAGGAGATGAGGATCCAGCATCCCCTAACTACTATATCAAGATTGCTGAGAGGATAGCTAGGGAAAGAGGTGGTGTATTCCTAAATCAGTATGCAAACCCTGCGAATGTTAGAGCTCATTACGAGACAACAGCTGTAGAGATATGGAATCAGCTTAACGGATCTATAGACGCTTTCGTTATGGGTGTTGGTACAGGTGGAACTATTACTGGTGTAGGTAGGTATATTAAGGAGAGGAAAAAAGATGTTATTTTAGTTGCCATAACTCCTAAAGGGTCTAAACTCGCTGGAGGGGTTGGTGAGGATAGGATTGAGGGTCTTCTACATAAAGATATAGCACCGTTACTAGATATGAGTATAATCGATAAAGTTGTAGAAGTTTCATATTCTGAAGCTGTCGATATGTGTCGTAGGCTAGCTCAAGATGAAGGAATTCTGGGCGGCATCTCATCGGGAGCTAATGTTGTTGGTGCGTTGAAGATCTCAAAAGAACTGAAACCTGGCTCAACTATCGTGACTTTGATCGTAGATTCGATATTTAGATACATCGATATGCTGATGTAGATCTAGATGTACACGATATGGTTCTCTACATTATCTAATTCATCTAGAGGTAGTCTAAGACATGCAGCAATAGAATTTCCGTAATAACCTTTCATACTAAATAACGTGAGAACTCTACCCCTATGGCTAACTCTATAACCCTCTACAGGTTCGTGTCCTCTGATAATCAATTTGATACCTAGCTTTTCTATAGTTTTCAACGTTATAGGTAAGCCCCAAAGCTTACCAGCACCTCTATAGCTAAAGGTATACTCTATAGACTCATCCTCTATAGGATCGCTCCAGAGTATATCTTCTACAGCTTCAAAATCTTTTTCAACGGTAAGTATATCGTTAACGTTGGAGTACTTAATTATACGTGATATAGGAGGCCCGCCGTGAACAGCAAGGATTTTATTTGGTATGTATAGAACTAGAGGCATTAGATCGAATATCTCTCTACTAAGCTCATACATCTCGAAACCCTCATCTCTACCAAATCTATAGATAAGGTGTTCAGGATAATCATGAGGATGAGGTTCAAGATTTTTATAGGGTTCATGATTTCCACGAAGAGTTATAACTCTGCTTGGGTATCTACTCTTTAGCATAGCTATGAAAGCTAAAGTCTCTATCTGATGATACCCCCTATCAATGTAATCGCCTAGGAAAACAAGGTACCAATTAGAATTGATAAGGGTTTCGACATCTATTTTCTTTAGCAATGTGTAAAGTGTATCTATATCTCCATGTATATCCCCGAAAAATATAGCTTTATCAATGTTCTTCGTAATCACTACAGCACGTCTATTCCTTAATAAATACTCAAACTCTAGCTTATTCTTGAAATCTTTCAATACGTTACGAAATTCATCAGCATTCTGTCCTACTTCCCAAGCTTCTCTATATAGTGTATCTATATCCATACACATACCGTAACTTCCAGATCATCTCGCTAAATTGATTAACTACAGTTAAGGCTATAAATATTTTAACATCTACAACATCAACAACCTGGGTAACACAGCATCCATACCTTATCAGTAAACAGTTCTACAAAGCTTGTAACCGTGATCAATAGAATATCTATCGATACGAGTTCCTTCTGTTTCATAGGTCGATGTACATAATAGTTTATAATGTTTTTACATGTTTAAACGTTTATCAGAAATCAGCTGTGTTGGGATGAAACATGGTTTCGAAAAACCTTGGCATTGAGATTAAATGGCCTAAGTATGCATGGCTCAACGGCTCTATAGTTAAATGGGAGGATGCGAAAGTTCACGTATTTGTCCACGGTTTACACTATGGAACAGGTGTTTTCGAAGGTATTAGGGGTTACTATGATTCAGGTGTTATGAAGATCTTTAGGTTGGAAGATCATATCATGAGGTTGTACAGGTCAGCGAAGGTAATATTGATGGATATCCCCTACAAGATGGAGGAGCTCATCAAGGCTGTAAAAGATGTTGTTAAAGTTAATCAGTTTAGATCTGATATCTATATAAGGCCTATAGCTTTCAGAGGTCTTGGGAGTTTCGGTTTAAGAGCTACAAACCCTGTAGATGTTGCTATAATAGCTGTTGAATTCGGTAAATATTTAAGCCCTAAAGGAATTAGATGCAAAATATCGTCATGGAGAAAACCTCCTGCTGATTCGATACCTGTATGGGCGAAAGCTACAGGTATATACTTATTGTACCACTTAGCAGCTATGGAGGCTCATCTAAGTGGTTATGATGAGGCTATACTGCTTGATAGCGAAGGGTATGTAGCTGAAGGTGCAGGAGAGAACATATTTATAGTTAGAAACGGTGAATTAATAACACCACCAGTCTATGACGCAATTCTAGAAGGAATTACAAGAGATACTGTTATAAAGCTAGCTAGGGAGGAACTCAGGCTAAGAGTAGTAGAACGTAGAATTAGAAGAGAAGAGCTATACGTATGCGATGAAGCTTTCTTCACAGGTACAGCTGCAGAAGTAACACCTATTGTGGAGATAGATGGTAGAACTATAGGTAGTGGAACAGTAGGTGAAATTACAAAAAAGATAATGGATCTATATAGAGAAGTTGTTTTAAGTAGGATAGAGAAGTACAGATACTGGGTTACAGAGGTAGAGGTGGAAGGTAAAGGATAGATCGCATCTATTCTGTGCTCTACACATATTGACAATGTATAAATAGGTTTTTACCATGTTTATTTAGAAGAAGATTTTTAAACCTTATCAACGTATACTATCGTTGCGGTGGGTTTAATTGTTCAGGTGGTAGGGATTGTATGGATAAGAAAACCTAATACCTATAGTTCACAACTATGTAAAGCAATAGATCGTTGTAAATCAGTGCATGAAAACGAAGTAACGGACACTAATCATAGTCAATATATAACCTCCTCCTACACTCTCTACATCTATACCTTCTAACGGTGGTAGTAGATGAAGGTATACATATGGAACCCTAGTTTGGAGTGTTTGTCTAGGGATTTGTTGGAGAAGTTGCAGTTACAGAGATTGAAAGAAATTGTTTACAAACTATACAACAA
>Ga0326760_1001206_pt1 | contig 11753 bp, 19 predicted proteins | sample GCREP_S_FD_207668 | JGI IMG/M metagenome (GOLD analysis project Ga0326760, IMG submission 207668) | Hot spring sediment microbial communities from Geyser Creek Basin, Yellowstone National Park, WY, United States - GCR.EP_S | ecosystem: Environmental > Aquatic > Thermal springs > Near-boiling...
CACGGTTATCTCAGTCGAGGGGATGGAAGCTGTGTAGACTCTAACACCGTTCACGTAGCCTGCGAGCACCCTATCCGAAGTGCTGAACCTGTATGCCACGTTCACCCACATGTTCCTGTATTCGAAGAAACTGAATTCGTAGTATCTTATCGCCCCGTCGGGCTTTCTAGTGGTGAAAAGCAACCAAAGTCCCGTGTAGTCATATCTATTGTTCGCGACCCAGAGCACTGATGGATAGTCAGTCCAGTAGTCACCTATCATGCTGAACTTGGACCAAAAAGAGTTAGCCTTCGGGTGGAACGGGTACAACCGCTCTATCACTGTTATCCCCTGCCACCCGTAGACTGTCAGCGGGATGACAACATGGTCGTCCACACCGTCGAAGTACAAGTCGTACAGGTGCGGTGCCACCGCATCCCCGGGCTCAAGGTTGAATGTGGCTGTGAGGGTTAGGGGTTGTAGCACGGTTGTCTGCTGCTCTGCGGGGACGGCCTCTAACGCTACCGCCAGCAACACTAGGGCTAGCACTAGGGCTCTAGCCGTACAGCTCCTCATACCTGTCACGCCTCTGCGCGTTGACAATGATGTATATCAGTAGCGAGGCTGCGATGAACAACGGCGCTATCTTCAAGGCAGTCCACAGGTAGCCTAGCGCCTCATCCGTCCTATCAAAGTAGACGCTTGAGCCGGGCATCACCGAGGCGAACGTCTCCCTTAGGTTGAGCCACACTATGTTAACAACCGTCAAACCGAACCCAACAACCATCACTATCAACACCAGCACAACCAGCCCCAGTATAGCGGTAGCCCAGTACTGTAGCAACCCCACACACCCACACTAGAAACTACAAACGAGATGCGCAGTCTATAGGGTCCAGTATGCATGTTCTACGGTGGTGGACTGGGGTGAGTGCTAAGACCAGGTACCTGAAGAAGCACTACAAGAGGATCAAGGTGAAGAAGACGTTCTGGGTTGAGCTAAAGAAGCTGGCCGACGAGAAGAACATGAGCATACCGGAGCTCGTGTACGAGCTCTACCAGCACTACGTCACGTGCAGTTGCAGAACCCACAGCAAAACCCCAACATGACAGGCCGGAAGTGTGGGCTAACTGTAGGAGAGTGTAGGGCTGGCCCCATGTAGCCCCCGTGGTCTCCATCAGACCCAAGGACAGCATACTGGGCCCAGTATGCTCGGGTCTGCGAGGTAGCTCGCACCCCCAAACACTCCGGGCCCACCGTACTGCACACCTGCCAAGATCGCAGGAGTGCACCGTGATATGGGGGGAGAGTGGAAAGCATGGTGGCTGAAGGCCACCCGATGGATCCCACCTCTATATAGCTCATCCCCGCGCCCCCCTTTCCACACTCTCTTCCATTCTCCCCCCGATGGTGGCCCCCGCAGACCCCATCACCCGACATCAGCCCACATCAGCCCACACGGGGCATGGTGGGAGCCAGGTGGGGGTTTAAAAACACATGCCAGCCTCGCACAGCCAGGAGATACACCCAGCAGAGGGACTACCGTGGGAGCAACAACCCACGGCAAGCCCACTGCTGGAGACTGTCTCGGTTCTCCGAGACGGTTCTACGGGGTTACCCCGATATCCTGGGAGTATGCTGGCCCTGGTGCTCCCTAGCACCACCCCCGCAGTTTTGCGGGGGTACTCTACTACTACTAGTACTACTACTATACTACTACTAATGTATATGTGCACTCGGTTGTGGGCTTACGGTGGGCTACACGGATACCGTACAACCTAAAAGCCCCCACTACACTACTACTATAAAGGGTGGCAGGTGTGAGGAGAGCTGCTAAGAGAATCGAGATGTTGAAGAGGTTGTATCAGGTTGTGCTGGAGGGGAGGAGTGAGTTTGTATGGAGGGATTTCTTCGTGCTACTGGCTCCAATCGCGTCTCACGCCTACATCCAGAACACCTTGTACAGACTCCTAGGCTTGGGCGTGCTGGTGAAACACGACCACAAGTACATCGTTGTTGTTGACAGGCTGGAGGAGCTCCTGAGGCAGTACAACGCCATATAGCTTGGGTTTATAAACGTACCCCATCCGCACCCAGCCTAACCCTTTTTAACCCCCTACTCTACTACTACTACTGCAGGGGGTGGGGTGAGGTGGTGATGGCAACAATGTTCAAGCCGAAGTACATTATAAGTCATTTTGACAGCCACGGTGTTGCAACAGCTGCAGCTAGGGCTAGGTCAATCTCTGTACCCAGTGAACGTGTCTACGCCAAGTTTCCAATAACAGGCCCGGAGCAGTTGCCAAACTACATTGACACCTACTTCCCAACGCTAACCCAGCACGACGTCGAAATCATCGACATACCTGTCAACCTCAGGAACCCCAGGCAGTACATCGAGGCTGTTAACAGGCTGGCAGCAAACACACCTGTAACCCTGTATGACCATCACAAGACAGACTACCAGTTCGCCACTCAGATACTGGCTAGAATGGTGATATTCGGTAGTGGGGTTGAGATGGCAGAAGTGTTGTCAGACGAGAGGAATAGAGTGTTAGCCTATGTTGGTGTAGTAGCCGATAGGGATCCCTCAATACTATCTAGGGTGAGTAGAGAGGAAGTGGAGAAGGAGCTCTTACCACTAGCTAACAGGCTGGATGTCTTGGTTAGGCAGGATGCTGAGGCAACTCTCAAGACACTAGTAACAACAACTGATCCACTAGAGTACATCAGGAATGCTAGCGTCCAGTACCCGCCCGAGACGTTGTCAAGACAGGTCAATGTTGTTAGGAGGGGGTTGAACACGGTTCTCGTAGATCTAACAACTATACCAGTGCAACAGATCAGTGCTTGGAGTTGGAAGACAATGGAGCAAGTAGCTTTAATGTACGGTGTGGACTACGTTGTTGCTATCGCTGAGTCATTCGATAGACAGACCAACCAGTATGTACCAACAGTGTTAACGATCAAGTATTGGCTATCGCAGAGGCCTTCGCCGAGGCCAACACTAGCACCAGTGCTAGGACGCACTACGATAGGACATGACGATGCATTCTCAGTCAGGGCTCTGGACAAGAATGATGCAATCCAGCTAGCTAACAGGATGTTCGAGGAACTTGAGCTACTGACGCCGAAGACAGTGCATTTGATAAACGAAACCAGGGTTGCCGAAGCCGTCAGAGCCGACTTCGTTACCATCTTGACTAGGTTAACACAAATACTCGAGAACCAGAACAAAATGTACCAGGAATATTTAGAACTCAAGAAGCAACAGGTTGAACTGCTACGCCAGCTCCAGGACAGGAGGGCTAGGGCTGACTGATACTGCCACACTGTAATCCCCAACCCACACTGTTTTTTACACTCCTCCCCCCAAGCCCCCTGGGGTCGCCGGCCCCGGGGGCTGGGAGTGGGGTGGGAGTATGAGTTCTGGTTACCAGAGGCTTGTGAACGTCAGCTTCAATGATTGAGACAGGCTACGGTGTTAGGGTCACACACACGGGCAGGGTGTACAGGAGGTATGTTGAGCTATCTAGGCTAGCTGGCGTGGAGCCTGTTACCCAGGATGTCCTGAAGAACCTAGCTGGGATGGGGATCCTGTGGGTTAAGGCTACCAGCCTAGGCAGGCACGGTAGGACGACGGTTGTCAAACTACTGGCACCCCCGCAAGCCCTGTGCCAGGAGCTCACAGAAGACCTCCTGGTAGGGGAGATAGCAGAGGAGATCTGCAGGAACGCTAGCCACCCACACTAACCCGTTTGCTCAAGCTCTATATAGCCAGGGTTTAAAAACATACCCCCCTCAGGCCCCAGCCTAACCCCTTATAACCTCTGGCCTACTACTACACTAGTGGAGTACCCCCCCAAAACTGCGGGGTGGTCTGGATGGAGAAACCCGATGTTGGGGTTGAGGGTCAGGCCCTCGGTGCAGCTGTGAGCCCCACCCTGGGGGCAGGGGGTGGGGTGAGCGTGACTGCCCCCGCTAAGTTCAAGATATGGACTTGGGGTAGCTGCGGTAGGTCAAACGTCTTCATGGTCTATCCTGAGAAGCTGGATCTAGCCTGGGTGACCAATAGGACTGGCACGGTGAAGACTGAGTGGTTTGTCCTCGACGTTGTCAACATGGATAGCAGGAAGAACATGAACAGGGAGCTCACGTTCCTCGATGTGTTCCAGCCAATCGTCATATACCACTTCGGCTCCTACTCGTGCTCCAGGGACTTCGAGGCAGTCTACCTGATAACCAAGGAGGGAGGCAGCATTGTCATAAAGGAGCTACCCATAGAGGTTGAGACTAAGACTGAAACAATGGGCAGGTTTGCGACCCTCTACGAGATCAAGTACGTGGTTTACAACGGTGAGAAGATTGTGTTAAAGCAGAGGGAGATAGGTAAGAGGAAGCTAGCCTACATTGTGAACATCAAGGTCGTCAATGACAGGATCGTTGTCTCAGGTGATACGTTCGAAATCAAAGAGGTGCTGAAACGACTAGGGTTCAGATGGAACCCAAGCGATAGGACGTGGATAGCACCAGCCAAAGTTGGAGTCGACGTGGTGAGACAAGAACTGGAAAAGATCCCAGAGGTGCTCGTAAAGGAGGGTGAGTAGAGCATGGTTGCATCCCTAAGCCTGGAGCTCCAGCTAAGGGGTCTCTTGAAGGACATCTATAATAAGCTGGACGAGGCTAAGACCCTGGTGGCAGCCATGATGATAACATCCGACTACAACACCGACGACCTATTATTCATCGAGAACACGGTACATGAAGCATTAAAGAAGCTAGACGAGGTCAAGAAGCTGGCGGAGAAGCTGGATCAAGATGAGGATGAGTGGGAGGAGTACGTGGAGGTGGGCTGAGGTGGAGGAGATGGAGATCCTGGTGGGCCCGGACTACCTGTGGAACAGGATCAGGGCTGCCATGTTAAACATCGATGTTGCCCTGGAGTTACTTAACACTGGCGATGTAATGTCTGCTGTTGAAAAACTAAAGCTTGCTAGGTCTGAGCTCCAGGCACTCTACACCTCCATAGCCAGGTACGAGGTCTCACTATACCTGACAACGGGGACTGTGAAAAGAATACTGGAGCTAGCGAGGTATGCTGAAGTTAGATTCGATAAGCTGATAGAACACTTTATCGCTAGAGGTGTTAGAGAGCTAGAGGCGAGGGTTGTAGCCGAGACTGGGAGGATGCCTGCAGATGCTGACCCATGCTAGGGGGTGGTCTATATAGCTAGGGTTTAAATACCGGTTAACCGAAACGCTTAAATACCCCCTGTACTCTACTAGTAGTGGAGTACCCCCCCAAATTTGTGGGGGTGAATGGGATGTCCCAGACTAGGGGGGTTGATGGTCAGGGTCTCGGCACAGCTGTGAGCCCCACCCTGGGGGCAGGGGGTGGGGTGAGCGTGACTGCCCCCACCAAGTGGGGATATGACATCGAGTTAGAGAGGGAGCTAGAGAGACGTGCTAGCAACGTTGATGCTGAGGTAGTTGGGAAGGTTGCGGAGGTTGCATTCAAGGTAGCGGAGCCATTCAACACCACGTTCGACAACATAGACTGGACGACGACAGTTGCTATAACCAGGCAGGATGGAATAGCAGACTTCGTTTACATCAACAACAGGGTCATGCGACTACCCTGGAGGCGGGTGCTCCCGATACTGCTCAAGGACTACCCCCAGGTCGTTTTCATCGACATGAGAAAAGCCGTTAAGAGAGAGAAGGTGGTAGGAGCCTTGAGAGAGGAGCTTGAGCAAGTCAAGGAGGAGTTGTCGAGGTTGGCGAGGAGGAAAAGCAAATACGCAAATGAAATGAGAGCAATATACGAAAAAGAGTTGAACCGTATCATCAAGACGCTCAACTACCTGGTGGGCTGAGATGGCCAAGCCTAAATCAACCCTGACACCGGAGGAGAGGGCCAGGCTACTAGCACAGAAGATTTGTATCCGGTGCGGGCAACCATTCTCATATATCGAACCTCGACCCTACACTACTGCCGACGGTACCACAAAACACTACTACTACTGTGTCCACGAATCATGGGAGGGTGGAAAACGTAAACGTACTAAACACTACTGCAGCTCAGACGAGTACGTGTACGTCTCCAAATACCAACAGGATATTGGTTTGACACTAAAGGGGGCGCTTGACAAGGACAGGTGGATAGACTATGTTTCAAACATAATCCAGACCATGACTGATAGGGCGTTGGAGGAGCCTGAGAACCTTAGCCTCAAGGTCAACGTCGTTCAGGGATTACTTAGAGTGAGGGAGCTCGTGGAGAGGAGCCTAGCCGAGCTGGGAGTACAAACTACAACAACTGTTACTGTAACAGAGGTACCAGAGCCTGCTGTGAAACTCGAGCTGGACAAGTTCGCCGGCAAGGTCGTAGTTGCAATAGTCTACCCTGATGGGCAGAGGATGCTTAGGTCCATTGATTCTGTGAGGAGGGATTGCGAGCTCAACGTCCTCAATCCAAGAATATGTTCTGCATTCAAGACAATCATTGAATCAATTAAGGAGGGGGGTGGTGGGGTTGGAGGCTAGGCTATGTAGCTTGAATGACATCCTTAGGGAGATCGAGAGGGTTAAGGCGGAGGAGGTGGAGAGAGTTAAAAGCATGGAGGCTAAAGTGAAGATCTCAAAGTCGACATACCTGATCAAGTTCTACTGCCCAAAGTGCCTGAGGGTGTACGAGTACACGAATAATGATTTGAGGAGGAGGGCTAAGAAGGGCGTCGCGCTAAAATGCCCGTTCTGCCACTTGGAGTTGAAGATGGTTGATGACGAGTACAAGAAGAGATATGAGGAGATGTGGGATGACTACAAGCACAAAGTTGAAACAATACTGAAGCCCATATGGAAAATACTGAGGAACTGGTGGATTGAGACGGATGAGGAGAGGATGCTGTGCAACGTGGGCGGGTTCCTAGGCCGCTACTCTGTGACAGTCAAGTTCGACGCCCCATCGCATTTGAAGATATACATCGAAAATGGAGAGATAAAAGCCTACATGTACCTCCATTGGTTCGAAGTTAGACAGATAGAGAGGTTCAAGCAGGTGCTGGAAGTTCTGAGGAGTGCTAAGGTCAAGGCGTTAATAGAGGTTGACCCCCGGGGAGACCATTGCATGGTTCCAAGGGAGGAGATGGAGAGGCTGGGGTTCAAGATGGGGCTGCTCGACTGGCAGTTAGAGCTCCAGCCGTAGAGGGGGTGGGAGGGGGTGGCTGAGTGATGGTTACAGTGGAGGATATAGAGAAGGTGTTCAGGTTCGCGTCCTTGTTCTACCACTCCCCCCTCAGGTTCCACGAGGTACTGGGGTTCAGGTTGAAAATGTTGGGTTTCGGGAGCTACAGTTTGGTGAAGACGCCATCCAGTACAGTGCTAGGCCCCCCAGTTGCGGCTACAGAGTCCATAGACGTTGTAGTCAGGAAGGAGTGGTGGAAGCTACTGCTACCTGACGGCTCGAAGTACTCAGTACTCGTTGAAGCCTACTATGCCATGGAAGGATGCTTTAACCTAGACTTTTGTCTCAAGTTAGAGTCAGCACTCCAACCATTATGGTACAGAGTGGAGGCTGTACTCAAGGGGGATGTGGGGGAGGTGGAGGGGATTGAGGAGAGCACAGGGGAGGAGTAAGTGCTGGGATAAGATAGCTGCTGTAACAGAGGTTTTCTTTGAATCTCACACCAGGCTCCGGAGGGAGCTCCAACTCAAACTGATTGATGTAGAACATGCTTTAGAGCGTGGGGACGTCGAGACAGCCAAGCGTATCGTGCACGAACTCATAATATTTCTTGATCTCTGAGTGCTGGGTAGGGGTGGGGTGGGCGTGTTGATCGAGGTTCTCAGGCCTTGCTGTGATCGGAGGAGGTCGTGTAGTGTCACCCGCATAACAGTATATGATGTTACCACTGGCGTTGTAGACGAGGAAATATATCCATGGAGGTGCTGGCGGGCTAACGTGGAGGGCGAGCCTACCAGGCGTATCGTGATAATCGGATTCGACCCGGCCAAACACCTGGTGTTCTACCATCACCGGACAGAGAGCGATAACGGCGTAATCATATTCTACAACATACCGCCCCTGCTGACGTTGCAGGAGGCAACGGAGTTCATCAGGAGGAAGTGGGGCTACAAGAATGTATATGCTACTATCGCCAAACCAGTATTCGATGATAGCCACCTGTACTTCCAACACTGTTACAAACCACTCATCCTTTGAGGTGGGGGTGTTGTTAAACATAATAGTGAAGTTAATCCGCTATACTGAGGATGCTCCCAGGCTCGTAGCTGTAGCTTCTAAGGCCAGCCTTTCAAGGAAGCCTTTGCAAGAGCTCCTAGAGATAAGCGATGACGAGGTTGAGGTGTGGATAAAGGAGACGTTTAGGAGACAGCACTTCTCACCCTGGGAGCACGCTAGCTATACTTTTGTAATCGATGGGCTTAGCAGGGTTGCGAGCCACCAGCTTGTGAGGCACAGGTATGCTAGCTACACGCAGATGAGCCACAGGTACACGGAGGGCTACCTGAGGAGTCTAGCTCTGAGAGCATCGGAGATATCTGGTGTGAACTGCCCCGAGAAGCCTGAGGGTAACAAGAGGGAGGTCTACAAGTGCTATGCATACGCTATTCTAACCGCTAGCTCGATACTGGAGGAGAGTATTGAGAAGGTGGAGCTAGCCAGCATAGCCTTCGTCCCACCTCCAACATTCCTAAGTAAGGAGGACTTGCTGATCAGGTGGGCTGACCTAGTCCTAGAAACGGCATACGAGTACTATAAATTGTTATCACAGGGAGCCCTAAAAGAGGATGCTAGGTACGTTCTGGCTGACAGCGTTAGGACTAGGATTGTGGTCACAATGAACGCTAGGGAGCTCGTACAAGTGTTCCTGCCACTCAGAATGTGCACCAGGGCACAGTGGGAGATGAGACACATAGCCTGGGCCATGTGGAGGGAGCTCGTCAAAGTACACCCCCAGCTCTTCAAATGGGCTGGGCCTAGCTGCGTTTACAGAGAGAACACAACTAGGAAGGAGCCCGCGGAGCTTGAGAAGTTCCTTGAGGGAGAGGAGAAGTTCACAATACCAAGATGCCCGGAGCTGGTAGATAACAAGGCTATACCAAAATGTCTTAAAGTAGCTCGTCTCTGAGTTGAGGGTGGGGGTTTGATGTTATTGGAGTTTGTAGATCAGAGGGATGTTCAGAGGATGGGTGGCCTACACGCTAGGTTTCCTTCGAGTTATATCGTCTGCAAGCTTCTTAGATCGGTCAACGCTAGGAGGGTGATAGATGTAACTTATGGTATGGGGAGGTTCTACAGGCTGTGTAGGGATGAGATAGAGCTGCTTGTAGCCTCCGATCCTGTAAAGTGGGAGTGGGTGGTGGCACCGGACACCTTCTACCAGCTCACAGTATGGCAACTGTACGATAGGGTTAAACGTGGGGATATAGTCGTGCCTAGAGTTGACGCACTGGTGTGCGATCCACCCCGGTGGAATACGAGCGTTAGCTATAACAGGAGGAGCCCCTACAATTTCGTAGTAGGGACGCCTAGCCATATAATAGACTATTCGGTGAAACTAGCTAGGGTGTTGAACGTCAAACACCTCCTATTACACTACAACAGAATCCTGAAAATAGGTAGGCCAATACATGTCGTTGAGTTCCGCTGGTTCGCAAGATACCTGAACACGGAGGGTAAGAATAGATCATACTATGTGTTGTACGACGTAGAGTGAGGGGTTATAGTGTGGTTTACGATCGTTGTAGTAGTATTGCCTCCCTGGTGGTCAAACATCTGTCTGGCCGTAGGGTTCCTTTTGACGTTTCTGGTTTGGCTGCCAGTGTTGTCTTTCGTGAGGGTAACGTTTACAGGTGCCTGCTTTGTGGTAGAACGTTGAGGCTCTCAGGCCTGGTGTTCCATCTTCGTCGTAGGCACTGCTCCGAGCTGCTGGAGTTGTGGTCTTCTACCAGGCCTAGGGCTTTGTTCCGTGGTGGTGGTGGTAGGACCAGCTTCATGCCGTTCGTGTTCTACTGCAGGAGTTGCGGTTGGAGCTTACGGCTGGAGCTCCCCTGTAACGCTGGGCCTCCTAATGTTAGGAGGAGGCTGTTTGAGCTGGTTGGGAGTGTTATCCCTCGACGGTGTCCTGTGTGTGGTAGGTTGTTCGACGTTTCTAGGGTCGAGCTGGGGTTCGCCCCTGACTCGTAGCCGTTTACCCGTGCGATTCAGAACGCCCAGGGGTGGCTATGGGCGTTTTTGATGTGCGCCGGTAAACGAGCGCATATATTACTGGAGCTCCTACCCCCGAGTGGAGTTCGATCATCGGGGGTGACCCCTCATCGCGGGGTGCACGGGCATGGCCCATGTAGGTAGGGTATCGGATGAGGTTTATAAGGGTATAGTTGGGGGTGTAAAGGAAAACTCTCCTACTAGGCTGGGCTGGATACAGGCTAAACTACTAGAGCTCCTAGCTCAGCTTGGTGTAAGGGATTTCAACCTAACTGAGGTTGCTAGAGTTCTCGACGTTGATGTCCGGAGGCTACACCAGGCTGTAGTATACTTGATGAAACGTAATATCGTAGCTAGGCTTAGGCGTGGATGGTACAAGCTACTGGTGGATCCATGGGAGCTCTTGAAAGCTGCTGTAGTACAGGGACCCAACAACTCTAAGGCTAAGGGTGTAAAGGAAAACCATGGCACTAGGTCTGTGGTGCGCGGCTCTGACGCTATATCTGTTGCTGGGTTGTATTTCGATAATGTTCGTGGTTATGCGTGGAGTGGTGGGTATGTTCGTGGGGATAGGGATGGGGGTGGTAGGTGTAGGGTTCTGGCCCGGGAGGATCTTGTCCGGTTTAGCAGGATATCTTATGCCGAGGTTTCTGTTGCAACAGGCACTAGGTTGTTCGAGGGTCTGGGCTCCATCACCATATATTATAAGTGTAAGGGCCATGGATCCCAGGTTGTTTGTAGCGATTGGGTTGAGTGGAGGCCCCCCAAGGGTTTCTATAAACAACACTCTATAGTTGATGCTGTTAATATTGTGAGGTCTAAGGTGTTACCCTACGGTTTCGGGCTTATTGCTAGAGCTGCTAGTGTAGTTGGAGCTCCAGTTGATAAGCTTAGAGCTGCAGTCTACGGCCTGGCTAGGCAGTTGTACCTGGCTTTGAGGTCTGGCTTGGCGGGTGGCCTGGGTTGATCGAGGTGTCTGTTGTCAGGGTTAGCGGTAGGGGTTTGGGTGTTAGGCTGCTGGATGAAGGTGACGGCAGTAGCGTCATACTCTACCCTTGGCAGGTTAGGTGGCTTTGTGGCCGTAGGCTACTGCCAGCCGACGTCTGTAGCTAGGCCCTGCAGGCTTTGAGGCAACCGCCTGGCTAGCCTGTGGCGGTGTAGCTGTGGTGTGCTACTGGCTTCTGGGGCTAGCTTTGGCTACCCTCCGCAGTTGATTGTTCCCCCGCAATTTTGGGGGGGTGGTCTAGCACCTGGAGCACTGCCCGACCTCCGGCTTTGAGCTACAACCCACCTCTGTGGCTTGGGTTGCGCCTGCTACCCTGCAACCACTAGATCTAGCCCCCGCAATTTTACGGGGGTGAGACTGTGGGATAGCATGGGCTGTGGCTGTACACTGGTGTTACAGCTGTAGGTTCGCCCCCGCAACCCACAGTAGTCCCACTGCTCGAAGCTTGGAGTGGGGGTAGCCCCCCGGCCCCAGCGTTAGCCTGCCATGGTGTAGGTGACCTTTTAGGGGTTGCTTAGGGCCTTATCGAAACCTCA
>Ga0326760_1001207_pt1 | contig 11748 bp, 11 predicted proteins | sample GCREP_S_FD_207668 | JGI IMG/M metagenome (GOLD analysis project Ga0326760, IMG submission 207668) | Hot spring sediment microbial communities from Geyser Creek Basin, Yellowstone National Park, WY, United States - GCR.EP_S | ecosystem: Environmental > Aquatic > Thermal springs > Near-boiling...
TGGATTGTAGCTAAGCAGAGGCTTAGAGCCTTTACTGAAGAGTGCGGTGTGAAGGGCTACGAGATTGTCGAAGAGCTGAGTGGCAGAGACCTAGTCAAGTACACTTATACACACCCACTGAGAGACTTAATACCACTACAAGAGAGACTGGAGAAGTACCACAGGATCTTACTTAGTAGAGAGCACGTGACTATGCACGAAGGCACGGGTCTAGTTCACGGAGCCCCCGGTCACGGCTTTGAGGACTACGAGGTCGCCGTGAAGAACAATCTCTACGAGACAATAGTCTCGCCGGTAGACGACGAGGGCAGATTTACTAGTGAAGCCGGCTTTGTCTCAGGCCTCTACGTGAGAGACGCTAACGCCGAGATTATACGCGCGCTGAGAGAAAGAGGATACCTAGTGCACAGTAGTAGTGTAGTGCACCGCTACCCAGTGTGCTGGAGGTGTAAAACCCCAGTTATTCTCCGCGCTACTAGGCAGTGGGTTATAAAAGTCACTAAGATCAAGGAGCTACTCCGAGAAGAAGCCTCTAAAGTCGTGTGGATACCGTCTTGGGCTCTCACCAGGCTCGAGAATATCCTAGAGAACCTCCAAGACTGGGTTATCTCGAGGCAGAGGTACTGGGGAACACCTCTACCAGTGTGGCTCTGCCCCAATGGACACAGAGTAGTAGTGGGTAGTGTCGAGGAGCTCGCGAAGTACGCGGGCTACACGCCACTCGACCTACACAAGCCGTGGATTGACAAAGTAGTCTTCAAGTGCCCCCACTGCGGACTTGAAATGCGCAGAGTTCCAGACGTCCTCGACGTGTGGCTAGATAGTGGTGTGGCGTTTTACGCGCCGCGCGGACACCCCGCTAAAATGAGCCCTGAAGAGGCGGTAGTAGACTTCATTGTCGAGGGCTCTGACCAGATTAGAGGGTGGTTCTTCTCGCTCCTCAGATCCGGCGCCATAGTGTTCAAGAGAGCGCCCTACAGAGTAGTCCTCGTACACGGCTTTATGCTGGACGAGAAGGGCAGGGAGATGCACAAGAGCCTGGGCAACTATGTCGGCACAGACGAGGTCATAGAGAAAATTGGCCGCGATCCACTTAGACTCTGGCTCCTCTCTAACACGCTGTGGGAGGACGTAAAGTTCTCGTGGAGAGAGCTCGAAGAAGCCCGCCGCGACCTCTCAGTCTTGTGGAACGTAGCTGTGTTTGCTAAGACCTACATGGAGCTCGACAACTTCGACCCGCGCAGACACAGACTACAAGACTACGAGAGCTCTCTGAGAGTAGAGGACAAGTGGATTTTGAGTAGAGTGAATAGTCTCGTCAGAGACGTGTTGAAGCACATGGAGTCTTACAGAGTACACGAAGCTGTCAGGCTAATAAGGCAGTTTATAACCGAGGACCTGAGCCACTGGTATATTAGGCTCATTAGGCCCCGCGTGTGGGTTGAGGAAAACGTCGCTGATAAAATGGCGGCGTACGCCACGCTGTTCTACGTAATAGACAAGCTCCTCAGAGTACTAGCACCCATTACACCGCTAATTGCAGAGTACATTTACCAAGCACTACTGAGAGAGTACTACAATGAGCCCTCAATACACCTCTTAGAGTACCCAGAGCCCGACTACAGCCTCATAGACGAGAAGCTGGAGAGAGAAATGGGGATTCTACGTGAAATATACAGCGCCGTGGCTAGTGCTAGGATGAAAGCCCGGCTGAAACTCCGCCAGCCCGTGAGGAGAGTAGTTATATACACTAGTAGCCCTGAAGTCGCGGCGGCGCTCGAGAAGCTCTACGAGGTTGCCAAGTTCGCTTGTAATACTAGGAGCTTCGAGGTGGTGGAAGCCAGTAGAGCAGAGGAAATTAGGAGGTATAGAGTAAAGCCCGTGTACAAGTCCCTCGGCCCCAGGTACCGCAAGTTAATGAGCGAGATCGCGAGACACCTAGAGGAGAATAGTGACGAGGTGGCTAGGAGTATACTAGCAAGCGGTGTCTACAAGTGCGTGCTGGGCGGCGTGGAGGTCACTATTACTAGAGAAGACGTGGAGATCACTCCTTACTACTCCGAGGAGTACGCTGTGAGCGAGACTAAGTACGGTGTCGTGGCGGTAGACACCAGGATATCAGTAGACGAGCTCGCCGATGGGCTCGCCAGAGACATTGTTAGGAGAGTGCAGGTCATGAGAAAAATGCTCAAACTACCACTGACAGCTAGAATAGCGACTGTTATTGTAGCGCCTAGCGACAAAGTGCAGCTAATTGCCTCTAAGAGAGAGTACATTATGAGCGAGACTAGGAGCGTCAGCCTCGTAGTGACTAGTGACTCGAGTCATGTGGGTAGACTGGGAGGCCTCGTTGAGAAGTGGGATATTGACGACGAGGAGTACATTATTGAGGTGAAGCCGGCTGAGTGAGAGAGTCTACTGGGATCTCATTGAGAGAGCCGCATCTGTACTGCAAAACAGCTACGCCCCCTACAGTAATATTCGAGTCGCGTCAGCTATTCTCTGCGAGAACGGTAGTGTGTACTTGGGAGTAAACGTGGAGAACTCCAGTTACGGGCTAACTATCTGCGCTGAGAGAGCCGCTATAGCCTCAATGGTGACTAGTGGGTGTAGAAAGCCACTAGTAGTCGTTGTCGTCGCGGACACGGAGAAGCCAATACCCCCCTGTGGCGCTTGTAGACAAGTAATAGCGGAATTCAATCCCAACGCTGTAGTAGTCATGTACAGTACAAAGAGCAGAGAACTAGTAGTCAAAAACCTCGCTGAGCTCCTACCCAGCCCTTTTCGCTTAGGTAGCTAAGCGGATTAGGCCGAGTGAGCCGCTCTCACAGTAGTAGAGTGGCTATTGTGAAGTAGACAGTCACTGTAGTAATATCTGCTATAGTCGTTATAAGCGGGGCTGACGCCGTAGCGGGGTCTACACGCAGTTTTGCTAGTAGTACTGGTAGAAGCGAGCCTACAGTGTCTGCTATATAGCACGAAGTTGCGAGAGCTAGTGAAACCGCGAGGGCGACTCTCAGCGCTACTGGTGCTTCGCGGAGCGCTAAGTATGTCACGGAGAAGCTCGTTGCAAAACCCACTGGCAGGAGGACAGCTAGCATAAATAGAACAGTGAGGAGCTCCTTGGCGAGCACCATTAAGATATCGCGCTTATTCAAGCTAATCTCGCCTGTAACAAGGCTTCTAATGACTATAGCCGAGGACTGAGAGCCAATATTACCGGAGTTGTCAGCAAGCATTGGCATAAAAGCCGCTAAAATGGCCATTCTCTTTATAATATCCTCGAACGTCGCGACAATACCACCCGTAATCGTGTTCATCAAGTACAAGTATATAATTACTGGCACTCTCTTGAGCGCCAGCCTGAGTGGTTTCTCGACTATGTAGCTACCCTTAATAGCCTCGTAAATACCAGCGTATCTCAGCAAGTCCTCCGCGTACTCAGTAGAGATCACGTCTAAGAGGTCGTCTAGCGTTACTATGCCCATAAACCTCCCGTCGAGATCGACCACTGGGACTTCTAGTAAGTCGTACTGAATTGCGAGCTTAGCGGCCTCTTCGCGGTCTGCAAAGGGGTGAATAGTCACTTTGACAGGCATAGCGATTTCTGACATCTTTGAATTCCGAGGCTTTACTAGCAAAGTCTTAATGTCAGTGTAGCCTAGTAGTAGACCCTTCTCGTCTACAACGTAAATGTAGTAGTGAGACTCGTATAGTCCGAGTTTAGACTTCTGAATGTAGGCTTCTAGTGCCTCACCAACAGTCATATCGGCATGGAATATAGGTACCATCGTGGTCATTATACCACCCACGCTCTCCGCGGGGAACTTCATGAGGGACGCTACTAGGGTGGCGAAGTCCCTCGGCAGTAACTTCAGGATCTCTCCTCGAGACTTCGAGGGGGCCCGAGAAATGAAGTCTGCTACTTCGTCAACTGGGAGCTTAACTAGAACTCTCACAATGTTGTCAAGCCCCTTAACGGAGACGAGCTCACTAATTACCTCTGGCGGCAATTTAGCGAGCTCGTCTTTAATCTTCTCTAGATCCATTACGCCTAGCAACTTGATTCTAAGATCACTCTTTAAACGTAGGAGCACGGCGACTATTTCGTGCTGTGGTAGAGTACTGAGTAGGGACTTCGCTTCCTCGACCCTGTCGCGCTCTAACAGGTCAATGATCTTTTCAACGACCTCTGCTAGATCCTGCGAGCTCACGAAGCACTCACCTAGAAATCGTCTCTGCGAAGAGGGTAATATGTAGCACTGCGTGAAGGGCCTCAGAGCATTCGCGTGGAGCGAGAAATAAATAACATAGTTATAATACCCTGTCGATTATTAGTAGTTAAGATGAGTGGGTGGTGAGCTCTCTAGTGGGCAGGGTGCTTGAACTGAGAGATCTAAGCGTGGCTGTTGGTGGCAGAGTAGTCGTAAAGAGAGCTAACATAGTCCTGGAGGAGGGCTCTACACTGTTCCTCCTGGGTCCAAATGGCAGTGGCAAGTCCACGCTACTAAGAGCGATAATTGGATACCCTGGTTTAGAAGTGCTCTCTGGGAGTGTTGTCTTCGAAGACGAGGACGTCACGAACAAGCCCATGGAGTACAGGGTCTCGAAGGGGTTAGCGCTGGCGCATCAAATACCACCCAAGTTATCAGGCGTGCGTGTACGCCAACTACTAGAAGCTCTCTGCAGGAAAACAGGGTGTGATCCATTCGAGGTCGCGAGCTATCTCGAGATAAAACACCTCCTTGACAGAGAATTCGGAAAGGGCTTCTCCGGGGGCGAGCTTAAGAGAGCGGAAATAGCTCTGCTCTTAGCGCAGAAGCCGAGGCTTCCGCTAATAGATGAGCCTGATAGCGGAGTAGACGTCGACTCCATTGAGATTATTGCGAGAGCTATTGAGAGACTAGTTAAGGAAACGCCCTATAGAGCCGCCATTATAGTTACTCACAGCGCGCTGATATCCAAATACATTAAGCCCACAGCAACGTGTATTATGATCTCTGGTGAGGTGAAGACTTGTAGTAGCCCCGAGCTCCTGAGCGAGGTGTTTGAGCATGGGTTTAGAAAGCTGGTTAGAGAGCATTAGAGAGCGGGCTAAGAGCGCGCTTAATAAACCAGCTAAATACGGAGTGGACATTGACGTTACAGAGTACTTAAAGCCCGTTAGTGGAGAGCCGAGATTGGACACAGCGAGGACTAGCGAAGTAGGCGTGGACTTGTCAGCTAAAGCATACTACACCCAAGTAGACCAGTTGTACTTCAACTACCTCAGTAAAATCCCCGGCATAGAAGTCAAGCGCATTGAGGACTTCATTGAGGAGAGCCCCGATGAGGCTAGAAACTACGTGTGGAGACTCATTGACCCCGCAATGGACAAGTACACGGCTATAGCCGCTCTAAGAGGTGTTGGGGGGTACTTTATACGCGTAAAAGAGAACACTAGAGTAGAAGACCCGGTTATGACTTGTCTCTTCATGAGTATAGGTGGGCTACAGGCACCCCACAACATAGCCGTGGTCGAGAAGGGCGCTGAAGTGACAATATACACGGGCTGTACAATAGCCCCGGAGTCGCTGGGACTACACGTCGGCATAACAGAGTACTACGTAGAAGAGGGGGCTACTCTGAGATACGTAATGGTGCACTCTTGGAATAGAGTCTCGCACGTTAGACCAAGAACAGCCGTGTGGGTCAAGCCGGGGGGCAAGTACGTATCGTACTACGTGAATATTGGGCGCGTGAAAACCCTGCAAACATACCCAGTAGTCTACTTAGAGAGAGACGCTTACAGCTACGTGGCGTCCATTCTACTAGGCCTCGAGGACTCTATTCTAGATGTTGGTGGGGCTGCATACCTACTGGGCGAGAACGCCACAGTCGAGATCGCTTCGAGAGCCCTGGGCAGAGACTCCTCTAGAATAGTAACGCGAGCTAGAATTACTGGTAGGAGTGGAAGAGGGCACATAGACTGCAGAGGACTGCTCCTCTCAGACAAAGCGGTGATTGAGACCATACCAGAGCTCTCAGCAGAGTCTCCAAACACCACTCTCACACACGAGGCATCTATAGGGAGAATAGCTGAGGACGAGATAAACTACCTCGTTAGTAGGGGCTTTACGCGCGAAGAGGCGATTGGCATAATAATAAGGGGCTTCATAAGCCTGGACGTTAAAGGACTACCAGAGCGCGTGAAGAAACACATTGAAACAGTCGAGAAGATAACCGCTGAGAGAGCACTTTAAAGTATAAAAAATAAGCGCTTTAGAGGATCAAGTCTAGTAAAGAGTGGCTGAAAAACTCACTTGGGCGATCTCTGCCTGATTACTATTTTACTGCCAATTATCATTGAGCTGGGTATGAGTACTTCAACGCCGTCTTTTCTCTGCACTACGGTGAATAGCGTTGTTATGTCTCTGACTGTGACCTCGGACTCTCCAGCTATGTCGACTACATCGTTGATCTTAAACGGCCTCGCTAGGAGAATGAACATTCCAGCTACTGCTTGACCCAGAACTTGCTGTGTGGCAAAGCCGACGACTAGGCCTATAAAGCCCCCGAGAGCCACTCCGGCGGCACCGCCTGCTACTCCACCGGCTATGCCGGCTAGTAACGCTCCGAGTCCAAGTATTTTTACCATGCTCCTCACGGCAGCCGCCGTAGAGGCCCCGTATTTCGGCCTCGTCATAGCGTAAAGCATTGACGCTACAGCGTTAACTATCATCCAGCCGAGAACTAGTAGCACAATAATGTACACGTAGACAGCGTAGTCTCTTAACACGAGAAGCCCGTGTAGCTTTGTAACATCTACTAGCAATTCAACTCCTTGCGTGAAAAACCACTGCAATATACCCATTATGATGGCCACTAGTATAGCGTATAGCACTACTCTTCCAAGAGCTTTACCTAAACCCTCCTCACTCATTCAGATCCCCTCCGTGAGGGAGAAGGAGACGGGTATTTAAATTTTATAGTCGGACGGCTCAATACGCACTAGTTGGAGTTTATAAAGCTATTTCAATCACGGTTTTCCATATAAACTCCCTGAAGCCCCCTCGTAGTGAGCCACTAGTGGTGAATGCGCATTACGGGTAGCTCGTACAGCGAGGTCGTAGTGTCTGTTGGGAGAGTTAAGGGCCCATATATTAGAGCTAAGAGCGCCATAATTATAGGTCTAGTGGTAATTCCCCTCATAGTAGCAGACGAGGAGGTCGTTGTAACTGGTAGTGGCAGAGTAGGAGTGCTTGCCTCTGAGACCTGTATACTCGCTACGAGTAAGAAGCCTCTTATAGTTGAGAAAGCTCACTGCGCTAATATAGTGGCTCTCGGCGCGAGAGCCCCAGTGGTAATTAGAGACTTGAGAGCCGTTCACGTGTACGCCAGGAAAGCCCTAATAGGCAAACTCGTAGCTAGGGAAGTAGTGCTGGGAGAGCTTTGCAACGTGAAGTCTCTGCTCAAAGCTAGTAGAGTAGTATTTAGTGACCCCCACGTCTACATTGAGGAGATAAACGAGCTCGAGGAGGCTGTATTTAATTACGAGTTACCCAGCTGTGATTAAACCTAGGACTCTCCTAGTAGCTCTCTAAGCGACTTTGGCTGGCCCGGATACAGGCCCTTCTTCTTGGCCTTTATAATCTCTATAATCCACGGTGCCAACTTGTACACACCAGATCTATACTCGAGAAAACCCCTACTCGCGAGTAGAGCCATAGCTATACTCACCTCGCGCAGTATTATGGCGTCGTCGAGCTCGCTCACAATGTCTGTCTCTCCCTGCTTAGCCCTCTTCTTAATCTCCTCTTTAATGTCGAGTGCCGCAATAATTTCCCCCGCGCTTATGTGCCTAATGAAGTACTCCATTATAATCCTCTCTAGTTTGCTCAGTGAGAGTATTTCTCTGAGACTCCTACTACTAGCGCCACTTGTGGACATGCAACTACACCCCGGCTACTAGTAGTACCAGGTGTTGTAGTAGACGTGCTCGTTAACCATAAACGCAGAGTTCTTTCTCGCCCTGCAGTACCCCTTAAAGAGGCACTTCTCACAGTCCGGTGGAGTATCCCTTGTACAGAGTTTTCTACCCATAATCCAGAAGAAGTCGTCAATAGTCGCCGGCTTCAGCCCTGATCTAGTAGCCACGTACCTGTAGGCCCTTCTAACAGCGAGTCTCAGCAGGATGTCTTCTTCAGCTGTAACCTCTACACCCTCTCTAATTTTACTCCACAGAGGCCCGGAGACTACTACTAGTCCCAGGCGGTACGCTATGCGCGAGAGGTGGTTATCGACAGCCACGTCTAGATCGTCGGTGGGGCTGAAGAGCCCGCGAGCTACTAGGAACTTTGCTAGTAACATTGTCTTCTTCTCAACCGGGTCTTCGTACGCTCTGAACACTCTTAAATTCTCTGCGAGCCCGGGCGCTTCAATAGACCCGTGAACTCTATTATTAGAGAGTTCAATAAGCCTCAGGACACTCGAGTTGTAGAACTTGGTGAGCTTGACGCCGAGGTCTCTTAGTAGTAGAGCTCTCACTTCGGGGTCCGGTGGCGCTGCGCTACCGACACTGAGCCACTTCTTGACATCTTCAACAGTAGTCTCGGCCAGCCTCTCCGGCGCGAAGAACTCAGGGTTCTCACTGTACATCGCCATGCCGAGCCTGTAGAGCAGGTCTGACCCCTTGTAGCACCCATCTTCAAGACACGCTTCGTAGGGTCTACCGGGTCTACTGAGCCTGTGATCCATTGCGACCATTACCAGGAAGTACCTCGCAGTCAGCTCCGGCTCCTCGCTGGGTGGAGGGTAGAACCTCTTGTCGTAAACATCGAGCTTCTCGAGGTGGTGTTCTCCGCGCCTCAGTACTCTCGCAACTCTCTCTACTACCGCCATGTCTACGCCAACTAGCTCCAAGGAGAGACACACCTCTCTAGAGAATAGGGGCTTGAGAGAGTCTTAAAGCACTAGTGCTCTTCACAATTTAACAGCAATAAACCCCTGGGCGTTCTCGTCGAAACGCAGTACTCTAAAGCCCGCTTCTTCAAGCCTCCTCTTAATGCCTTTGAGTATACTTGGAGAGCCGTGCCGGCGGGGTTCTCCCGTGTAGTGAAAGAGCACTCCGCGCTTCTTGAGCACCCTGTAGAGCTCTCTGTAGAATTCTAAGCTGTAGAGGTTGCCAGTACTCTTAGAGAAGCGGGGTGGGTCGTGAATAACTCTGTCAAAAAACTCCTCGGAGAGCTCTGTTATGAGGTCTGTGACGTCTCCCAGAAACTTCTTAATACCCCCCGACTCTAATGCCCTGCTCCAGGGGTTTCTCTGAGCTATCCACACTACGTTCTCGTCTATTTCAAAAGTGTAGACTAGGCTAGCACCTCTCTGCAGCGACGCTATGGCGGTGTAGCCGAGGCCCATACACGTATCTAAGACTACGTGTCCACGTGAAACTCCAGCAGCCCTGACTTTTAGCAGCGTGTCTCTCCACGGGTCAATACCCGTAATTCTGTGCATGTGAATGCCGTTAATTTCAAGTGTGGGTGCCTTGTCCGCCCCTATAGCCTTGAGCTTGTAGTAGCCCTGCTCAGTCGACTTGACAACGTCATACACCTCTCCACTAGTTGTTACAATTCTAACCCTGTCGACTTCGCTCGGAACCAGGTCGCTGAGCGCGTAGTACTCGCCTCTAATTTCCACTCGCCCACTCTCAACACAGACTCTCTCTACGGTGAGACCGAGGTCTAGTGTGACTTGAAAACACCCACTTCTCTTCCTCAACTCCTCAACGAGAAACGACGTAAACCAGTAGCCGCGTACAGGGCTGAAAGAGAACTCGTAGCTACGCAGGCCCACTTCTGGACTCTCCCCTGTAGACGCAGGAGATTGGAATATACCTCGTGAAGCGGCACTTGCGAGAAAGCTCGTGCCGCAACCTCTTCACGCGCCCGTAGAGGCCCTCAACGTACAGAACAGTCACGTACCCCGCACTAGACTTCACAGTAAACTGCGCTTTCACCACACCACTGCTCTCGAGGCTACGAGCACTAACCGGCTTCTCGCTGATAGATATTATTAAGCCGGCGCAGACGTGCTCGCCGTAGTCGTGTAGGTCGTCGTGAAGGTACTCCTCGAGGGCTTTTGTGACTATAGCAGAGCGGTCGCTATTAGTAGTTAGTGCTAGCTCATCTAGCCTACTAGCCACAGGCTCGGGTAGGCTAACACCAAATCTCCTCTTCAACTAGCTACACCAGCCTAGTATATTTTAACACGAGAAGCAAAATGAGCACTAACCCAGTGTAGCCCGCTGGAACACCTCCAAGTACGACTGCTAGTGTAAAGCCGAGAGTAGCCGAGAAGAGACCTAGTGCCAGACTCAGCATAGCCTGCTCTCTCGCGCTACTAGAGTAGAGCGCGGCTACAGAAGCCGGTAGTAGTAGCATTACGTGCTCGGCTATGTAGCCGGCAAATCTCAAGAAGACAGTAGAGACTACTCCCACTAGTGTATAGGATAGCCACTTGTACAAGTTCACGTTTACACCCGCTAGTTGAGCTGAAACCTCATCAATACTCGCTACGAGGACTTTGCGGAGAGACGAGAGCACTAGTAGAGTAGTTATAATTGAGAGGGCTACTGCGAAGACGGCTTCACTAGTACTTATTAGTAGTGGGTCTCCCAGCAGTAGGCTCGAGAGAGAGTACTTCACGGGGATTTTTGTCACAGCGTAGTGTACTAGCATGACTGCGAGGACTAGGGTCAGCGAAGTAGTGATAGCAGTAGCCTTCTCCGGCTGGAGCCCCCTACTCTCAAGTGCCATTGTAGCGTAGATGACCAGTAAGCCTGCCGGCACAGCGTAGTAGTAGAGACTTACTCCAGTAAAGTACTCGGCAATGTAGCCGACTGTAACTGCTAGTAAACTGCTGTGAACGCTCTCCGCGACTAGGAATTCTAGTCTCCTGTAGTACACTATTAAGCTTACAGTGCTGAAAGCCAATGCTGTGGCCACGTAGGCGAGGCCTCTGTAGAAGTCGTAGAGTAGACAGGACACTAGTAGCGGAGCGGAGAGTACTACTAGTAGTAGTGCTTTAAACGCCACGAAATCCACCTCCTATGTAGCTCAACTAGGGCAGCACCCACCATAACACCGCTCACAAAGACTAGTGCAACTACTTGTAGAGTTGTAGTTCTAGGGCTACTAGTACTGGGCGCCTCTGAGCTCTCTAGCGCTCTCAGCTCAGCTAACTGATTGACTACTAGGCGAATTCCGTCCAGAACACTAGTGTCGCTGTAGGGGCTGGGGACAGTTATAATGGGGATGCCGCGCTCTCTGGCTTCAGACGCCAGTTGAGTTGCTCCTTGAAAACCCTCTGTTACAACAACTACTCTGACTACTCCACTAGATAGCAGTTCTCGCGTCTTCTCGAGGGACTCTACGGTAACCGGCACTTCCTCTTCGTACTTTAAAATCCACGCTACTCTAAAACCCACCCACTCTACGTAGTACTGCGAGTGCGGAGTGTCCACAACGGCTACTCCACTATATACTCCTCTGTGCACTAGTATAGACGTGTACACTTCGCCGAGCACCCTGAAGTAGTTAGAGTAGTAGCACTCCGCTCTCTCTGGATTGATCTCGGCGAGTGTTCTAGTCAAATTCGAAATGAAGAGCAGGTAGTTCACGGGGTCTTTTATAGGCATGTGGTAGTTGGGCTGGCCAGTAGCGGGGTTTACACTCAGCTTCAAGCCAGGTATTTCAAGTACATCTACTA
>Ga0326760_1001208_pt1 | contig 11748 bp, 10 predicted proteins | sample GCREP_S_FD_207668 | JGI IMG/M metagenome (GOLD analysis project Ga0326760, IMG submission 207668) | Hot spring sediment microbial communities from Geyser Creek Basin, Yellowstone National Park, WY, United States - GCR.EP_S | ecosystem: Environmental > Aquatic > Thermal springs > Near-boiling...
GCTAATTCAAGAATCTTGCCATCAACAATCGGTAACTCATGAACTACTCCTCGATACAATACTTTATCTTTTTTATAAATCCTTATCTGTCTATTGTAATAAGGACCTAAAACTACTTGCCTACATTTTTTATCATAATCTACTCTTATTGTGCTTAAGGCCACATAACGTTCTCTTTCAGCTTTTTCGACGAGATCTCTGAGTTCGCTCTTTAATTTCCTTCCCAACAATTCATCGTCGTCTAAGTAGAGGATCCAGTTGTAGCTGGCTTTACTTAACGCAAATATCCTATCAGGTTCTACATGACCCCAAGGCTTCCTCTGAAAGACTTTAGCTCCATAGCTCTTAGCCATCTCTACAGTATCGTCAGTGCTATAGCCATCGATCACCACGACCTCGTCAACAACATCCTTAACGTTCTCTAACAGCAACTTTAACCTCTTCCCAGAGTTCCTCGTAAAGGTTATGAAGGAGATCTTAGTACTCATAGAGCTCTGCCCGCTTCCCTAAGTATGTAATACGACCTACTAATTTTTAAGTTAATGACGCCATTAGCTTAGAACTTTCGCACTAGTTATGCTTATTGTTCCTATGTTACTTTAGCATTTTTCTATTATAGTTCTCCACATAACCGCTATGTGCTTAAGATCACTTTTCTGATTATGGTATTTCTACCAGTACTCTCTTCATTTCATCCATATTAAGCACATACCTAGTAAGCTTCTCGACCATCTCTTCATCGCTAATCGCCAGTATACCGCTAAATCCATCAACCACCTCTTCTAGTCTAGATCCTCAGTAAACTTCGCAACAGGAACTCCGGCTCAGATAGACTCCAATGCAGTATGTCCAAGCTAGATAATGTTTTTAATAACGTCGGCGGAACGTCTCCATATATGTGCAGAACAAACCCCGCTTTTTAACACCGAGTCTCTCCAAATACTTATTTACTAAATATACAACCTTGACGAGTTTCGGAAGATTCGTAATTCTAGCAAGGGATTTTCCGATAAACCAGAGCTCCTACATATAATAGGGTTAGGAATAACTATAGCTCTAACGTGGTTCTTTCTAGCTTTCACGTAAGAAACCGCGGTAACGTAGTCGTAGATAAGTTGAATCAATATAAGTTTTATGTACTATCCAATGAATTGATATGTTGATGTACTCGATTAACGCCTTGAAAGCTCCCAATACACCGTGGGAGAAATAGAGGGGTGTCCTGACTTCATCTAGGATGAAGCCACATAATGTTAGTATTTTCCTAGGTTTTCTCAATAGTATCAGCCAAAATGCTTTAAGTCTCAAAGAAAGACCGTTAACGTGTATGATATCACATGCGCGAAGCGTTGAGAAACTAGCTCTCCTGGTTTCAACCCATACAACATTATATCCCAACATCTTGTAGACAAGAGCTAAATATAGCATTGACTTCGCAACTCCACCCTTACTGCTAGGAGAAGTACCTATGAGGCATACACGCTTCATTTTCTCGCTCATGATGCCCTAGACTTGGGATATTATTTGATATTATATTAGTTCGTCATCGATGTACTATATCGATCGTTGCGATTGTCAGCATCACTTAATTCTCTGAACATACTTGTATAGAACTTTTTCTCTAAATAGTGCCAAGTAGAAATATGTTAATAGTAGTGTAAGAAACGCAGAGATGTGTAAAAATATGGAGCTGAATACATACTTCCCTCTATAGAGTGAGGACTTAATCCATTCACGCGGGTCTATATGCGATAGTAGGATGTTTCTAATAAAAACTTTTTTAATGTCTAGGTAGGGGTGCACCTGAAATAGAGCTTTGTTTGCGTATGCTAGCTTCCACCAAAACGATATATGCCGCCTATAATTACCGGGGGCTGGATGAAAAACTACCGCGCTTTCGTTGAAGCATAGCTTAAACCCGTGCTTCAGGAACCTATAACTCATCTCTCCATCCTCAGAAACCGTCATAGGGTTGTAGAACCTGACCTTCTTTACTGTGCTAGCTCTAAACGATACGTTGCCCGTATTGAAGATTACCCTCTCAGGAGTTTTCAGCTTATTAAATAGTAGCTCTAGAATGCTTCTGTTGAAATACCACGTACCCACATTAGAAACTCTCTTTGATGTAGGTATGTAGAATACTGGAGCAAGACACGCGTCACAACCCCTCCTCAGGCACTTTACGTGCTCCTCTACCCACGTAGGTGTAGGAAGCTCATCTCCGCCTATTATTGCGATATACTCTCCGCTAGCCATGCTTAGGGCTTTGTTGTATGCTTGAGCTAGCGTACCGAGAGCTATTCCCCCCTTAACCTTAAAAGGGGACTCCCTGCTGTACCTCCTTATGATGCTGGGAGTTCTGTCGGTAGAACCGTTATCTACAAGGACAATCTCTAGGTTCCTATATGTTTGCCGGTCGATTAGCTGGAGAAGCCTCGGTAGGTTACGCTCTTCATTCTTCACTACTATGATAATACTGACCAAGGCATCACTCATTGAGAACTCCCTCACCAGTTACCACGAACTTAATATTAAGCCCCACGCGTTCGCATATAGCTCGCGGTAATAGGTCACGTACTACATCATTATAGAAACCGTCTACACCCAGGGATCCTCCAGATCTCTTAAGCTCTCTCAGAGCTCGAACTACTTCTTTGGCAAGGACGTGAATACAAACAGTACCTTGGAATTCCGCAGTGTACCTAGTGAGAACCCTGTACTCTAAGGCTATGATACTCCTCAACATCTTTGAGCTACTTCTGTAGAGTTTATAGTATGTTAAGTGATCAGCTATCATCTGAGGATAGTAGTCCTCAACAAGTACTGTGAAACCTGCCTTCTCAAGCACAGTAAACACTACTTGCTGTAACACCTTAAAGATGAAGTCAGCGAAAACAAGTAACGATAGAACCCTTGAGAGTAACCTAGGGTTTGCAACCTCCAATATCGCAAGGCGTTTCTTTTTGCTTAACACCCCACCGAGTCCGTAAGCATAAACCAACAGCGTAGAGAGTAATAAGGAGATGAAGTGCGCTAGACCTCCAAAGGGTGGAGAGACGAAGTATATGCATTTCCCTCCGCGCTCTCTAATCCTCATACAGAGCATTTTCATCAGAGTTGTTTTACCAGATGCTGTTGGTCCCGTGAAGATCAGCATGTGAGATACCTAACCTAAGGTACTACTCCCAGTAACTCTATTAATGACTTCGGTAAACCTCCTACTAAACTCCTCAAATGAAAACATGGAGAGCATTTTACTAAGCCTCTCAGCGTCGGGGACTTCGAGCTCCCTCCTGCTTACTAAGTCCTTAATTATTTCCAGAGCCTCCACGTAGCTATTGTAACAGTAGCCGTACCCGACACTCTCAACTATATCGGTGCAGGAACCGCTAAACACGCTTACGACGGGTGTAGTTCCTGAGGCAAGGGCTTCAAGTACCGATATACCGAAGTGTTCCCCTATTGTTGGGTGGAAGTATACCTTAGCTCTTGAGAGAATGAATCTCTTAGCATCCTCACCTAGGTTAGGTAGTAAGTATAGGTTGCTCAACCCTAGCCTTTCTTTAAGCTTCTCCAAGCTCTTGTAGTAAGTATAGGAAGCTCTATCGCTTACCCTCCCTATAACTACGAACTTAGCGTGCTGAACTCCCTTAGCTACATGGAGGACGGCCTCAATATTTTTGGAGGGCTCGAAGCGGGAGATCGTTACAACCATGTTCTCCTTACCCACGCCTACACGCGGTTTAAAATATTTAAGATTTATGGAAGGATATATAACTACGGAACTTAATCCGCTAAGCTCTTCAAGAAGTCTAGCAGTCCACCTACTGTTAGCTACTATAACTCTACAGCGGCGGAGACTTCTAACGCTAAGTTCGTAGAGCCGCTCTCTAAAAAGCTGTATGTAGAGCTTCCAAAACAAGCTATTAACGTACTTAGGATCCACGCCGGCGCCGAGGGGAACTCTATCCCAGAAGTGTAGTGCGAACCCTAGAGGGTAGTGAACAACACATACGTCAGCCTCTAAGGGGGTTTCACTAGCCTTGGTATTAACTACGATATCCACATCCGATCCCTTAAGCTTTAAAGCCCTAGATAAGTTGTATGTATCTAGAACAAAATCGTAGATGCTTCCAGTCCTTAAAAGAGGCCTAACCAGCACAAATCTAACCCTACCCGGAGGCGTTATTCTATCTACAGAGCCCCTCACACTCAATGTGTAAACCCTAGTATCGAAGCCTAAACCAGCTAGAACTCTAATAACGTCGAGAGCATATAGCTCAGCGCCACCGAGGATATCAAAGGAGCGGTGAATAACTACTGCCTTCACAAACTTTCTACCAGATAAGTAAATAGCCAGTTACAGAAAAGCTTCAAGCAACCGTTGCACGATAACTTCATCGCTAAATTTCTCAAGCGTAACTTCTCTCAGTTTAAAACCCAAATTAATTAACTGATCTTGAGATAACGATGAAATTCTTTCCACTCTCTTAGCAAGTTCTTCAGGGTTCCCTGCTGTGAACATAAAGTCTTCAACATATGTTCCTCCAACTATCTCAGTTATACCGCCGACCTTGGAGGCTATGGGTACGGTGCCTGAGAGCGCGGACTCGACGACGGCGTACGGTAGTGGTTCCTCCCATATGGATGGGAATATGGAGGCCCACGCGTGTCTATGTAGGTTTAGGACCTCCTCGTAGCTTGACCTACCTAAAACCCCGATCTTCAGATTCTCGTACTTCCTCTCTAAGGTCTTCAGGTTTTTGAGGCTTCCGTAGCTGTAAGAACCTGCGAGGATAAACCTCGCTCTAACTCTACGCCTACCTAGCTCCTCAAGTGCCTGTAGCAGTATGTGGAATCCCTTCACGTACCTATCACCACCTACGTAGAGGAGGGTGGGGGTATCGTCGAGGTCCTTACTCACACTCCTACCCAATAGCTTAGGTGGGGGAGGGTTGTAGGCTACCTCGACCTTACTCCCTAGCTCAGGCACTAGGCTTGAGACTATCTCTGCCTGTCTCCTAGATACGCACACAACTCTATCAGCTTGAGCAACCCACCTTCTAGCTAGTTTAGGTAGCCACCAGAGCAGACCCGCTCCTAAGCAGTACTTCACCCCCTTCCTACACTCTAACGATATGTCATCGCGTGTAATCCTGTGTTTGTGCTCCTCGTAAGGTGCTAGAACGGCTGCGGAGTATGATACGGGTATGTAGTCGTGTAGGTGGACGATAACCTCCTTATCCATCTTCTTAGCGTGAGGTATCGCGGGGAAAGCAAGCCTAGGTACGTACAGGATGTCGGTCTCGCGAAGTAGCTTCTCAAACCTGCCCGTCTTAGTGAGTCTTAACGTGTTTAACCATAACACGAACTTCTCCCGTCTTGAAAGCAAGGGCTCGAACACGTACCTTACGTTAGGCAGTAGTGCGGGCTTCCTAGACCCGGTAACCACGGTAACATCAAATACTTTTCTAAGCATATCAGTGATTAAATATGTTGCGAGCTCAGCACCACCCCCATCAGGCCAGAAAAGCTCTGATAACACAAGAACTCTTAACTTCATGATCTAGGCATTCACTAAATTCGCCTAATCGTGAGTAGCGATTATGTAAGCAGGTCTCGATAAATTCTTAAGCACGGCTATATCGTTCGCGAGGACCCGGCAATATTTAGCATGGACCCCCATGCTTGCACTAGCATCGCCTACCCGTCTCTACGAGACCGTCTTGACGTCGCTACCTCTCTGTAGGGGTTTCTGAGCGTTAACGCCTTGCTGTATTACTTGAGTGTTCTTAGGGTTATCGCTCCTCACACCCCTTAAAACGTCCTCAAATATGGCCTTAACAATGTCTAAAACGCGGTCTAAGAACTCGCTCTTCTCAGTCCCGACCCCCTCATTTTCATCCTCCTCTTCCTCCAGCTCCTCCAATTCCTCATCACTTAATTCTTCCTCGTACTCATCCTCCAGAGCTCTCTCCTTCTCTGGCTTTACCTCAAACCCGTGCATTTCAAGGAGTTGCTTCGCACTCTCCAGCTGTTCCAGCGTCTGCTTAAGATCCTTACTTAATCCCGGTGCCTTAAGGCCGGGGGTTTCGGGTGCTTTAGTTACTTCACTCGGTGTTAGCGAGGACTTCCCCAGTTCTTCACGAGTTGTCTTAGACGTGTTTGCGGTTTTCTGCGCGGGCAACTTCTCATAGGCGGGTTTAAGAGATTTATGTAGCTCCTCGGAGGGCTTCTTCCACGTGCCGGACTTCTTGGCCTCCTCGACCTTCCTTCTTATATCCTCTAACCATCTTCTCGCTTCCTCCTCATCCCTCACGTATTTGATGATTGCTGAGAGGATCAGTAACTTTATCAAATTCTCTTGGAGCGGATCCCTGTTCAATTGCTTCAGGAGGAGCACCCAGGTTAATTGCTGGATAAGATTCGATGAATCGCTTGAACTACCGCTCGCAGACGTCGCAGAGCTTACTGCCTCCCTCACCTCATCCCAGCTACTTACTGTTGAGATTAGGGAAACCGCTAGCCTGGCCCCCTCCTCAGAAATATTCAGCCTCTTAGATAACTCCTTCACCAACATCTCTTCAGGAACCCCGATTTCAACGGTTTTAGCGGGCGGTTTAGTGAGTTGCTCGTACACCATATGATTGGTTAGTGCGGTCATGTACTCATCAAGCAATCCGTACTTCGATAATATGAATTGGGCGATCAGGTTTTGCTCGGCTAGAGCCTTTACCTGACGTAGTGGTCCGGGGACCATGGCGGCTAGAGCCTTAGCCGCGTCCTTATATACTCTCAGCTCCCTATCCCTCTTCATTATAGCCTCCGTGCACTCAGCACTCGCTTCAGCCATCACGCTTAGGTGTGAGTTAACGAACGCCACGAATTCCTTCGGATCCTCAAGTTTCTTACTGAGCTCCTCAGGGTCTATCTTGACGTATTGGAGCACCATGATCATCGTCCTCCAACCAATCCCTACCAGCACCTTAGTAAACCAGTGCGCTGGCTTCATAGCAACCCTCAAGATCTCGCTATACTCCCTGCCCAACGTCTTAAGCACCTCACTCATCCCCGCAGAACCAGCCGCTCTCCCCTCCACCCTCCCCCTACCCTTGCCCTGCCTCTGCTGACTGTAGAGACGCATTGCGAGGTCGTTGAGAGAACGGCTCACGCGTTCAAGCCTTCTCGTTCGCGGATCATACACCCGGAACCTGTCGTGTGCGGAGTCGTAGTAGAGTCTACACCCACTCTCAATCAAACCGATCAACTCATTCTCTTCTTCAATCATGTGTCCCACCATCACATCGAGCGGCCGTTTGAAAGCTTTTAAACCTTTGCCAAGCCCTCCGGTCAAAAAGTCAACAAGCTTGTCAAACCAGCTTGTCAAAGTCAAAAGTCAAACCAAAACCTGAACGCGGTCAACTGACACCAAAGCCTTTCAAGTTGCTCCACTTCTTACAGGAACTTACCGCAACCTAGAACTGTAAGCATTTGACAAGGAGCAGGCCTCCCACACAGCCTTCGAGCACTCCCTAAACATGGTAAACATGGTAAACATGGTTCCCTAGCTTTAAGAACTCTCAGAGCCATCAACCTCAATGGAATCGCCTTATCCGATTGAGGACTTAGTACTGTCTGCGGAAACGATAAATAGCTAGTTCACTCGAATATACTTTTCTTGGAGAGGTGCTGAAACCACAGCTCTCCATATACTTCATAACACTCTCCATACTAACTAATGGGTGTATCTCAACAATGTACTCCTCAGCTCTCCTAAGCATATCGCATGGCGTGTGGGGTATAGACTCCTCACAACCCTCGCAATCCATTTTAACAGCCACCCTCCCGGTTAAAGAGCTTAGTACCTCGGCTAAGGTAACGGTCTCAGCTACTTTCTCTCCACCAAGAGTCATCCGAGATTCAACTCCCCTTACTTTAAATACGAGCACTCCCTTACTCCAATGCACGGCTTGAGGGCGAACCTCAGCTACATCACCGACATTATTCCTACACAGATCGTAATATACAGGCTCAAACACTATAACCCTCTTAGCATAGCCTTCAGTTATAAACCACCAAGCGGTCTCACCTAGAAACCCGCCGATATCCACTATAACATCGTAACTACCTTCAAGAACATAATTTTTATCCGCGATTATCTCGGCAAGTGCGGCAGATAGGAACCCAGTTGCAAGCTCTGCTGGTACATAAAACTTCTTACCACGCCACATGTATGTATGTATCTCTATTTATTTTCACAACTTTCTCCCCATGTAAGGCTATCCGTAGTATTGCATCTGCTGTTTTGCTTCTCAGCATCTTAGCCTTTATTATGTAGAGAAGCCCCTCGTATAATCCTAGGACATGGATTATCTTTATTGCTCTTTCCATGTATTTAAAGAGTTTTCCACTCATCGTAAAGACCCCCATCTTATTCCCCTAGGTAGCGAAGTATATTAGCTAACTCCGCTACAGCCACGTTCTCCCAAGAGCCATACACCTCTAAAAACCTTAGGAGCTTAGGATTCGCTTGTAGTGAAAGGTGTTTGCTGTATTCCGTTCCAAGAGCTTCTAAGAGAGCTCTACTCATGCCCTCAACATCCCCCTTCTTTACCAGGGTAACTGAGGGGACTTCTCTATACACGTATCTCAGAGCTGGAATATCATATGCGACACATAGAAGCCCTAGTGCTATAGCTTCTAATAATGTAAGCGAGAATGAGTCTTGGTAAGATGGGTATACTAGCACCTTAGCCTCTGCTACACTCTTATACAGCTCCTCCCTGTGCTTAAAGTACCCTAAGTACTCTACGTTCTTCAAGCCTAGCCTAAACCTCAGATCCTTAAACTCTCTTTCAACTCTTTCAGACGAGAAGGAACCTACAAGCATCAGCTTAGCCTTAGGTAGGGTCTTCTCTACACGTCTCCATATGTAGAGCAAGTCGTAGAGGCCTTTTGTTGGAGAAAGTCTCCCAAAGTAGACTGCTACAGGCTCCTTTTCCCGTGGATTTCTGTATGATAAGATCTCTCTGTCAAACGCGTTTGCTGGAATCGGGATATTGATTTCAACTCTGTGTCTACGGGCTATATCCACTAGGTCGTAGCTCTCAGCTAGAGGTGCGGGTGAGACGGCTTGAACAAGCTTTAGGAAGCCCTTCTGCGCGATGCCTATGAAGAGGCTTCTCAAGTAATTGTTTAGTTGCCAACTTGCTATCCTAGTGGTTAACCTGGGTTCGCTGGGGGAGAATGGGGTGGAATAAGTGTAGAGGGGAAGCTGTAGCATAATGCCCGCAGGTAGCTTAAAGGCTTTTACTAGGTTAGCTAGGGATGTGAAGTGCTCTATGTTCTCGTTCATCGAGTAAACGAAGAGTACTTTGTCGTAGCTTGAGTTAACGAGCTTTATAAATTTTCTTAACAATACTTCCTCCGCGCTCTTAATCCTATGGGTGTAGAGGTATCCGAAACCCAGGAACTTACCGATAACCTTAACTGAAGGCTCCTCACGATTTAATCCCCATTTGAGAAGCGATAGCGACTCAGCGAGAGCTTCATCCATGAGGGGGGCGTCTACACCGCTTCTTCTCACGTTATCATATAGGTTTCTGATCACAGCTTTGAATGCTTCATTAACTTCCAAACCTTTAATAGCCAACTTTGTAGCAGAAACAATGCTGTTAACTGGTACGTAAATAACTGTTGAGAACCCCCTTTCTTTCAAAGCCTTTGAGAAATATGGTAGAAGCTTTGCATCTCTAATGAAGCCTCCTGCCGGGACGCTCTCGATGGGCGTTGTTATCAAGATAACGGCTTCACTCATCTCAGAACCCTGTTTATCAACTCTACCTCCTCTCTCATTATCTCATCCATTGGACGTATTCTCGGGAACCCCACTTTTAACTCCTTTCTCCTCTCCAGCTCAAGTACTTCGATTGCGGCTCCTACAAGCTTTTCAATATCTCCCTCCTTCACAAGCCATATGCCCTCGCCCTCAATATTACCATAGTATATTTCAAGTGCTGGTATACGGTAGGCAACTACAGGAGTCTCCAACATAAGTGACTCTAAAACTGCTAGGGAATAGGAGTCCTCATGACTTGGGTAGAGAATTAGACGGCTCCCTCTAATCAGCTTATATAGATCTTCTCGACCCAGAAAACCGGTGAAGACAACCTTTGACCTGTCTACTCCAAGATTTCTTCAAGAATCGATAGACCCCCCTTTCAAACTTAGGTGATATAACACCCGTTACAAGGAGTTTGAGAGAAGGAAACTCCTTGAGTAGAAATTTAAAAGCTATTAATGCCTCAGCAAAACCTTTTTCGCAACCCATAGATCTCCCTATAAAAGCTATGTAATCCTCACGTGGTATATTTAATGCTCTAACTCTTCCAATGATATTCAAGGCATTCTTATCCAGCGTAACCCCTGGATCCATATATACTAGGTTCCTTGGAACCCTTTGCATATCAATCACTACTGCCGCTATTACCATGTCTAATGAATTCAGAAGAGCGTTCACATCTTCTGTATATTCTTTAGGATCCTTAATCCCTAGGAAATTTAAAATAGTCTCGAAAGCTATTTCGAACCACGAATCTGCAAGTAGTCTTCTATGTAGAAGACAAGCCTCTTTGATATTCTTCATTCTAGTTTTATCCCCGTAGAAAGGCGGTAGTTGAATAAATGTTATGGCAGGTGCTGAGTACAAGTTCTTTAACTCAGAGGCTAAACGTAGATAAGGTAAATCCTCGTGAAACGAGATTATGACATCCGGTTTGTAACCTCTTATTATGAAAACCTTCTTACAGAGGTTGTATTTGTATAGCAACTCGCCAACGACGCCATACAGCCATCTCCTACTCCTAGGAGAAATGTTCACCAGGTGCACTAAGGAAGCGGGCTTCTCATACCCAACAGGTACAATATTGTACCTCCTATAGATTGGTACAACATCCTCAAATCCCTCTCTTACACCCCATACGTAGGTGAGGTAGTCTATGAATGTTGCTAGTTGCCATCCAATTCTATAATAGTAATCCAATGATTGAAGTGCTCTAGTAGTTCCACCACTCCTCGCAAGTATATTCACTAACGTAAGTAATCTGGGAGACATATCATGTTTCCGTGAACCTATATTCATAGCCTCCGCCTCCACTGTTTCACAGCCAGGTTATTGTAAGTCGCAACATATGCCTTTAATTCTGCTATTGTAATCATCTCTTGGAATCGGAGAAACCTCCGATTATACCATAGTTCTCAAAAAACTCTTTAAGTCTCCCCGCGTATTTGAATGGCGTTAAAGCCTCCTCAACGTATTTTCTTCCCTTAAGCCCTAGCTCGAATGACCTCTTATTATCTAACGCTAAACTCTTGACGTTCTCCGAGAGTTCCTCGATGTTGTAAGGGGCGGCTAGGAGCCCTGCACCCGAGGACTCCACAAGCTCTTTTGGCCCGCCTAGCGAGAATGCTACTATAGGCCTAGCCATGGAGAATGCTTCAACGATTACATATCCGTAGAGTTCATGCCATATAGAGGGGACTACGACTACTGATGCTTTTCTCAATAGGGCTATCTTCTTCTCGTTGCTCACGTACCCGTGGTAGATCAGGTTCTCCGGGAGGTTTCTGAGGATGTGGTCTCTGAGGGGTCCCTGACCTACTACGTGTAGCTCTACGGGTTTGATTAGCTCAGCTATCTTCGGGAGTAGGTGGACTCCTTTAGAGAAGTCTAGTCTCCCTATGAATAGG
>Ga0326760_1001209_pt1 | contig 11739 bp, 10 predicted proteins | sample GCREP_S_FD_207668 | JGI IMG/M metagenome (GOLD analysis project Ga0326760, IMG submission 207668) | Hot spring sediment microbial communities from Geyser Creek Basin, Yellowstone National Park, WY, United States - GCR.EP_S | ecosystem: Environmental > Aquatic > Thermal springs > Near-boiling...
CGATAATCGTCAAGCCTTAATCGACTTACTCAATCAGGTGGGCTACCCCTGCAACGACGAAACCTTAGTCGACACTCTTCTTCGGGTTTTTCCTTACAACCCGATTGTGAAAACCTTCAGAGGCTTCCATGTTTATTGTTTTGACCCCGACCTTGCGGAAATCGTGAAAACCTACAGAGACTTGGGCGGGATAGAAATTAGGGTTTCTCACTGCTATGTGTTGCTTCCGCCATCGATTGCAGGTTTTCGAGTTGACGGGAGCACAGTTAGAATTGTCGTTTACGACCCGCTTCGAGACCTGACCCCCGAGAGCATTCGAGCGCCCTTGCCGTCGGTAATCCGAGACTACTTCATCAAACAGTTGCGACCGCAAATGCTTTCGTTTAGTTTTGCTTCTATCGAGCAAACTGCAATGTCTTCTGACTTAAAGTCGTTTATCGTCGATACGCTTACCCCCTACTGGAAAAAGGGCGTGCGAGATTTGTTGACCTACACTCTCGCTGGCGTCTTGCGTCGGGGCGGCGTGCCCCTCAATGAAGCCCTCGACATTGTAGCAACAATTTGCGACCGTGCGAGCGACGAAGAAAAATCAAATCGGCTCTATCAAGTTAAGCGTCAATATCTGCTGCCATACAAACCCGAAGCGGTAGGTAGCGCCTTTTGCGCTGGCGCAAAGAAATTTGCCGAAGTTTGCGCCGCCGCAGGAATTCCATTGCAGGTCTACCGAATGTTAATCAACAGACTTTACGGCTTCAGTTTGACTGCCGATATCGAGGCTAAACTGAAAGACCACGCCTACATAGCCGAGAAGATACTGTCTATCATCCGAAACGACATTGTGTATCATGAAATCTACGGGGAGTGGTTTATCTTTCGAGACGAAGAAAGGCGCTGGGTTAGAGTAGACAGAGACGAAGCTCTTCATTTAGTCATGAAAGCCGCAGCCGAGGTGCGCAAAGACTTGGAAGAAACACTTAGCATTTTGCATAACGGCAATATACCCAAGCAACTTTACAAACCCCTCAACGACTTAATCAAGAAGTCTTTCCTCAACGACACGGTTATGACCTACATTCAAACGAAACTTTCGGTTAACTTTAACTTCCCGCACATTCCTGACGAAGTTAAAGCGTCGTTACCAGCCGAGATTACACGCATCACGGCGCACCGAAATGGCGTTTTGCTGTGGCTCAAAAATGGGGATACTGTATTTTTCCCCTTTGACAGAGAAAACCCAGATAATGACGTGCATAGGCGCTTCTTTATCACTTACACCATTGACAGCGTTGTAGACGAAACTGCAGACATGCAACCTTTCATTGACAAGGTCGCTGAGTGGGTCGGCGGTAAGGAAAACGCTGAGTATCTCCTACAACACCTCGCAAGCGTGCTGGGTCTTGGCAAAAACATCAATCATCAATTCTTGCTATTCATCGGAGACGGTCGCAACGGCAAAAACAGTTTCATCCAAACCTTAGAAGCTGCTTTCGGAAACCTTGTTAGATACACAACTTCGGAAATTCTAACCTCTCGCAAATTTGACAACTCTCTCTATTCGTCGCTCTCTCAACTTGAAGGTTGTGCTTTCGCTGTGATTGACGAAGCCCCCGACCCTGCTAAGTGGAATGTTGAGACTGTGAAGCGCCTAACAGGTGGCGAGAAAACACTTGCGAGACGCCTTTATCATGACGCCGAAACAATCGACATTACTTGGATTTTCATTGTCTTGACGAATGAGTATCCCACGCAGTTTAAGCGTCAGTCGCAAGGCTTAGCACACCGCATAGTCGCTATCAATTTCCCAATGACTTACTCCGACAATGTTGTTACCGAAGGGCGATATATTAAGCGCCGAAACCCTGAAGAGGTAGAATACTTCAAGCGAAACCCGCAAATCGTCATTCAAGCAATGCGTTGGGCGTTTAAGCAAGCAGCCCAAAAGAATTTCGTTTTGACCGAGCCCGAGCAAGTTAGTAAATTCACTACGCCAATCAAGTTGAAAGCCGATAGCGTTAGTTACTTCTTGAGCAAATACACTATCGACGACGCCCACGCTGAAATTCCGCTGCAAGAGCTCTATCAAGCCTATCGGCGGTTTGTAGAAGAAGAAGGGATTGGCTCACCGCTCCCTGACAACATTTTCGCAATGCGTCTTTACACCAAAAACATTCAGCACGAGCGTCGAAACGGTCGCACATACATTATCGGTCTGAGGTTAAGAGAAACTACGCTCCTTGAGCCAACAAGTAGTCTTGTAGGCGACAACGGCGACGGCGACGGGAAAGCGCCCGAGCCTGTCGATGAGCAAAGTTATCTCGACCAATTTCCCTTCTAAGGTAGCAAAAGGAGGGTGACTGCAAATGTTAGTGAAATTCATCGCCCAAAAAGGCATTGCACAACTTTGGGAAGCAGCAACGCACAAGCAATGTTGCTACCATGACGAAGACACGGGGCGTCGCTGCGGGGCTTATACACGCTACCGTATCCGTTGCGACCGCTCGGCGGGTGACGGCGCTCCTTTGTGCCCCGCTCACCTGCCTGAGTGGGCTAAGGTGACAAGTGACTTTGGTGAGGGTGTATGGCAGTCTTGACTTCGGTCAAATCAGGTCAATGGAGCGACCCGACAACTTGGGATGCTGGTAGAGTGCCCGCTGCGGGCGACCAAGTTGTCATTGCGTCGGGGCACACAGTCACCTACAACATTGTGGAAGGCAGCGCAAATGATGTGATACTTGGGTCGTCTTCAACTCCATCCGCCATAGATTTGGATATCTATGGCACGCTTCAGTTTGACACTTCCGCCACCCAGCCTTTAAGGTTGCGGTTTAACGGCTATATCCGAATTAGGAGCACTGGCAAACTCATTGTGGGCACTCCGAGCAATCCTATGCCTGTTAGAGTTACGATAATGAAGGTGACAGCGGGCTACCATATGATTTTGCACGACAACAACGCCGAAGTTAGTCTTGTTGGGTCTCCCAATGTGCCATTTGACAGTCAGGCGGGCTATTACCGTTTCGTTACTACGCTTGCAAGTGCAGCAAGTAGTGGGGCGACGCAGATTACAGTTTCGGAAAACCTAAATTGGCAAGTTGGGGATTGGGTTATGTTGCCCCGCCTACCGTCTGGCGAGTTGGTGACTTCAACAACTTTGCCTTTCGTTGCGCAAGTCACAGCGGTTAGCGGAAACACTTTAACCTTAAGCGCTTCTTTACCTCACGCCTACCCTTCAGGCGCATGGGTGGCAAAAGTCAACCGCCCAATTACGCTTCATTTTGTTAACAACTCAACGAGTTATCATGTGATTACGAATGCGGGGTCGTCTGATTATATAACTGTGTCAGGTTTAAGGTGGGTTTGGCTCTATACTCCGAGCACAGCGGCGGGCTACTTCCTACTTCGTGGGAATGTTACCGACGACAACATTTCCTACACGACAATTTTGCCCCACCACATAGGCACAAATGCCCTTTACAACACTGTAAATTTAACCTATCCGACTGTCTATTACCACTGCGGCACTTATTTACAGGCTGCTAACAATCACATGCGTCATGTTGGTGGGGTTTTGACTTCCCACCTATCTCTGTTTGGCGCTTCGGGCAACATAGCAGTAGAAGACGCACATGTCTGGAATTGGCGTGTTGGCGGAAACTTGTCAAACAAGGTTAGAATGAAAAATTGCACTATTTTCTGCCTTACACTTTACGGCATATATCACATTGTTGAAGACAGCACAATTTATGGGCTGCATATGTGGCAAAACTTTAGCACACCTTATCTTTCCCGTGCAGCATTTCGTAACTGCAAGTTTTACAACTACTCAAGCCTCGGTTACAGCACAACAATGCGAAATAGGTTTGATTGGATAGAAACGGGCGGGTTGGTGTTTGCAGATTATCTTAATTGCGAGTTAAATGACACTTGGGTTGAGCCTTACAGTTTTAGTGACGCTTTCGGTTACGACATGCCTAAAGTGCGCTTTGTCAACAAAATTGTTGGCGACACGGTGATTAAGGAGCAAGAGTTTCAAGCAGGCGGGATATTCCAGAGTGAAGAAACCGAAGTGCCCCCGCCGTCGCTTTTGCCTAACCCAGCGGTCTTCAGGTTGACGCCGAGAAACCCCCGCTTAGCGGTTGTTAAAGACTTTCAAGTTGCGCCCCGCCAAAAATTGCTTGTTGCAGTTAAGCGCACAGCCGACCTGACTTATGCTGCGATTAGTCTAATCCCGCTCTCAGAGCAATTCGTCGTCAACCCCGAAGTCACAAGCGGCGACACAATAGATTTGTCAACAATCGTTGCTGACACTTGGCAGTTGCTCGTGTTTGAAAACGATAGCGACGAAATCAAAATCGTGCGTGTCTTAGCCAAAGGCACTACGGGGTCGCTCTATGTTGCTGTGCAAAACCAAGTTTTGCTGTTTAACGAGTTTTACTTGATTGCGTATTAAAATCTTTAACGGGTGAGCGGCTATGGGGAAGAAGCAGACCTTCACAAAGCAGAAAACGGGTGCTATAATCTTTTGTGGGAGTTGCAAAAAGGAGATTTGGTTGTCGAGCAAGCACATAATCACAAAAGGGCTCGTTTGCAAAAAATGCGGCTCGAAGGAGACTATGCTGAAATGCGCTCGAAGGTAGACACTGTCAGGGTTGAATGCGAGTGCGCAAGCAGAAAAACGGCTACAAACCTTACGCAGCACTGCGATATGACCAACAACTTAGGCTGCTTCGTGAAAATGTTTCCGACGCAGCCTTCCGCTATCTTTTTGTTAACACGGATTTAAGCACAATCTACATTACAGATAGAGATATCGTTATCACCTGCGACAAATGCTTACACCCAGTTTTCTTCGTGGAAGTTACCTGCGAGAAAGGCACGGTCAAACATTGCTCAATTACCGCTTCCGCTGCAGCCCGCATAGACAAGTTTATTGCCCCTTCCGCAGCATTCGTTTTTCAAATTCACAATTATCGAAACTACAACGACAACTACACGCCCCGCAAGGTTACAGTTTATTGGGTTTATTTGCCAGCAAAGTTTCGAAAAAATGGCTACCCGCCGCCCCGTCACCTTACTTACGAGCAATTTCGTGCTTACATGTTTGAGTGCTACAAAATCCTTCACACAGACGAGGTTTGCGAAAGCGTTAGACTTAGAAATGGAGAAATTTTCGAAGGTATCATTCCGAAGGTAGCCTTAGTAGATAGTTGGGAGGGCAATGAAAATGAATTCTAAACAGCGTCGTGCTAAGACTTCTGAAATTCGTGTGCAAGTTAACGCTGTGTGCGAAACCTTTCTGCGGGGCGAAATTGACTTCGAGACCGCTTATGCACAAATTGAGCAACTCATGCGCCCAATCAACCGAGCCCTCATTGAGTATTATGAGCGTAAGGTCAATCAGCAATTCACAAACATTGTGCGTGAAGACATTGAAATCGCCTGCTTAGAAGGCATAGTCTTTGCCCTACGCAACTTAAAGCAAAGCGACAACTACTTCAGTTTCATTCGCAAGCACATCAAAGGCAGCATTTTGACCCTCATTCGCAACCTCGCATTCGCAAATGTAGCAAATCAAGGTCGCTTGGAGAAAATCCCGCTGTCGCTGCTTGGCGACGAAGACAGTGACTTAGAGTTTGCTGACGCTGACGAAGACGCTGACGCTAAAAACTTAGCGCTGTTTGGCACGGAAGGGTTTCCTTACGCAGAAATAGAGTTGCGTGACTTTATCGCTAAGTTGCCCGACGCCGAGCGGGAAATCGCCCTTAAAATCCTTGAGGGCTACGAAGTTGACGAATTGCGCTTCATGATTGACGACTTTGACACGCACTTCAAATCACTTAAAGCGAAACTTGCTGAATTTCTGTCACTGTAGCAAAATTGAGTAAGTAATCATCAATTCTTGAGTGCTCGTCTTGTTTATGGGGCTTGAGAAAACATAACGAGCCCACTCACCCGTGCCGTCGGAATTTTCTGCAATCGCAACGCTGTAGATTGTTGTGTTAGCCTCCGAAGTCGCCCAAGTCGCTTCCCAGCGCATATACTCGACCCCGCTTTCGGTTACAATTGACTTCGTCGCCGTCTTTGCGGGCGTGATTAAAGCGGGCACAGTCGTTTCGCTATCGGTAGGAGTTGTGCTTGAGCCTGAAAGGCAGAGATAGTTACCGTTATACTGTGTTGAGTGCTGAATAATGTTTCTACGCATGTAAGCCTTACCCTGTGCGACTATAGTGTTGTAGCCCCGCTCACTGTAGACGATTTCGCCCGACTTGGCGTCTTTGAGCGTCACTTCAACTATGCCCACGATTTTGACGCAGTCTTTCGTCTCGGTCATACGCTATCACCCTTTCTCACTTGCGCTACTGCAAAATGTGAAACTCTGCTACAGCGATAAAACCTAAAGAATTGCTATCGGCGTAGATTTCTATTTCGTCAAAGTAACCCGTAGTGCCAGCGGGAAGGGTAACAGTAAACCAACCGACCTGATTTGGCACTAATGAAGCACTTGAAGCGGTCTCACCAAAGAAGAAGGCTTGAATGTAAAGGGTCTTGCCCGTAGCGTAACCTGATATGTAGATTTCAAGGTCTCTCGGTAAACTAAGGGGTGTGTTGAAGTAAAGGAAAGCGTAGCGTGGGTTATTTGGTGCGGGCGGCGTGTAGTAAAGCGAATAACTTGTAGAAGTGTCATTATCCCACCAAACAGATAAGTTAGCGCTAATTGATTGCAAATTGTGGTTGTAAACAACATAACTGTCGGGGATAATGTAGCCCGTCGGTTGCGGCGACCTCACTTGATATGTGACAGTTTCGCTCAAACTCAAAGTGTCGCTCGGAGCGAAATCTTTGCGCAACGCTTTCAGCAACTCACTGACGGTTAGACTATCAGTCGCTGCAGCACTAATCTTGCTAATGCTTGACAATACGAAGTTAACTGCGTCACTAACCGACAAGTTATCTGTGACATTTTGCCTGATATACTCGTGAATGAGATAGTCAACTAAGTCGCTGACGCTGATTATGTCGCCGACGCTTTGCTGAATTTTGGAAAGGTAGAATTTAGCACTATCGCTAACGCTCAAAGTTTCAAGCACTGCCAACCGAATTTTGACGAAAATGCTATCGCTCAAACGAGTAATATCTACTGCTTTTTGCCCCCGCTTGATTTGCACGGTCGGGGCGTAAGGCGGGTTAGTAATATTCTCGCTCTGCCTACTCCGTCGGAGCAATCTAATCAGGTCTTCCCAAGCCATTTTGTTTCACCCCAAGCACTTGGCGCTACGCATACTTCACGACTTTGAGCGTAGTGAAGATTTCGCCCGCAGCGTCAGCACGCCACGAAACATCTTCGACCCACTCGATTTCGTTATTAGCGTTACGCACGGGCGTGCCAACCTGATAAAACCAGAAGCCCGCAAACTGATACTCACGCCGATAATCTATCGGATAAGTTGTTGAAACATAGACGCCTCGTGAAGAAGCCAAGTCTGACTTAAAGACGCCTGTCGGCGAAACCCTAACTGTGTTTGTGCTCTCGTTTTTGCTCGTCGTAATTTGAATTGCAATTGCTGTCGGGAGCGGGGCGGGGCTCAAACTGCTTGCGGGCACGATAGAAATGTTGCCGTCGGCGTCAAGCAACAAAGTCGGTCGTGGGCTTAAGTGCTGCATTAGATACTCGAGCGCTTCGTGTAGCGTGTTGAAACTTCGTTGCTCCTTGTCGAAAATCCACTTACCCCTGTAGGCGCTGTCAAGCACGATATTTTTGGGATAGTGTGCTAAGGCTTTAATGATTGTCACAAACAAATCGGTCGTCAACAAATGCGGGCGGAAGGATTGGCGCACAATGCTACCCGCCATGTAAAGCGGGTGTGTCGCTTTAACCTCGTAGACCGTTTCATTGCCTCGCACTCGTTGGTCTACGGCGACGACTTTATAGAGCCATTGAAATTCGTTGCCGTCGGCTGCGACCCGCACGACTATAATGTCGCCCAACTCAACGGGGTTATAACTCGTAAACGAGCAATCCTTCCAGCCCCACTGCAACTGCGTTACCCCGCTTAGGTTTGCTAAGTTACCCGAAGTAACATAGGTCGGTTGCGTTAAGGCTATGGCTTTGCGGAAAATAAAGGGGGCTTTAGTTGATTTCGTTGGGTAAGGTGGCACTTGCACCCATTGAAGCCCTTGCCAACCGTCAGTCAGAATGTAACCCGTAAATCCCAGATTTAATCGTTGCGCAAAAAGGAAGCGATAGACCTGAAACGCCGCCCGCCCCGTCAGGCTGACCTTAAACTCAGGCGCTACGGGTATGAAGTAGTTGGTGAAGTAGTATTGCTTGACTTCCTTGCCTTGCTGCAACCTTAAAACCAAGATTGGGTTAGCACGGGGGTCGGGCGTGATAGGAAAGAGCATGGCGGTTATGTCGTAAAAATCCCCGCCCGCTGGGGCTTTTGTTGCAGTGACATAAATGTAGTTGTTAGGGAAACCTATCGCTTGCCCGCTACTCGGGTTAAACTCGTAAAACTCAACTAAGTTAAACCACCATGCGACCTGAGCGTAGGGCGCTTTAACGATTTTGAAGTTGCAGCACGCACTCGCTTCAACTTGCACAACTTGCCCCGCCTCGAGGTAAGCCGCTCGTTGCCCACGCAGAATGAGCGGATAGCAGAAAATATCCGCCTTAATTCTGTCGGTTATGTCTTCAAGGTAAGCAGGCAACTCAATGAAAACCTTCGTCTCAGTAAACTGAATTGCGCTGCCTTCAGGCGGCGAGACTTTTTCTACGACGAAGTTGCGCCCGCCGATAGGCACAACCGTCTTTTCTTGAAAATCAAGGGCGTCTAACACGCTAACAGTGCCAATGGGCGAGGTTATGGCGGGCACGCCAAAATAACTCGCAGGCGCTTTTTTGATTGCAATTTCAACGCCCATACTAATCACCACTCCCACTTGTTTCGGGTTTCTTCACAGGCGGAAACTTGTGTATGACCTCGTAGTCTTTAATGACCTGAAATTCCTCGCCCACAATGTTGACCCACGCCGCTTCACCAACTTGGCGGTCAAACACCTTAGTCTCAAAGTGCCAGCCTGCGTGCGTGGGGCTTAGATATTGCACAATCAATTGCCCCGCTTGGCTGAAATCAAAGTTAGTAGGCACAATGAATTTGTAAGTGTAAAAGTTATTCTTTGTGACTTCAACGACGGTTTCAATTTCCACAAACTCAGTCGGCGTGACGCTTGATAGTGCGTCAACTAAGTCGCTCACGAGATAGACACGAGAGTTGTAGTCGTTTATTAAGCCTGCAAATCGGGTGTCTTTTTCGTCAGCCATAAAACTCGTCGCTCACCCCCAACAACTTGGTGTAGTTTGTGTCTCGCACAGTTATTTGCCCGCCCGCCCCGATAAGCACTATATGCTTTCTTTCGCCAACAATTAGGCAGAAATCTTGGCTGCGGTTAACCGCTAATATGGGCAACAAGTTGTAAATGTTAAACAACTCGTATCTAACCGTGCGTCGCCACCATTTCTTCGTGGGCATTTGAATGTTGTAAATCACGATAGTCACAAAGCCGTTGCAACTTATCCTACCGTCGGGCAACTCCATGACCCAAATTGCGAATGTCGGGTGCACAACGACGCCGAAATCGTTAACTAACCCGCCCTGCCAATTCGACACTCTCGGCGATTTTGAAGGCAAACCTTGAGAATACTCCAAAAACATGAAGCCCAACTTTTTTGTTTGTTGCCCGTCAAGTTTCATTTTTTCTCACCCCCGTCTTCAACTACTGGGGGCGGTAGCGTTGACAGAATGTCGGGTCGGGTCGGCACGGAATTGCGGGGCACAGACAAAGGCGGGAAAGGAAACCTCGAAATATCACTCCAACCTATGGCGTCGTAGCGATTGAGTATTATCGGGAATAACTTTTCAACCTTGCCATTGCGCACAATAAACGCCCCGCTTCCGTGATTTGGGCGGTCTTGCTGATAGTATGAAGTTTGCAGCAAAATGAAATCCTTGCTTTCAAATCTAACTTGGTCTTTCTGATAGTCTATGTAAGCGTTGAAGCGTTGGAAGTGGAAGTTGAATGGCGCTAACGGCACAAAAGCCCACTGTTTGTTGTAGTGCGCCATTAGTAGCAATCCGTGTGTTAGCGCCGAGCCGAGCAAAATCGGCACGGGGCGCACGGAAAAGATTTCGTGGAAGCCGTAATCGTCGCAAGCAATGTAATAGGTTGGTGGCACTTCAAGCGGTAGCAAGATAGACGCAACAAAGCCCGACCAAAAGTAGTTTTTATCAAACGGGTAATCGAGCCTATCTTCTGCGTCTTGCACGGTTGTGCGAATGTCTCTAATCGTGAAACTTCCGTTGGGGCTTTGCAGCGTGACAATTTCAACGGGATAGTAAAACTTTAAGGGCGCATATTGGGCGGTTAGGTCGTTGTGCTCATACTGCAATTTTGCTATCGCTGCGTTTGTGCCCGCATACTCTATGTGGGTCTCTGTCAATGCTGTGGCTTTAAACACAACTGCGTAGTAAAGATTGTCAACATAGGCTATGTAGCGGTCAAACCAGCGCCGTTTGACTTCAAAGGTCGGGATAACGAATGGGTTAAAGCACCAAACGCCTCTGTCGGGCGGGTCGGATAAATCGGTGTTGTCTAAGGAAATCACTGCTTCGGTCATTGCGGCGTCGTCGCCCGCATAGAAGGGCACAAAGTAGACTTCGTTGAAGCGGCTAAAGGAGTAGCGCAAGTCAAACCAAAACTGCAAAACTTTCCCGTCATTCCAGTAGGGATAAACGAAGGGTTGACTGGCTTTTTCGTTGTCTAAGTCAACTTCAAAAGATTTTGAGATAAACTCAATTTTGACTTTAGTTAAGTCGCCGTCGGGAATTTGGTCGTGGTGATAAATTATGCCTATGTAGACGAAGAAGTCGATATGGAAGGGTTTCTTTTTGCCACGCTCAAAGGCGATAGCGTAAAACATTTTGCCAACTAAGCGCACGGGAATTAGCGGATTGAAGAATTGATAAGTGCGATAACCTGTGGCTCGGTTAACCCATGTAAACTCTGGCGGCTCAATCCAATCAACAACAAGTTGGCGGTCAAGTGAAGCGCTAATGTCTTTGTCGTTGACTATCAGTCGTCGTGCTCCGTTTTGAGCGGGAATGTAGGCAGTGCCCGACGGCGTGCCGCCCACTAAGTTGGGCAAACATAGCCCCGCTTGGTCGCCCCAACCGTCTTGTGTGACAAGCAAGTAGCCTTTCATGTCAAAATACAAGCCTACATAGGGCACGCAATATCACCTCACACATTTCTCACCAATTCGTGGGTAAGTTGCTTTCCTAATGCTTCGTTTACTGCGTCGGCGATAGCGGCACGAATTTGGTCATAGCCGAAGGGCACATTGACAGTCACAGTTGCCCCGCCCGCTGATTTCGCAACGGCTTGTGCGATAAAGGCTAAGTGCCCGACTGCTTGTTGCAGCAACACGATAATGTTTTGAATTGAGAGCCAGATTTGTTGGGCGTAGAAGTAAATGTATGCGGTGTAACTTAAGGTCATTTCTTCACGAGAGGGTGTGTAGGCTACGGGTTTGGCTTCTTGCACGACAGGGATAGCAAAGTAGCCGAAAGCGCCGTAGCGGATATGGTAGACGCCCGCCCGAGCGGCGAGGTTGGCTGCAAGTCTCGCAGCGCTCTCATAGGCTTCCGCCATTTTGTGGCGCATTTCTTCTTCGGCACGGGT
>Ga0326760_1001210_pt1 | contig 11739 bp, 5 predicted proteins | sample GCREP_S_FD_207668 | JGI IMG/M metagenome (GOLD analysis project Ga0326760, IMG submission 207668) | Hot spring sediment microbial communities from Geyser Creek Basin, Yellowstone National Park, WY, United States - GCR.EP_S | ecosystem: Environmental > Aquatic > Thermal springs > Near-boiling...
TTGCAAACTCTAAAAGCTTGTTATAAATGCTCTCCTTAACCGAAATGTGCCTATAACCCTTTGGAGGCATTTACTCCCACCCAGAGCATATCAACCTTACCCCAAACCGGAGTATATACTCCAGCTCGGAGTATATACCCCAGACCGGAGTATATTAACCTTACTCCAATTTGGAGTATATACCCCAAGCCGGGGTATATCAACCTTACCCCAAACCGGAGTATATACTCCAAACTGGAGTATATCGACCTTACTCCGAACGGGAGTATATACTCCGAGCTGGAGTATATGGCCGCGCCATGGAGACTTACTCTAAAGAGGAGTATATACCCCAGAGAGGAGTAAGAGGCCCCTGCTGGCTGGAATGCATCACCGCCTTCATGGGGTCGGCGGGTTTCGGTGAGCTTTTTAGAGCAACAGATTAAAAGAGCAACTCGACTGCGGATTCACTAGCACGCGTGTCTTATTATAAGGATTGCCTCAGTAGAGTGAAAGTGAATTCCTTATTTGAAGAGCTTTTTGGGTATGGGATTCACTAGCACGTGCGTCTTTTTGAGAAAATTCTCGAAAACCTCGACAGCTCCAAGAACGCTGAGCTCACGGCCATAGCTCACCACCGATGAGCTCACGGGGTGAGCTCACAGCCGATAAGCTCACGACCTTCTCCCGAACCTTCGGGAGAAGGTCGAGAACCGTCCCCCACCTCCTCCGCGTAGGGAACCGCTTAAAAGAGGGCTACAAGTCGAAGAAGAAGGTAAAGAAAGGCGTTGGAGTTGAAGTGCTTAAGGCCTTTAAGGCCCCCTAGTCCGAGGAGCCTTTAGAACCGCTATCACGATGCCAACGACGACCACTACGACCGCGACGACGTACCAAAGGGCCTCCGGAACAGCGGACGGCACTAGAGCAGGCGCGGGAGGCGCCCTAGCCTCAACGACCGCGCTGGCCACTGAAGGCTCGTAGAGCTCGCCACCAGCATAAGAGGCTGTAATAGTGTAGGAGCCAGCCCTCTCCAGCCTTACGGGGGCTGAGAAGGAGCCGTCCTCGCCCGCCGTCACGTCAACGGTCTTGAGGGAGCCGTCCGGCGCCACCACGCTTATCGTTATCGGGACGCTCATGGCTGGCTCTATCCTGCCCCTGACCACGACCTCTCCGCCCGCGTCAACGGTGGAGGGCTCCGCCGACACCGTGAGGGCGGTCGCAAGCGTTATCCTAAGGGAGCCCAGGTCCTTGAATGCGACCTCCTTGACCTCAGTACCGTTGAGCTTGACCTTGACGCCCTCTTCAGGGAAGACCCTTAACGCGATGCTAGAGACGTCTGGCTCCCTAACCCAGTAGAAGAGCGTGTTATAGAGCGTCAACGTGTAATTGCTGAGAGCCTTAAGAGTATCGACGGGCATGGAGCCCTGAGGACCCTTCTTCACGACCCTCGGCGTGGCGAGCTCAATTGAGAGGAGGCTTGCGCGAGAAGGCGCGTCCTCTGCCTCTCTTAAGGAGAAGCACAGCTTTCCGTCGCCCACTACCTTGAAGTCCTTCGCAAGGCCTCCTAGGGCTAAGAGGAGCTGCCAGACGTCTATTGCGTAAGGCGATGGCGCAATGACATGCCGTCCGAAGATGTCGTGAACTACGTAGGCGAAGGTGAAGGCCTTCCAGAGATCCTCGCGGTGCGCTTTAAGGCCCCCCTCCATACGACAGTGAAACGCGTCTTGCGAGGAGGTCAGCGAGAGTGTTATTGGGTGGGTCGAGGGCGGGCTGAAAACTTCGTCGAAGGAGGGGGCTACGTCAGCGGGGAAGAGCTTGGAGAGCTGCTCGTCCACCTTCCTCTTCTCGATGAGCACGCGGAAGTCTATTCTGAGCTCGTTCTCGGCCTTAGAGGCCTTCAATAAGTCAACCCTTGCAACTGCTGAGCCCCAGCCCGTGACGGGGGCATTGAAGAGAGAGCTCACTAAACTCTTCAACCGCTCTTCATTAACGGTGTTGTTCTCTTCAACGTATTCCCTCAAGAACTTGGCGAACTCGCCCGTTGCCACGAGCTTTAGAGAGCCCTCCCAGAGAGCTACTGGCCCGACGGCCCGCTTATCGACGACTGAGAGGGAGAGCGAGGCCTCTGAAGAGGCTTCTGAGGTCCTGTTCCAAGCCCTTAGCTCAAGGCTCACGCTCGTGATATTGCCCAGCTCTGCGCGTAGTGCCTTCTCATAGCTCAGCTCGAAGTAGCTCTTGAAGTCGTTGGGCATTTGTTCGGGGCTCGGGAGGGCCAAGGGCTTGGCGAGGCAGGAGAGCGAGGCGGTGATCGTGCGTGCGAGCTCGTCAGTGTCGAGGGAGGCGTTTAGGGAGTACTTGACGGCAGTCGGTTGCTCAAGCTTTTCGACTATGCGGAGGGCCAGCGATGCGCTCCCATCCCTGTACATGTGGAGAGCGCCTTTAGCCTCTACCACCTTGCTCTCTGGAGAGGCCTTGACGAGCGCTGGCGAAGCCGAGGGTGTTAATGGAGGTGTTAAAGGCGCTAGAGCTAGGAGGGCTAGGATTAGTAGCAGGAGTGAAGTTGGTGGGGCTGATGCCGGTCTCGATACCGGTCTCGCTTTTGGAGCCTTCAACGTGCTCGTCATCTCCAACACATCATTCTAGAGCGCTTTTAAAGGGGTTGATGAATATGGAGATGAGAATAGAGCGCCTGCACTTATGATGCCTACTCCTCAGCGCCTCCACGCTTTTTCGAGAAGTATGCAACCGAACGGGCTCCTACCATAGATCACGCCGACGCTATCAGAACCCCAAGCAACTGCCCACAGCTCGTAATTGCTCGCCGGTAGCGAAAGCCCGCTACGAGAGAACTCGACGCAACCATCCCGACCCGCCGTCTGAACGTACTCAGTAATTTTACCGGTCGTCAGGTCCTTGACTATTAGCGAGACCCTAGCGCCTGGCACAGGACTGTAGTCCGGCGCCTTGAACTCGTAGACCCTCAGCCTCAGCTTGCTCGAATCTCTCTGGAGGACTGAGAGGGCGAGCTCTCTGTACTCGACGTAGCCACTCTTTAGAGTGAACTCGTCCGTGGCAGGGGTCACAGGTATTAGAGACTGCTTATCGACCGAGTAGCCAGTAGGTCTTAGAGTTTGAGGGTCTATTGGGTCGCTCTCTGCATAGCTATTACCGTTTGAGTCGATGCCCGTCTTCAGGAATAGCCTCTTGGACTCCAAGTCCAAGCCGTAGTAGAGGTATGGCCTGTTCTTAACGTTGGTGTTGTCGTCGCACCAGAGGCCGTAGACCCTTATGACGTAGAAGGAGGGCGAGAGCCATACTTGACGCGCTTCGGGCTTTATGGAAGCGAGCCTGATGTAAGCGGTGAAGGTCTTTGAAGTACCGCTGTAGGAGATCGTTATGGTGATGGGCACGTCAATATAGTCGATCCCTTGCAGTGGCTTTGCCCTGAAAACCTTGTCAGAGGTAAAGCAAACCCATCCATTATTCAAGTCGTCTCCCGTCAGCTTCTTAGTTGCAGTAAAGCTACCGCCCTCCGTGTACTTAGCCCTATTAAATGGGTCGTTGGGATCGATGGTCCAGAAGTACTCCATAGGGAAGGTGACCGTGACGGTCATCTCCTCTCCCGGGCTACCTTGGACTTCCACGTAGAGGTCTGGCTTTGTGAAGTCCCCGAAGGCCATCTTCGAAGGACCGCTGGGATCGCTGGGCTCAGTCCAGCCTTTTGGAAGCACCTTTATCGTGGACTCCTCGTCTTCTAGCCTCCAGTCTGTGGGAGAGTTGAAGCAGAGGACTACTTTCGGGTCCTTTACTGTCAGCGATTGGAGGGTGGATATCTCGACGCTCTGGAACTGGAAGGCGCAGTCGTTGCGGTACCATATCGGCGTTTTGTCAAAGCACGAGGCCTCGTAGATGCTGAGGCCAGCGTCTGAGTGGGCGAGGATGCCGAAGTAGACGTAATAGTAGCCCGGCTCTATCTTGTCCTTCTTTACGTCGATCTTTATCTCGGGAGTCCAAGTGGTTCCAGCACTGACATTCTCGTACACTCTAAGAGTGAAGAGGCGTTGCAAGTAGCCGACGCTCGCGGCTTCCCAGCTCATGGGCTGTGGAAAGCCCTCGTAGGTTATAATTGTATAGACGTCGCCCCACATATCATACTCATATCGAACTGTGATCTTGACGAGGCATACTTGGAAGTAGACGTCTGCGCGAGCCCAGTAAGGAGGAGTGTCCCACCAATGGAGGAGAAGATAACTAGGCTGCGCTAGGAAGTCCTGCACCGCCTTGATGCTCGCCTTCACCTTAACGTATGCCGTGTCTCCTGAAATGTAGATCTGTTGTGGAGTGTAGAAGCCTGTGTAGGTCCAGAAGTCTGCGTCATAAGCGAAGACCCTAACGACGACACCTCCCTTGACACCTCTAAGGGCAGAGCCTAAGGGTGTCCCGATTGATAGCCACCTTATCTCGCCGTCATAGTAGAAGCTGTAGCCCCACGAGCGCCCGACCACGTGCCAAGTCCCATAGGGTCCTTGAAATCTCTCTCTATAGCCCATCTCCCATCGAGGGTAGCTGTCGAGGGGCGGTGCCGTGAAGGTCTCGGCCTTAGCGATGCTCGACAGTCCGAACAGTTCTAGCGAGAGGGCGAGTACGAGGGCTAGTGCGAGGATAGAGGGGGTTAAGTGAGTTAAGCGGGCTCGTGCTGAGACCTTGCAATGTAGAGCCTCTAGAGCTCCTCTAGTACTCATGTAGAGGACTGCTTAAAAGGGGGAGTGAAGGTCGAAGTGAAAGGGCTTGTGAGTCATCTTTAAAGTCATCAGTATAGCAAAGAGCTTTATCGTTTGAGCAATGGCCTTCTGAGCAGTAATAGATGTGAACCTTTTCACGCCTTCCAATCCTTTTTAACGTAGGGTGATTTGAGGAGTGCTATAAGGGTGCCCACGACCACGACGAGCACCACCACGACGTAGTAGATGCCCTCCAAAAGCGCTGAAATCAAAGGCGAGGGAGGGGCCTTCACCTCGACAAAGGCCTTGGCAGAGGAGGGCTCGTAAAGCTCACTACCAGAGAACACCGCCCTGATCACGTGGACGCCCGCTTTCTCAGGCTTTATCGAAATGGAGAAGAGGCCCTCATCGTCCGTCTTCGTTTCAATCGTCTTGGTAGAGCCGTCGGGCTCCTCAACCGTTATCGTTATCGGAGCGCTCATGGGTGGATCTATCCTCCCTCTCACCAAGACCTCTTCACCAGCTCTTGCGTTAAGAGGCTCTACAGACACATTGATCGCAGTCATAAAGGTCGCTCTGAGAGAGCCCAAGTCACTCAACGCCACCTCCTCCACCTCTACATCGCCCATCCTCACCCTCACCCCCTCATCTCGAACCACTTTAACGGTAGAGTTGGAGAGAATTCTCGTTGAGGATCCTTCAAGGGAAGGGAGAGGATAGAGGAGGGCTTGAGAGAGCATCATCGTATAATTGCCGAGGGCTTCAAGCGTGTCGGTGGGTGACCTAGAGCCCTTCTTCACGACCCTCGGCATGGCGATGTCTATGGACAGAGAGCTCACGAGAGCACTCGCGCCAGCGTTTGCGCCCTCCACCTCTTTGATCGAAAGACGTAGCCTCCCTCCCTTCATTACCTCGAAGTTGTGAGCGAGGAGGGGTAGGGCGTAGAAGATGGGCTGGAGGTTCGTCGCGTAGATTGGTTGCATTGTGTGATGCTGTTCAAAGAGGTCGTAAATCGTGTAGGCGAAGAAGGCGGCCTTCCAGAAGTCTTCACGTAATGCTCTTAGAGAACCATCCAATCGATAGGTGGTCGTGTTCTGAAAAGCGCTTAAGGTGAAGGTTATTGGGATGGATGAAGAGGGAGGGCTGAAAACTTCATCGAAGAACGTGGCAGTGACATCGATGTTGAAGAGCTCCCTAAGCTTCTCGACGACCTTCTCCTTATCAATGGAGGCGCAGAAATTCATAACCAGCTCGTCCTCGGCCTTGGTGGCGTTCAAGACGGCAACGTTGACGACGGCAACGCCCCACTCCGTGAGGTAAGACTTAAAGAGGGAGGCCACCATTTCCTTTAAGAGCACTTCGTCGGTGGCGTTGACTCCTTCTATGAGAGTAGAGAACACGCCAGTAGCCCTCATTCTCAAGCGGCCCTCCCAAACGGCGTTTAGTCCAACTGCCCGCTTATCTGTGATGGAGATGGAGAGCGACGCTTCAGACCCCTCATCCCACGCCCTCTCCTCAAGGCTTATTGTTGTCGTGTTGCCCAGGTCTGCTCGTAGCTTCCTCTCAAGGCTCACTTTGAAGGGGATGTGATGTCTAGACAACTTCACAACATGTTCAAGAAAGGCATTCAGAAGGCCCGTCGATTCATCGACGTTGAGAGAGGCGTTTAAAGAGAGGCGGAGAGGTATTGGCTCGTCAAGTCTTCTACTTATGTGGAGGGCAAGTGATGCGCTCCCATCTCTGCACACGTGGAGGGTCCCATTAACTTCCGCCTCCGTTCTCGTGCTCGTCTCGTTCTCTTCAGGGAGGGCTCTTACCAACATCGAAGTTGAAGGTAATTGAGAGAGCGAAGGTATTAGGGGCGTTAAGGGAGCTAGAAGTGTCAGGACCAGAATTGACAGCGCCAGCGTAATGTGTCTCCTCGAAGTCCTCAATCTCCTCATAACCACCACGATCACGACTGCGGTCGGCTAGTCGGGAGGAATTAAAAAGAGGGCTTATTGAGGTGAGCTGAAGATAGAGACTGCTTATCGACAGCTGTCAAGAGCAGTCAGAGCTCTCACGCCTTTTCGAGCAGTATGCAACCAAATGGACCTCTAGCGTAGACTATGCCACTAGTGTCGCTACCCCAAGCAATTGCCCAGACCTCGTAACCGCTCACTGGTAGTGAGAGCCCGCTACGAGCAAAGTAAACAGTGCCATCGGAGTAGGCGGTCTTGGAGACCTCCTTGAGGATCTGGCCCGCATCATTTTTGACGATTACCGTGACCCTAGCGTAGGGGACTGGAGAGTAGTTCGGCGCCTTGAACTCGTAGACTCTCAGTTTAAACCCGTTCGAGTCTCTTTGAAGGACTGAGAGGGCGAGCTCTCTGTACTCGACGTAGCCACTCTTTAGAGTGAACTCGTCTGTGGCAGGGGTCACAGGTATTAGAGACTGTTTATCGACCGAGTAGCCAGTCGGCCTCAATAATTGAGGGTCTATTAGATCGCTTACTGCGTAGCTGTACCCGTTCGAGTCGATGCCTGTCTTGAGGTATATCCTCCTCGACTCTAGATCTAGGCCGTAGTAGAGGTAGGGCCTGTTCTTGACATAGGAGTTGTCGTCAGACCACTTACCATAGACCCTTATCATGCATGAAGAGGACGACGACCACTCTTGACGCACCTCGGGCTTTATAGAGGCCAACCTGATGTAAGTGGTGAAGGTCTTCGTAGTCCCGCCATACGTGATGTCAACTCTGATGGGGACATCAACGTAATCCATCTGTAGGGGCTTTGCCCTGAAAACCTTGTCTGAGGTAAAGCGAGCCCATCCACTCCTCAAGTCGTCCTCTGTTATCGTCTTAGTGACGGTAAAGCTACCGCCCTCAACGTACTTGTTCCTGTTAAACGGATCGTTAGGATCAATGGTCCAGAAGTACTCCATAGGGAAGGTGACCGTGACCGTCATTTGCACTCCCGGACTGCCCTGAACCTGTACATAGAGGTCTGGCTTGGTGAAGTCCCCGAAGGCCATCTTCGAAGGACCGCTGGGATCGCTGGGCTCAGTCCAGCCGCTTGGAATCATCTTCACGCTAGAACTACTGTCTTCTAAGACCCAGTTGGTGGGAGAGGAGAAGGAAAGTGTTACTTTCGGGTCCCCCACCTTCAGCGACCCTGAAAGGGTTATTTCGACCTTCTGGAATTGGAAGGGGTGAGACTCTCGTACTGGGTAAGTTTCATAGGGATTGTAGTCGAAGTCCGGGAGGTAGTAGTCGCGGAAGACTCTATCGGCCATGCTACAGCCCATGCTGGCGTAGGCGAGGAGCCCGAAGTATATCCTATGCTGGCCCGGCCCGATGTTAGCTTGCTTGAGGTCTATCGTTATCTCGGGAGTCCAAGTGGTTCCCGGCGAAATCGTTGTCCCATACCTGTAAAAGTAGGCTAGTTGTTGTTTGTATCCAATGTTGGTCTTATCCCAGCTCGAATAATCCGGTGGTTGGTCTATGCAGACTTGGAAGTAGATGGCGCCCCAAGGCCTGTAGTCCTCGTTCATCCAAACATCGAACGTCTGCAACGTCGTGATCGTCGCCTTCACCTTTATCGTTGTCGTCCCTTCTGGAATGTAGACGTCCTTGTAGTAGCCAGCGTAAGTGTAGAAGTCTGAAGACCACGTGACGATCTTTATCATTACTCCTCCGCTTACGGCGTTCACGGGGCGCCACATGTATCCCCATCCTTGTAGAGCAGGGCCGTTGATGTATGTACCCCCCTGCCACTCAATACAACGGGAGTAGCCGTACGCCCTCGCCGTCCTCCACCAATACTGGTACTTCTCTATGTAGCCCGTTCCATACGAACCGTCGAAGGGCGGGTATGCGACGATTGTCTCTGCTTTAACGAAGTTGAACGTTCCAAGGTCGGAGGAGAGCAGGAGAACCGATGTTAGAGTGAGGACTGTGAGGACGAGGGAGATGGTTCTCTTGCGCCCTTCTCTTTTAAAGGCCTTCTCTGCAATAGTCTCTCTAGTGCTCATGTAGAGGGTTGCTTAAAAGGGGGGAGTGAAGGCCGAGGAGGATCGTTTTCGTGGTTGATGATTGTGGAGCAGTGCTCGCCTGATGACCTTCTCTCGAAGGTTCGGGAGAAGGCAAAGAAGACGTCGAGTTTGGGACGTCTAAGGCCTTCGCTTAAAGCCTTCGAGACCGAGGAGCCTTGACGACGGCTACGACTGCGCCGACACCCACTACGACGATGATAATGACGTACCAAAGGGCCTCTGGAATTGCTGATAGTGAGAAGAGGGGGGTTGGAGGTGCTTTAACCTCGATGTTAAGGGAGCCCAAGTCCTTGAAGGCGACCTCTTTAACCTCAGCACCGCCGAGCTTTACCTTGACGCCCTCTTCAGGGAGGACTGAGAGCGTTACATTGTCGAGGGCGGGTGAGCGTAAGAGGAGGATGGCCGTCATGTCGGAGAGGACCTTGAGAGTCTCGGCAGGCGGTACAGCGCCCTTCTTAACGACCCTAGGCGTCTTTAGGTCAATTTTATAGAGGGTAGTGGTGGGGATAACGTTCTTCATCTCCTCCAGCGAGACGTGTAGCTCTCCGCCAGACTTCAGCTCAAGACCTTGAAAAGCGGAGGAGAGGACTCCGAGGAGCCTCCAAGGGTTTAGCGTGAATCGAGTCGCGTGAGCGTAGCGCCACCACATCTCCGTGAATATGCTCGTGAGGATTAGGGCTTTGGAGAGGTCCTCGCGCGGCGCTCTAACGCTCCCCTTCAAGTCGTAGACTGTCGCGTTGTGGAATCCTGTTATGGAGAAGGATACCGAGCCCGCTCGCGGTTGGGGGCGTGGTGGTGAGAAGAGCTCGTCGAAGAAGGCAATCGACTCGTTGGTGGAGAGCTCCCGCTCGGGCTCGGGCTTGGGCAGGCCGTGAACGCCCAGCTCTCTTAACCACGCCATCAGCCCTTTGACGAACTCCTCCTTGTCCATGAAGATGCGGAAGTCAACTCTTATCTGGCTCTCGGTCTTGGTGGCGTTGAGGACGTCCACGTCAATTATTGCACCGCCCCAGCCCGTGATGTGGGAGTAGAAGTGGGCCTTCACGAAGTACTTTGTGAAGGTCTCGTTCGCCAAGTTGACCTGCTCCAAGAAGTCCCTCCAAGCCTCCGCAAAGGCTCTGGAGAACGTGTAGGCTATGGTCCCCTCCCAGACGCAGGCAGGTCCAATCGCTCGTTTATCCACCAAGAAGATGAAGAGGGATACCTCGTCGGTCTCGTTGTACATCCTCACCCTGAAGACTGTGGTGGTCGCGTTGCCTACCTCGCCCTCAAGAACCCTCTCGCAGCTCATCTTGTAGTAGTTGATGCCGCCGTAGCTCCCCATCTCAAGCTCCTCCGGGTGGAGGATCGGGCGCTTTGAGAGGGCGGAGATCGTGAGGATTGTCGTGTTAGTGGGCTCTATGTTGAGGAGGGCGCTCAAGCTCCACGACTCGACTACAGGCCTTTCAAGCTTTTGGGTCACGTGGAGCTCCAGCGAGGCACTCAGGTCCTTGTAGACGTAGAGGGCCCCCCTCGCCTCTGCGCCCGTTGCGCTTCCTGCGCCCGCTCCTTGGGCCTCGGCGAAGTGCATGAGTTGTACGAGTTGCGCAGCCGTTGAGGCTGGGAGTAGGAGTAGGAGGGCTAGTAGTCCTAGCGCGAGGGCTTTAAACCTTAAGGCTTTTAGGGTCCTCACTTTCCTCACTCTCCTCACGTCCTTCGTCCTCCTCAACACCCTTAACACCACGTCCTTCTCGTCATTTAGAGGCCTTAAAAGGGGACGCTGATGAAGCGGGTAAGGAAAAGCTCGTAGAGGGTGGGGAAGAGAGCTGAAGAGCTCGCTGAACGCGTTATGAAGGGCGCTCGGCGGCGCCCAAGAGTTGCGCAACTCGCTACGGTTCGCTAGATAGCTCGCCACATAGCTCGCTAGATAGCTCGCGCTCCTCGCTCGACGCCAGCCAGTCTTCGAAGGCCAACTCTCGAAGGTTCGGGAGAAGGTGGAACAGTGAGCATCGAACAGACTTTCTCATCTCCCGAAGCTTCGGGACACGGCCGACGAGAACAGGATCGCAAAAGTCGCAAACACCCACGAGAGGAGAAGGCAAAAAAGTTGAGGTTTGAGAAGGTTAAAGAAGCGTTGGGCTTTTGAACCGCTGAGCTCTATGACCTCACGCTACGGCGTCACTGGATTCCTCTCAAGCAGTATGTAGCCGAAGGGACTTCTAGCGTAGAGCGCGTTGACGTTCTCAGTGCCCCAAGCGAGGGCCCAGACCTCGTACTTGCTCGGAAGAGACAGCTCGCCCCTAGTGAAGCTCACATAGCCCTGAGAGTCCACGCCCTTCACGTACTCTCTAACCTGCCCGCTGTCCAAGTCCTTCACGAACAGCGTGACCTTGGCAGTAGCGACTGGGCCGTAGGGCTCGTGGAACTCGTAGACCCTAAGCCTGAAGCCCGTGTTGCTCCTCTCGTAGACGGCAATCGCCAGCTCCCTGTACTCGACGGAGGACTTCATGAGGCCGAAGTCATCGACTGCCGGCGTGACCGGTATCACGAAGGCCCTGTTCACCGCGTAGCCGGTCGGCCTCAGGCTCCGCGGGTCAACGGGCTCGCTCTCAGCATAGGCGAGTCCGTTCGAGTCGATGCCGGTCTTCAAGTACACCCTCCTATTTTCAAGGTCTAGGCCGTAGTAGAGGTAGGGCCTGCCCTTGACGTTAGTGTTGTCGTCGGCCCACTTCCCGTACACCCTCACCACACAGGAGGAGGGCGAGCTCCAGACTTGGTGCACCTCAGGCCTTATCCAGGAGAGCCTCACGTAGACCGTCTTGCTCGTGGTGCTTGAGCCCCTGCCATCGTTCCAAGAGACCGTGATGGTTATGCCTGCGTCCTTGGACTGGCCCTCACCAACCCCTGCGTCCTTCGGCGACTTCGCTCTGAAGATGCTCGTCGAGCCCACGTAGACCCAATCACTGCCCGAGAGACCGCTCTTCGAGAATGAGAAGCTTCCGCCGTTGGTGTACTTGTCCTTGT